>Ga0209304_1001124_pt1 | contig 16883 bp, 13 predicted proteins | sample COGITO_mtgs_1004_4_FD_184789 | JGI IMG/M metagenome (GOLD analysis project Ga0209304, IMG submission 184789) | Pelagic marine microbial communities from North Sea - COGITO_mtgs_100423 (SPAdes) (version 2) | ecosystem: Environmental > Aquatic > Marine > Epipelagic ...
CCCATCGGTTGCCGCACAAAAAAAACAATGGCAGCAAAAGCTGAGTATTGCAAAAATTGAATTTAAACGACAAGCCTATGCGCAGCTTGTTGATATTATCTCACCCGCTCATCAGTCAGCACTTAAATCACATGTTAGAACGTTAGTAAAAAATAATTATTTTGGCCCTGTAGGTGATGGGCAAGTTGATCGGCGGATGGCCATTCACAATGAAACCGTGACAGCGTCACTCCATCATCGCCTGGCAAAACTAGTGAGTTTAATAACCGGTGAAGAGCTACAGGCATCCTATGCCTATTTAGGCTGTTATCTTGGCGGCGCGGTTTTAGAGCGTCATGTTGATCGTGCGCAGTGCCAATATAATTTATCGATTGTATTTGATATGAGTGACGACGAAGGTAATACTGTTGAGCCATGGCCAATTTACTTACAGGTAAAAAACAAGCCCTTAGCCGTTAATTTAGATGTGGGTAGTGGCTTATTGTATCGTGGCACAGATATCGAACATTGGCGTGAAAAGCTGCCCGAAGGCCATAGAGCAATTGTTTGCTTTTACCACTTTGTAAGCCCTAGTTTTAATGGGGCATTAATTTAATTAATGCCCTTTTAACTGCAGAAAATCATGAGTAATGAGCGGAGCTTAATGTTTATTCGTTACTTAAATCGAGGGAAAAACCTTTTTGTTTTAATAATAAAAAACGACGGGCTTTATCGAGGTCGTAAGAAATCATTTCATCAACCATAGCAGTGAAATCGGTTGTCGATTCCCAGCCTAATTTGTCTTTCGCTTTAGATGCATCGCCTAATAAAGCATCCACCTCTGCAGGACGAAAATAATTCGCATCAACTCTGACAATGGTTTTTCCTAACAAATCATCACCAGTAATAGATTTTACTGAGGCATCGACACTCACAACAGAAGCTGTCTCATTAACTCCTGAGCCCTGCCATTTCAAAGTAATACCAAGACTGTCTGCAGACGCAACAACAAACTCACGAACCGAACGCGTTACACCCGTCGCAATCACAAAATCTTCTGGCTTATCTTGCTGTAACATGCGCCATTGCATCTCGACATAATCTTTTGCATGGCCCCAGTCTCTTTTTGCATCGAGGTTACCCAGTGCCAGTACTTCTTGATTACCTAAACAAATATTCGCTAATCCGCGGGTAATTTTACGTGAAACAAACGTCTCTCCACGGCGAGAAGATTCATGATTAAACAAGATTCCGTTACAAGCAAATATGCCATACGACTCACGATAATTAATGGTAATCCAATGCGCATAAAGCTTGGCGACCGCATAAGGTGAGCGAGGATAGAACGGCGTATTCTCAGTTTGGGGTACTTGTTGCACCTTGCCGTAAAGCTCCGAGGTTGATGCCTGGTAAAAACGCGTCTTTTTCTCTAGCCCAAGTAAGCGAATAGCCTCTAGCAGCCTTAGCGTTCCCAATCCGTCAACATCGGCGGTATATTCAGGAGAAGTAAAAGAAACAGCAACATGACTCATAGCACCCAAATTGTAGATTTCATCAGGTTGGATTTGCTTGATTAATGATATGAGATTGGATGTATCTGTTAGATCGCCATAATGGACAAACAAGCGTCCAGCATAATCGGCACTGGTATTAAATAAATGATCTAAGCGACTTGTATTAAATGAGGACGCACGACGCTTAATACCATGTACCTCGTAGCCTTTTTCTAGTAATAGCTCTACTAGATAAGAGCCATCTTGGCCGGTAACACCAGTAATTAACGCGACTTTACGAACAGTGCTCAAAGTATTCTCCCAGGAGATAAATGTGACGACTATTATTTAACAGCTTCGGGCCACTCACGAAGCCAAGCATTCGCTCTCGCTTCGGGCGGGTTAGGCAAGGCTAATCGGTTCCAGCTAAAATGACCAGCCTTACTCTCTTTAAACTCAGCATTCTCCATTAAAACCTCATCGCCATAGGGGTTAGAGGTAAACAAAATAGGAGAAGACGCGTCTTTGAATAATCGACGTCGATGAATGGAGCTAGTAAATGTACTAAAAATACTCCCCGCAAAACATTGACTATCACTAGTGACTAAAGAGCTCAACAGAGCAATCACTGTTGCATCATCAAAGGGCAGGTTTTTTAGCTCCGCCTTATACTCATTCATAATATAGTCATCGATAAAAATAGCTTTTGGATAAGCCTTTAGAATCGATGCAAAAAACATTTCATCTTTTGAGTTATCTGTACAAATAATCAATGGCATATCGGTAGGCATAATAGGCAATATATTAGCCAGTACTTCTTTAGGCGTTGGAACCTTAACCCACCACTCTTTAAAATCACCCCGTCGTACATGAATAGCATTGTATTGGCTTAAATCATTCGCTATTTTTTTGGCTAAATTAAGGTAAACCGCTTTGGGCTGAATACGTGAAATAGTTTTTCTAATTCGCCGTTTAATTGATTCAGGGGCAAGAAAAAAGTAAGAATAACTACAAAAGGTCCGCTGCTGATTCATAGCACACCAAGTATCGACATCGTTATCAGGAAACGCCCATTGGTGCTGTCGGTTTTCTTTAAAAGCATTGACAACGGTTTCATCAAATTGATTGTTATCTGAGTGCACAAAATAAGCCTGAGATGCACATTCACCTTGCCATGGCAAAACATAAAGATCTTTAAACCCGTTTTTATAGAGCTTAGTCAAACCAATATGCTTAACTGGAAAATCGAATAAATCCAGCATAGTTGCAGACCGGTAACGCCCATATAAATGATCGTCAGGCATCGGTGAACAAGGAATTTTATTGATAGAGACTAATGTTCTATCGGCTAGATCAGCAAGAATGACTCGAATCTCAAGCTCCATTAGCAGGTTGGTCATTCCTCCCACCATTGCATGCGGGAACACCAGATACTTCGAATCGGACATTAGAACTCCACAGCATAAAACGAAAAAACGCTAACGATTGAAATACAGCGCACGCAAGCAAAAATAAGTGAGAACATATTAATAGCTAACACTAAAAAACTATTTGAGTGCTATGGTTAGTAGTGTAGCTCATTTTCACCACATCTATTTTTAGTCTAGAGAGGTGATATACTTTATGTATTGTAATATTTAAGGGTTTTTTGAACAATGGATAATATCTTTTTTGACACTAAACGCCTCAAGCATGTCGGTAAGAACGTCATCATCGGCAAAACTGTTCGTATTCGGCATCCGGAATTAGTCAGTATTGGTGATAACAGCATCATTGATGACTTTACTTATATTTCTGCCGAGCTAGAAGTCGGTAAATTTTGCCATATTGGTTCCAACTCAACAATTCTCGGCGGCGGCGGTAAAGGGAAGTGTATATTTGAAGACCTTAGCGGCTGTGCGCCAGGAACAAGAATCATCACTGCATCTGATGATTATGTGAGCAGTATGGCTGGGCCTAATGTACCAACAAAATACTTAGGCGACGCACCTTCAGGTTTAGTCCATATTAAAAGCTATACCATTTTAGGAACTAACACCGTGGTTATGCCCGACGTGACAATAGAGGAAGGCGTTTCAACCGGACCAATGACTTTGATACGTAAAAACCTAGAACCATGGACTATTTATGCTGGTAGCCCCGCGCGAAAAATTGGTCCTCGTGATAAAGACAGCATCATGAGTCACATCAACACATTCTGGGAAGACTACAAAAAAAACAATGGTAGCTTTGATGCTTAGTGGATATCGGGAAAATTAAACCCGTTAATAAAATTGCACTTCGGGCTTAGCCTGCCACTCTTTATAGGTAACGGCCCCATCGCCATTACTATCGACTTGAGCGGCAAAAGCATCAAAAAACTTTCGCCTGTCGGCTGGCAGTTCAGAAGCAACAATTTTGCCATCCATATTGACATCTAAGTAGCCTACCTTTTTATTGATTACCCATCGACTTCCATCATGCGTCTTATGCTCACTTGTTTCATCATCCCATGAAAAAGTAAACGCTCCCGTTAACATCTCATCCTGAGATTGCGCTCCCCACCTAACAGTGGCGGATGGATCAGGGTTAGCATCATTAAATTTAGAGTTATCATATTCAGCAGTTACTATTATCATGGTTCCTGCAGGAACTTTTTTAGGCACAACATAAGAGTAACCACGCTGCCAATTGAAATCATAACTGGGAACAGAAAGTGCTAACTCCTCGCGGCCATCGGGGTAGCGATAAGTATATTTAAAACTTTTTCCTCTATAGTGTGCATGCGGGCCAAGCATATAAACCGTAGCGTCCCTATCAAATAACATGTAAGAATGCGCGTTATACACACGTCTAAAAGGAGGTATCTCAAGTAGCACACCCGCCGTCTCACCAAAACGCATAATTTTTTCGGGAGTTTTTTTAGAAAAATACAAACCCAATTTAGATTTATCAACACTCTTTTTACCATAAGTGGTGTAATGCATTTCAAACAAGAACTTAGAATTTTTAGGTAAAAACACGCCACTGCCTTCTGGCATTTGTCCTAAATTTGTTCCTGGCGACCAGACAAGTAAATAGCCGTCTGCAACAGCATCGCTTATATTACTTTTGTGATCGATGCCACTCACAGCAACATTAAGATGATGAAGCGCACTAGCATCTCCAGGCATTATTGTCGCAGCAGATAACCAAACATCTTTATCATGGGTATTTACTATCTCAGCATATCGATACTCAATTGTTCCCGTTGCCGGTATCTCAAAAGCGGGAATATCGACAATCAAATCAGGCTCACCAAACTTCCACTCAGATCCAATAGGTTGATAATCAACTAACGGATCACCACCATCACCTTTCACAGCACCTTTATCAATCCAAGATAATAATGCAAATGTTTGATCATAACTAAGTGTAGGGTTATCTTGCCAATGACCTATCAAAGGATCACCATCATAGGGAGGCATACGACGGGTTCGTAACACCTCTTTAATCATAGGTGCAAAACCTTGAACCATGGCATGACTATTCATAGGCCATGGTGCTATGCCGCCCTCTTGATGACAATGAACACAATGCTCAAGTAATATTGGCGCAACATCTTTTTGGTAAGACGCATTGACAGGCTCAGGGAAATTAATCAAACAACCTTTAATATGCTCCGTAGCTGCAGGAATTGGTTTTTTTGCGAGTAAAGCATCAAGGGCAATTTCGCTATAATGTATTGTTACTTGATCAACTTGAGTTTCATAACTAACGCGATCATGCAAAGGACCTCGATAAACAATTTCTCTCTTGCGCGGATCAACAATCAACACTTCTGCCGTTCGATTCAACCCTAAGTCACGCCCAACAATTTGTGTATCATCAACTAAAATGGGTAGCGAAATATCCCAAGAGGCAGCCTCAGCGGCGATACTTTCTCTATTATCCTGCAAATTCGAATTTAACATGAAAAAGCGAATATTTTTGCTGAGGTATTTTTTAGACAGCGCCTCATAATCACTTAAAGAGTTACGAACAATGGGGCAACCATTGCCTTGAATCATAATAACAATGGCTTTCGCATCATCGTAATAAAATAATTCATGCGATTTGCCAGTGTGATCAAGTAAAGTAAAGTTATTAATAGGCTCAGGGTTAAATATCACAGCCGAGCTAGAAAACTCTTCTTTTGAAATATCCAGAGTTGAAACTACATCATCGAGATCATCTGAGTCAGGCAATGCTTTATCGCTTTCAGTATTACAGGCAACAACTATTGCTGTAAAAAAAACAATACCAAACAGCTTAATTATATTTATTGCCACCCAACAATTCCCCTTTGAAAACCAGAGTAAAATTTATTATAAAAAATAACGATATAAACCTAGAAAAAATAAATTTTTTAATGAATAAAGGGGCCATATTAATAGTCTTCAGTATTATGATATTCACTCATAAGCCTTTACTTTACATTTGCCCAACTGACAATAACATACCTAACACCAGCAGTAACAAGCAAAGCCTCATGTAAATACAAATAATCAGAAGGAAAAATCAAAAGATCACCTTTCTCAGGGAAGAACGTGTAATTAAAATGCTCAAAACGAACCGCACCGCCTTCAAAATCATTGTTTAAATAAAGCAGTAAACTGTAGTCTCTATCTAAAACTTTTTTCCAAATACCCATCTTCGGGTCGAATATATCTGCATCTGAATGAGCCTTGTAGTACCCCCCTCTGGTATACCTCATCAAATCCGGAGTGGTAAAACTTCGTATTTTTTTACCCACATGTTTAGCAAGCAGTTTATAAAAAACATCTGCAATCCATTTATCTATAATTGATTGCTTATCGCCAAGCTCAATTCTCGACGTTACCCTATCACTATTAACGACCGTCGATAGAGACTCTTGTGCACCTTCATCACTTTCAGTGAATATAGCCAAATCACTAGCAGTAGACTGCTTTTCAGCATAACCAACTAATTTATCAGCAACATCATCCGATAAGAATTTTTTCTTTAAAATGAGTCCATAGGGCAACGCCCTATCAGTTTTAGAAGAACCACAGCAGTCGGCGAAACGTAGTTTTTTACCACATAAGCATTTGCCATCAGGATCAGGCCGAAATGACTCTATTGGATCTATCGAATCTAACATTTTTATTAAGCCAACATTATCTGACATTGCGAACTTCATTAAATTGATTAAACTATAAACACTAGTTTAAAACAGCTATTAATTTTCATTGGAGCGAGAACTACACTTAACAATTTATCTATTTTACAGTGCTATAATTTAGATTATTATAAATAAATCAAAGACCTAACACTATTAAATTAGCACAACTACAGAGCTGTGAATATATGAAAATATCGAAAGCACTCAACGCCGCGCCAAGTAAGTTCCAAATATTGGCTCTTACTGCCTGTATTAGCTCAATATCTAGTGCTAGTGAAGAAGCTGGCACAAATATATTCTCACTTCAAAAATCCACCTCTGTAAAAGAAAGTTTCGTGATATCTACTGATGGCCTGGGTAAAACTGACAGCAACAAAAACATTATTATAGGCGATGGCACCGGTGACTTAGTGTTAGTGGTATATGATCCAAGCGGCAAGTCACCACGAAAAAAATCTTTAATGTTAGACCTCTCATCCGAAGACAAACAGGGCAATATTAATGATTTAAATTTAAGTGATGTTAGCCAGCTTCATGAGAAAGCAACCATCAGCAACTCTGCGCTCTCGACTTTTATCAAAACCAGTAAGTCACCAGATAATATTTTATGGCAAGTTTTTGCCATAACTAACCACTACGAATTAGGCGATACATTTGGCAGTATCAATTTAATCAACTTCGGATTTGCAACTACCGAACTAACAAAACGAACAATACCACTCACTCATCAGGAGTTACATCAGTCCAAAATTCATCGCGCACAGCTTATAGATGAAAATATCACTTACGGTATTAACACTAATGAAAGCCTTATATCATATACGGGCGAGCCATCTGCATTTGATATGCGCATACATCACATGTTGGCTGACGGTATGCAGGCTTCAGGCAAACTGAATCAAGAACTGATCTTTGGTACCCATAATCTCCAAAGCAAATATGACAAAAATGCTCCAAATGGTCAATTCTTCACCCACTTTCACCCGCTGGGTCATTTTAAAATAAATCAATCAATTGATAATAAAGATTGGCAGTTAATTTTTGTACCCGCTAAATAAAAATAAGCAAAAAAAAAGCTGACCCTAAGATCAGCTTTTTTTTCATGCCATATCAAACAGACATTTAACGATACAACTTAGTTCGCTAAGTCACCAGTAGCAGCGTTGCTACGTAAACGACCAGCTGCACACTCATTACTTAGGTTAAAGTTACCAGCAGAGGCATGCATTGGTGGGTTAGCTGAAGCAGCTACAGCACCTGTCTCACCGAATGGCTGAGCAGTAGTTGCACCAGTTAATGAACCGCCATGAATATCAGCAAACATCGCATAGTTACCAGCGATAAAGTTTGCAAGATCTGGAGACTGACCATCTAACTTAACAAAACGGTAGCTAGCATTTTCAGAGTCAGCAGTAGCGAAACCAATTGCGCCAGCACTAGCGACTTCAGCACCAGTCAAACAACCCACTGTATTGCCTTGTGGAAGACCCAAAAGACCAGCAACGCCATTAAACTGCGCGTCAGGGTTAGCAGTTGTACAACCCATACCAACATGACGAGCACCTACACGAGTGGCTTCGTCATCAGCGATAGTGCCACATATTGCAGCAGAACCAACGGCGGTAGAACCGAATACGTCTAAGCCATAAGTAGTCCAGTTTTGACCAAAACCACCCTGCATGATAGAAGCAAGTTCAACTGTGCTTATAGAAGGCATACACGCTTTAGTGTCAAGTCCGACACAAGAAGCATCTAATTGAAGCGCCTGAAGAGCGTCACGAAGACCTGGGTTAGCAACAATACCTACAGGTAATGCGCCGAGGTATGAACCGCCAGATGTTTCATTAAGTGAAGAGCCAGAAATTGCTTGAGCAGCAACGTTACCAGCAAATACAACTGCAGCTGTTGCTGCAACGATAGTTTTTAATTTCATGATAATAACCTCATATTATTAACGAATATTTTATTTTTTTATAGTTAAAACCGATTATCCAGTGGCGTTACAAAGTAAAACCACTGGATAAAAGAATCTTACTTTTAATTACTTACGACGACGAGCCAAAGTCAAACCAGCTAAAGCCGAACCAAATAACCAAGCTGCTGCTGGTACAGGAACCGCACTTACGTTATTAGCAGAGAATGCACCATCTGAACTTAAAAGAGCAGCTGAAAGAATGGGCCCATCAGTACCAACTTGACTAACAACGTTAGCATTAGCAAGTGTAGTGCTATCAGCTGGATTTGCTTGGCTATAATAAAGAGCCGAAGAAGAACCTACTGAAATTAAGCTGTTATTGAAGAAACCACCATTACGTGCTGCGTCAGAAGAAACTGGATCAGTACCAAGAACACCAAAAGAAGACGAACCGGCAGAAGCCGTTTGAACATCCGACAACCATGCATTCAATGTCAGACGCTGTCCATCATTAGTCGTACCATCAGTACCTACAGCACTACCCGTTGCACTAGAACCAACTACACCACTGTTAAGCAAAGATGCGCCGGCAGCTGGAGGGCCACCTACTGAAGTACTATCATTAACTGAAGCTATTACTGTCCACTGTGCAGCAGTATTGCTAGACAAAAAGCCAGCTAAACCAGAATCAGTTAAGTTAACGCTTGCAGCATCAACTAGATCTTGGCCAGAAACGCCTAAATCTACGAAGTAAGTGTTATCGCTAGCTGTATCATAAGCAAATAGTACTGCATTGCCTTCATCAAATGCCGCGTGAGCTGAAGAGACTGCTGCAACTGCTGCAGCCAAAACGCCTAATTTTTTCTTGATCATCATTGTTAACTCCAATTATTTTTATAGATTAAAAATTTATTTGTTGTTTTGAACTGAGACTTAAGACAGTTCGTTTATTTAAATATTTAAGTAAACCACTAACATGTTTTTAATTATCGTTTTTATATACCGTCGCAAGGCCGCTAAACCTAGGACTTGGACGAATATTACACAAACAAAATCGTTAGTGCAAGCCATTTTTCGACTTTTACAGCACCTAAACAACATGGTTAGAACTCAAAAATCAAATCCTTATAGCGAAAATAAATCAATATTATCAATCGCTTACGAAAAAATTAAGCTAAAAGCTCTATTTATCGCTCTTTTCACCACCAATCTAAAGCATAGCCTAAAGATAAATCGTGGCCACCTAAACCTCAACATCTTTATAAGATAACCACATGGATAAAGTTACTCCTTAATTATTACAGCAAAGTTAAACTTGTTAGGTTTAACAAAATAAAATGCAGGCTCCAATTGACGCCGTATTTAACCTCGACAAAAGCCCTACCCAGCCAAGGCTCTACCGTAACAATAAAAATAATTAGCGGTGACTTTACCGCTAACAAAACAAACAAGTCGCCCTAATCAATCGCCTCGGTTGACTCGCACGTCAAACGCAATATGCAATATGCAATATGCAATAACCCTCCAGACCAGCATCAAGGTGATACGCTTCCAGGCTGCTATTACGGTCAAACTCTTACGCGAGGGGCTGCTCAAAAAACAGATTAATAATATAACAGGCCTGACATACACCTACAGTCATCAACCTTCCATCGATAGTTACTGCTAGAACACTAGGGTTTAACGAGAGCATACTTAACGCAAAGACACCGAGAGAGATTTTGCAGCCACTTTAATCAACTTTCTATTGAGTATGGATTATTCCCCTATCACCTCTATAACGAACAATCTTAAATCTTATTTTTCACTATCACCGGCTGAGCTTTGCTGCCCCTTGGCCCCTGGAGAGCCCAGCAAGGCTCAACCGGCGTTAGTAAACTTTGAAATCTTTAATCAAATGACCGCTCTGGCCATCTCGATAAATTTTGTACTGCTGCTGGAGGCAATGAGGACAAAAACTCCGTCTTCAAGAATTAACTTAAGAGACACCTGGTATAAGCCTTTATTCCCATACCCTCCAACATCAGCAACAACAAACTTCTTATCTTTCTATTTAGTACTTTCAATATCTTTCTATTTAGTACTTTCAATATCGTTCTATTTATAGGGTGTTGATTCTTTTCACTATCACCGGCTGAGCTTTGCTGCCCCTTGGCCCCTGGAGAGCCCAGCAAGGCTCAACCGGCGTTAGTAAACTTTTTAACTCTTAATCAAATGGCCGCTCTGGCCATCTCGATAAACTTTGTACTGTTGCTGGAGGCAATGAGAACAAAAACTCCGTCTTCAAGAATCAACTTAAGAGACACCTGGTATAAGTCTTTATTCCCATACCCTCCAACATCAGCAACAACAAACTTCTTATCTTTCTATTTAGTACTTTCAATATCGTTCTATTTATAGGGTGTTGATTCTTTTCACTATCACCGGCTGAGCTTTGCTGCCCCTTGGCCCCTGGAGAGCCCAGCAAGGCTCAACCGGCGTTAGTAAACTTTGAAACTCTTAAATCTGGCTTTTTGTCATAACAGCAAACTAATCATCCCTTTCAGGCCAATAAACTATTAAATCTTGCTGCCGCGCCAACTACTTTCCATTTGCTTCATCATTTGGAAGGCATCTTAGACTCCAAAAAACTACTTGTCAAATGTTATTTTTAAATAAATAACCAGTTAAATATTTTATCACTTATATCTGAGCATAGCAATACATAAGGGGCATATATATTCTATGCACCTGATTTGTATTGCAAAAAAAATATTTTGCAACGAAATGTTATCGCTTCTCTTAATCGATAATTAAAAAAATATAGAAATAATTTTTAATTGCTAGCAATGACAGCATGTTGTTATTTTAACATACACTGTCAAGGCTTTATAGGTAGCAGGAACTGCAGGCCAATGTTTCATAAGATAAACAAGCCCGATCCAGCACTATTAAGCGCAACTATATGAAATTACTATAGTTTTTTATTATTTTTTAAATTATCGACAATCGATAAGCAATACCTCTTTAACTAATAAGTTATAAAAACCTAATCAAACCCTTCGCTGGATAACCATTAAGGCAACTAGCGCAGAGCCAAAAAACCATAAAGCCGAAGGAACCGGAACCGCTGAAGCACTAACCCCCTTCACTCGAATATTTTGACCAGACAATAAAAGTGTCGAAGATTCAGCCTCAAACTTTAATGCTGGCAAAGAAACAAAATGCAATCCAGGTAACTCAACACTTACAAACGGAGCATCATCACCAAAAGTAGACACTCCAAGCTCATCAAATGACGCATGCACAGAAGCTGTAAAAATTATCGCGGCAACTAAAGCGCCTTTTTTCTTATAATTCACAAATAACCCCAACATTTTGCTTTTTTTAATTACGCCCCGGCTGCCTTTGCCAATAGTCATAACTGACATGGCAGACAAATAGACGGCAAAGAGCCCTCTAAAAACGTACTACATTTAATGCGAGCGAAACGAGTATCGCCTTGGCTTTTCATGCGGACATGAAAAGCCAAAGGACATCGATAAATATGTCTAGGTAGATTTTGATACAGCAGGACGTTTAGTCACAAATTGACTAAAACGCTACGTGGACAAGGTCTACCAGGACGACCCACATACAATTTAAAACCTGTTACTAGCAGGCTCTTTTATATATAAAATTATTTTAAGTAACGAACCCTCTTATCATCAGCGATTTCTTATCACTTAATGACCAATGATTATTAAAATTCAACAAGCAGCCCAAAGGGCATACAGTTTTAAAATATCAATATGAGGTGTTTTAGGTAGGAACACGCACGCGCTGTCACCTAAGGCATAGGCGAAAAAACGAATACGGGGAGAGACCTACCAGGAAGACCCCAATATCAGCTCGTATATTGAATACGAACTTGTAATTTTATTGTTATTTGCAAACCCACTAATTAATCGACCATATAGCCGCTTAACCAATCAATCTGAAATATAACGGAGAAAAAACCATAAATATCGATTCAGTCTCAAAAAAAGCATTATTGTCTATTATTCAAGCAAAATCAATCAAAATGTGACACTCATTACTAAAAACTCATGCGTTTATAGGCTCACCCTATTGTGACTTATTATATTGACAGAATATTTCAAATTAATTAATTTATTTATTTATTTATTTATTTTCCTAGAGATTGCTGAAAAGGCGGTAGGCAGGCCAATAACTGCTGCCCATAACTCTTTCTAAGAATCCGATTATCCAATAAAGAGACTCGGCCGACATCAGACTCACTTCTTAACAATCTACCACAGGCCTGCAATAACTTAATCGATACACCAGGAACCGCAATATCCCAAAATGAATTACCGCCACTCTTTTCAATCCACTCACCCAAAGCCTCGTCTATTGGACTGTCTGGCACGGCAAAAGGCAATTTAGCAATAACAACCTGAGTACAGTAGTCACCAGGAAGATCTAATCCTTCAGCAAAACTCGCTAAACCTAATAAAACACTAGGTATGCCCTCATCAACCCGCTCTTTATGCTTATTTATGAGTGCCTGCTTTGATCTGTCTCCTTGAACTAACACTCGTTCCTTGAGAGACACATCCAATCCTTCAAACACCGCATCCAATTGCCGGCGAGAAGAAAACAATACCAATGAGCCATGCTTTTCTGAAACCAACTCCGGCAACATCTCAATAATCTCTTGAGTATGCTCTTCAGCTCGCGTGGGATCACTTTTCATTAATGGCACGTGAAAGACAGAACCGGCAAAATTAAGCTCACCAAGAATCTTATGAGCCTGATCGAGACCGCCAATACCTATTTGTTCAATAAAGTGCTCAAATCTTCCTAAGGCCGCTAAGGTTGCAGAAGTTAGAATAGAGGCAAAGCACCGATTCCAAATAAGATCTGTTAGTGTTTTTGCAGTCGACAACGGAGCGGCATATATTGATATACCATCGATACCCTCTGATGCCTGCAACTTTAACCAGCGCACGGTAGGCATAACGCCTGGGACATCATCTCGCGCATAATCCACACACACTGAGCGCGCTGATTCACACATAATAGATAGCTCACCTAGCGCTGCATAAAGTGACTCCCTAGCCACTTGATCTTGACTCTGAGTCTCAGTGAAAGAAGCTAGCGTTAAATCGGATATTTTTTGAAGGCAATTACACTTGAGTACATAGCAATCTGACAATTCTTGAAATACAGACTGCAACTCACTTGGAACCACGCCACCCTTAAAGCGTAACTCATCTGAACTATTAGCTAATTCGGAATGATTCTGAAAAGTCATTTCTAGCAATGGCTGTAAGTTAAGTAGACAGGCATCAAGGGCTTCATCTATTTGAGCCGCCGTTTTAGCCAAACGCTTCACTTCTTCTTTTTGATCTAACACCTTAATCGCGCGGGCAATCGTTTTTTGTGTCGTCGTCACACGCCTTCTCTCAGCAGAAAGTGACATTTGGCGACTAAGGTGATTTTGTGATTTTGAGGGCAAGTGATGAGCTTCATCAAACACATAAATCGTTTGTTCAGGCTCGGGCAGAACATTGCCGCCACCCGTTGCTAAGTCGGCTAAAACTAAATCATGATTGGCGACGACAACATCAACGTTTCTAATTTTGTCACGCGCTTTAAAAAGTGCACATTGATGGTAGCTAGGACATTTTTTACCACTACAACTCGCTCTGTCCGCACCGACTAATGACCAGTCTTCATGGCCTATATTTTGCTCCCAACTATCACGATCGCCATCCCACTCGCCTACTTCAAAGGCTTGCGTTAATTCCTTTACTTGGGCAACGGCTTTCTCAGGAAGACGCCGTTCCTCATCAGGAAAAATGGGTAAGTCTTTACCTGAACGATCAGCATCTTTTAGCCGCATAGATGCCTTACTCAGGCATAAGTAACGCCCTCGCCCTTTGGCAATAGCAAAAGAAAAATCTATACCACTGGTTTCTTGAAGGTTAGGTAGGTCACGTAACACGAGCTGCTCTTGCAGAGTGACAGTGGCTGTCGAAATAACTAACTTTTTATCTAACGACTTAGCTAAGATTATAGAAGCTATAGAATAAGAGACCGTTTTGCCTGTCCCTGTGCCAGCCTCTACTAGACAGACATGCTTATTAAACTTTTCATCGCGAACACCTTCGGCATCAAACTCGATCGTACCTAAGGCTTTTGCGATAACTGCAATCATCGTTCGTTGGGCACGCCGTGGCTTGTATTCGTTACTACTAAGCCAATCAGAGTAAGCCTTTTGAATGTCTTTTTTCGTATTATCCGAAAGTTTCATATAGGGGCATCAATAAAGAGGTTAATTCAGGTTTAATCTTGCCCGTGGACATTTATTCGATTAACAATGGGATTGGCATAAATATTCAAAACACAAACGGTATCATCATCAGGCATATCAGCAATACGTTGATGGAATTTTTCACTGTCTTCTGCTGAGTACTGCGTCTCTTCATCAGAAAATAAATCTGACTTAGCAAACGCTGCAGCTAACTTATCTTTGCCATATAACAACTCATAGGCAAGCACATTGGTAGGCTGAATTTGATAATTTTTAGTCATCGCTTTATCAATCGCAACCGCTACCGCATCGGCGTTTTCATAATCGCCTTTTAGACATTCACCAAAGTGGACATAAATGTGCCCTTTAGAGCCCATAACACCCTTGCCAATGCTTTCCATATCTTCATGCTCAGACTTAGTATAACTGCCCGTCAGTTCTATTTTACGAAGTTCAGCGGCTTTCATCGCATCGCAGGGATCATACTCATAGGAAATACTGACTGGCACTATATTTAATTGATTAATATAGTCTGAAAAAGTTTTATCTTTTGGCTTAGCGATAGTTAGCATTTTAATAACGGCTGGTTCCGTTTTATCTAAGCCATCTTTTGCTCGCCCTTCACGATGAGCAATCCAAATGTTTTCACCGTCTTCTTTAAGTGAATGCCATATATAAGCCGAAAGATTTTTTAATGACTTTAATAATTCTCGCGGACCACTCAATGAACGCTTAACAATAAAGCTTTTATTAGCACGCATTAAATCGGATGCAAACGGCTTACTTAATAGGTTATCACCAATGGCAATACGAACCGTTTTTAGGCCATTATTATAAAGCGCATAATTAGTAACTGCAGGATCGAGCGCAATATCTCGATGATTACTTAAGAATAGGCAAGGTTGATTGGAAACAACATTTTCGAAGCCACGAATTGTCAGCCCATCGGTCGTTTTAGCTAGCATTTTATTTAAATACCCAGCCACGATATCTTGAAAATCATCTACCGAGTGAATCACCTTGGCCTTATTCTGTAAACTTAATCGCAACAGCGGCTTTAAAAGCCAAGAACACAAAGCGAATAATCGCGGAAACTTAAGCATAGCAATGAGGTTCAAGCATTCATCATCACTAATGATTCTTTGAATGGCTTCAACAGCCTCCTCATCATTATAAGGACGAATATCATCAAAATCGGTCATTTATGGTTTACGCCTTTAACTGCTGTTAGAATGCATGTAGTCATTATTATTCAAAAACTAAAAACCGATCGTCAATACTTAACCACGACCCAATATTTAAAGAGAAGAGCATTATGAGCGAATGTCACTGCGGAAAAAAGATAAGCTTTGAAGATTGTTGCGCCCCTGTGATAAATAATACAACGAAAGCCTCTTCAGCTGAACAACTAATGCGTGCTCGCTATAGTGCCTATGCAACAGCCTCTGTCGATTTTTTGCATGACTCACTTCATCCTGATAGCCGTGAAGACTTCGACTTTGAAGCCACGCAGCACTGGGCCGAGAGCTCTACCTGGCACCAGCTCAGCATAATCACTTCAAAAGCCGGTCAAAAAGAAGACAAAGTTGGCAGTGTAGACTTTATAGCGGCCTATACCGACGAAGATGAAGTTGAGCATCGTCATTGTGAACGATCACAGTTCAAAAAAGTCGATGATGCTTGGTATTTTTGCGATGGACAAACGATTGTCCCTGAGAAAGTAGGTAGAAACGACCCTTGCAGTTGCGGCAGCGGTAAAAAATTCAAGAAATGCTGTGGCTAAACTGACCAAGCGTAAATAAAAGGAGAATAATCCCAACACCGCTTGTCATTACACTTGACGTTAGCATCAGGAATCCATATGATGCACGCCCTCTTAACGGAGCCCTGAACCAAGTGCTTCCAGCGGAGAGTTTTTACGCTTTATTATTATCAGAGATAGTAAAGTGATTGATACGATATTGATGCGGGGTGGAGCAGTCTGGTAGCTCGTCGGGCTCATAACCCGAAGGTCGTTGGTTCGAATCCAGCCCCCGCTACCAATTTCGTCTTAGACCTCAATCTGAACAACCT
>Ga0209304_1001138_pt1 | contig 16726 bp, 16 predicted proteins | sample COGITO_mtgs_1004_4_FD_184789 | JGI IMG/M metagenome (GOLD analysis project Ga0209304, IMG submission 184789) | Pelagic marine microbial communities from North Sea - COGITO_mtgs_100423 (SPAdes) (version 2) | ecosystem: Environmental > Aquatic > Marine > Epipelagic ...
GTAACAAAAATCTTACTATAACCTGACATATTTACGGGATATGCGTAATAAGAGTTACTATATAACTAGTTACCCACAAGCTGAAAACCAGCCGCATATTTTAGCACTTTCGGTTTTTCCCAACACATAAATCCAACGCTCTAAAAACCAAAAGAGCTAAAACTTTCCCAAAATTCGTAATTATGTATTTAAGTATTTGCTTAAATACATAATTAATTATATGTTTGTACAACAAAGCAAATAACTTTAATAAAAATATATACACAAATGAAATTAGAAATAACCTGTACAAGAGCGGAAGCCAACCATAAGCAGTTACAAAACTGTATGGAGGCATTGGATAATATGGAAGGGAGTTTTCAAAAAATGACAAAACTTTTATCAATTGCAGGAAGCGATGTAAGATTGAGAATTCTTTATTTATTGAATTTAGAAAATGAACTATGTCCTTGTGATTTAGCAGATATACTAAAAATGAGTGTTCCTGCGATCTCACAACATATACGTAAAATCAAAGATGCAGGAATAATCAATTCAAGACGAGATGGTCAAACACTTTATTATTCATTAAATAAAGATGAAACAGAGATATTTAGTAGCATTTTTAAATCTATCGAATTAATTAGAAAAACAGCATAATTTATAAAGAAATGAAAACAGAAAACACATCAAAAAATGCAGCTTACACAGGTTTGTTTGCTGCCATAGCAGCATCGTCTTGTTGTATACCACCAGTAATTGCATTAATAGCTGGTGTTGGAGGAAGTGCATCTGCACTATCTTGGATGGAACCTTTTCGACCCTATTTAATAGGTTTAGCTGCAATAGCTATTGGCTATGCTTGGTATGCTTACTTAAAACCCAAAAAAGCCGATGACTGTTGCGAAGTTGATGCAAAACCAAAATGGTATCAAACCAAAGGCTTTTTAGTTGGTATTACTTTGTTTGCAACGGTTTCAATTGCTTTTCCATATTATGCTCATATTTTTTATCCTGATAATAAGAAAGAAGTGGTTATAGTCAATCAATCCAATATTCAAACATTAAATTTTGATGTAAAAGGTATGACTTGCGCTTCTTGTGAAGAACATGTTAAACACGCGGTGAATGAATTAGATGGTATTGTAAATGTAGAAGCTTCTTTTGAGACAGGAAATGCAGAAGTAAAATTTGACGATACCAAAACGTCTAAAGATGAAATCGTTAAAGCTATTGATGCTACTGGATATAAAGTTGTAAATAAAAAATAAACATAAAATTAAATATCATGAGAAAATTAGTCGTTATATCAGGATTATTCCTTTTATTATTTTCATTTAATGTACAAGCACAATCCTGTTGTTTGCCTAAAAGTAGCAAGAAGGTAGAGCAAGCCAATATCAATATGCAAGAAACTAAAACGGTTACCTTAAAAGTCACTGGCATGACTTGCATGTCTTGTTCAAACCATGTGATGAAAGCTTTAGAAAAAGTAGAGGGAGTTATAGAACCGTTGGTCGAGTATAAAGAGGACAGAGCGGTTGTGACTTTCAATCCAAAGTTAACTACAGTAGAAGCCATTATTGAAGCCATTAATAAAACACCTTATAAGGCAAGTTTGATGGAGCCAAAAAGCTAGGAAAACTAAAGTCGCAAAAAAAGTTGGGGTATAATACCTCAATTTTTTTCAAACTGTATTTAAGTATTTAATTAAATAATTGTTCCTATGAAAAAGTCAAAGAAGGAAGTTTTCAATCCGGACCACTTGAATTGTTGCATAGAGATTGGCGATTGCGAATTGCAAAATCCGCCACAGGAACTGATAGATAAACTAATTGGAAAGCCTATCAGTGATTGTAAGAAAATTATTGAAGAGTTTCTTAAACCTAAAGAAAAATTAGTTATAAAATTTAAAAAGAAAATAGGTTTTGAAACCAAAAATGATAATAGATAATGTTAATCTAAATCTAAAAATCATGAAAAAATTAATAATCTTATTCGTCGTCATAACGTTAGTATCAGCTTTCACTGTTGGTTGTACAATTTATGATGATGAACAGATTCAAGAGCAAGCTTTAGATGAGAATGGGAATGATAACGGAGATGATAACCCAAACTCAACAATTGAATATACAAGCTTAATAGCAGATGAAACAACCTTACCTACTGGAGAGAGTACGCTTATTACAGCAACTGCTACAGGAGAAGGACTAGAATATTATTGGTCTGCCAGCCTTGGTGATATTGTTGGTAGCGGTGAGCAAATAACTTATACAGCTGCATTTTGTTGTGAAGGGAGTAATACCATAACATGTTCTATTAGAGATAATCTGAATACTTGGAAGCACAAATCAGTGACTATTGAAGTTAGTTTTTAGTGACTATTACAGTTAATTAAATGAAGAAATTAATTTTTATACTTATAAGTTTATTGTTTATGTACCAAAGTGTCAATGCTCAATGTTGTTCTGCAGGAATACCAGTTGGAGGGAGCACAAATATTGGGATACTTGAAAAGAATAATTTTCGTTTCACTTCTTTTTTTAGTTATAGTGAATCTGCTGGGTATTGGTCTGGTAGCGATAAGTCTATATTTAATCTTGTAAAAAGAGCAAGCTATCAATACGTTGGAACTATTTTGTCTTATGGCTTATTTAATAAGCTCACAGTGGAAACAGAATTTGGGTATTATTTAGATAAATCTCAAATATATGATTTCGAATCTGATGTAAACATCAAAAACCAAGGTATTAGCAATGGTATAATTTCTGCAAAGTATAATGTTTTAGCAAATTTAAACAATCCTTTTGAGTGGACTGTTTCATCAGGTGTTAAGTTCCCTTTTATTTTAGATTATGCAAGAGAAAACAATGTAGTATTGCCAAGGGATGTTCAAACATCATCACATGCAATGGGAATTATTGGTCAATCTTTTTTATACAAAGGCTATCCTATTAATGGCATTCAATTATTCTTAATTAATAGAATAGAGATTAATTACAAAGATTATAAAGATTATAAATTTGGACCCGCATTGATTTCAGCATTCTTTTTCTCTTATAATTTGGAACAATCCAATTATACGGGAATTGCCCAGATAAGACACGAATTTAGAGGAAAAGATGCTTTTGAAGACACAAAGCTCGATGCCACAGGAGGTCATTTGGTTTTCCTGTCACCACAGTTAAATTACTCTACAAATAAATGGAATTTTTCGTTGCTTGTAGACATCCCAGTTTATAGATATTATAACGGAACACAACTGGGAAATACGGCTTCTGCATCGTTTTACGTTACAAAAAATTTCGACTTGGCTTCTAACAAAGCCGAATTGCCATTTTTAAACAATAATACTGCTAAAAATTAATTTGAATAGAGGCAAATAAACGATGGTTAAGAATTGAAGCTTATGTAGCCAGTCTTTTAATTAAACTATATCGGTATAGTCATTTAACTTTTAAATAAATTAAAACATTTCGCCAAAATGGAAGTTTGTCACACAAGTAAACAGTCTCTAATTCTTATTCCGGATATCAGCGGATTCACAAAGTATGTTGCTTCGTGTAATATAGAACATAGCCAAGATAAAATTGCATTGCTGTTGGAATCCTTATTGGAAAACAATTCCCTGAAATTTAAAATTTCTGAAATTGAAGGTGATGCTATATTATTTTACAGTTATGATTTTCCATTTTCCGCAGCGGAAATAATTAGTCAATGTCAATTGATGTTCGACAAATTTCATCAAAGAATAGATGAATTTAAACGATCGAAATGTATGTGTGAGTCTTGCCAAAATCTATATAACCTTTCACTAAAATTTGTGCTTCATTTTGGACAACTTGGCTCTGTAATGGTAAAAGACTATTGTAAACTCTTTGGTAAAGATTTAATAATAGCACATCGGCTTCTTAAAAACAAAATTAGCTCAAATGAGTACATACTTTTCACGGAAAATTTTAGCAATCAATTTCCACTTATAGGCACTCATCTTGATAACCATACGGAATTGGTCAACGACATTTTCAATTTAGAAGACATCGGTGATATTGGTATTACTTATTTCGATTTGAAGGCATTAAGTTTAAAGAACAGACAAGGTACGACTTGTTAAAATGATCAGCATTTTCTTCGTGCGGAAAATGAAATAAACATAATCTAAATTATATACAAAATGAAAACAGCAAAGCAATATTTGGGCAAACAATTAAACACCATGTTATCTGAAATTCAACTTGATGATAATAATTTTATCGTGAATGTCCAAAGGGAATTACTTAAAGGCAATCCACTGCCAAAAACAACATTTTATGCACTTATCGATGCAACTAAAGAGAAAGCTGATTCACTGTTGGAATTATTAGGAGAGCTAAATGAAAATAACCAAATTACAGCCTTTTCTGGTTTGTCGATTACACCTACCAACCACAAGTTTATAGTGCAAGGCAAAACACTTTATACTTGGTGTGCATTAGACGCTATATTGTTTACCGAATGGCTGGATGTTTCGTCCCAAATTATATCTCAAGACCCAATTGACAATTCTATAATTGAGTTGAATATTGAATGCGATCATTTGATATCATCTAATCCATATCCAATATTTCTCTCTTTGATTGAAAAAATGGACTCTTGCAATATCAGAGGTTCCTTTTGCAATCACGTCTTTTTTTTTGCAAGCGAACAAACCGCAAAACAATGGCTTGACAGCAATGTAAATGGCAAGATATTAACCATGGAAGATTTATTTGAATCGAATAAAATTGGCTTAAAATGTTGTTAAAAATAATCACCTATATTTATTAAGCACCACATAAAAACAAATCATTTTTAATATGAAGAATTTATTTAAAAAGAAAAACGAGTTATCTCAAAAAACAGAAACTGTTTCATTACAGATAGAAGGAATGACCTGTAGTGGCTGTTCATTACATATCGAAAAGGATATCAATAAAAAAGATGGTATTCTAATCAGTTCTGTGAACCACGAAACTGGTAAAGGAGAATTTACTTTTGATACTGCCAAGTTGAATAAAGAGGAATTGATTAACGCTGTAAATAGCATTGGTAAGTATACGGTTGTTAAAGGCAATGAAAAAGAGGATTGTTGTGATTCAATTTCGGATAGCACGACAGATAAAGCGTCCAACAAAGGAAAAAATCAATTCGATTTAATCGTAATTGGAGGTGGTTCTGCTGCATTTTCAGCAGCCATAAAAGCTGAAAGTTTAGGACTCACAACACTAATGGTTAATGGTGGATTAGATTTTGGTGGCACTTGTGTTAATGTTGGCTGTGTACCTTCCAAAAATTTAATCCGTGCGGCTGAAACGGCTTACCATACAACACATTCTAATTTTGCAGGAATAAAACCAAAAGGTGCTGACATTGATTTTGCTCAAATAATAAAAGACAAAAAAGCATTGGTTGCAGCCCTGCAACAGCAAAAGTATATGGATGTTGTGAGTGATTTTGAAAACTTAACGATGCTAAAAGGATGGGCAGAATTTGTAAATAACAACACCATTATTGTTGATGGTAAAGACACATACACTGCAACAAACGTTGTTATAGCAACAGGTGCAACCACGAATATTCCAAATATTGAAGGATTAAATGAAGTTGGGTATTTAACTAATGTGTCCTTATTCGATTTGGAAGAAAAACCCAAAAGCTTGACCATAATGGGCGCAGGTTATATCGGATTGGAAATGGCAATGGCATATAATCGTTTAGGAGTAAAAGTACGTATCATAGAATTTACCGATAGGCCTTTACGAAGTCAAACCGAAGACATTACTGATGTTTTAGTTGAACAAATGAAAAGTGAAGGGATTGAAATTCTTCCAAATTTTAGAGCTTTTAAATTTGAAAAAGAGGGCAACGATACTATTATTCATTGTAACTGTCCTGATGGTTCTACAACACAAATTGTTGAAAAAGGACATATTGTTGTTGCTACAGGAACCACGCCAAACACGTCTAAATTAGGTCTAAAAAAAATAGACCTAAAATTATCAGAAAGAGGGCATATTGTGGTTAATGAAAAAATGGAAACTAATATTTCCAATATTTATGCAGCTGGTGATGTCACTAATACACCGCCATTTGTGTATACAGCAGCAACCGAAGGCAGTACAGCCGTTAATAATGCATTTTCATTATCAAAACAAAGTGTAGATTATGCATCATTACCTTGGGTAGTATTTACAGACCCTCAAATTGCGGGAGCAGGTATGGATGAAATTGAAGCTGAATCAAGAGGCATTCCTTTTGAAGTATCAAAATTAGATCTAACACATGTACCAAGAGCTTTAGCTGCACAAGATACCAGAGGATTTATAAAGTTGATTCGTAATACGGAAACGGATAAATTAATAGGTGCAAGAGTAATAGCACCAGAAGGTGGTGAACTCATCCAACAATTAAGTATGGCTATAAAGTTTGGTATAACAGTAAAAGATTTGGCTGAAAGTTTTTATCCATACTTGACACTTGGAGAAGGAATCAAATTAGCAGCAATTACGTTTGGAAAAGATGTTTCTAAATTGAGTTGTTGTGCGAGTTAATCCCTACTAAAAGCCATACACATTTGCAATTCGCTCAAAGCCACCACGCCATCAAAAATTGCAAAAGAGTATGTCTTGCCAACGCTCAATCCGAACATTTAAGAAAATATCGGAATTGAAAAGCAGAACGGAATAAAGCCAGTGGGTAACAACGTATATAAAAAATAGCAGTTAAGAGCTAAACTAAAAGTTTGGTTCTTTTCTGCTATCTTTGTTTTCAACTGAAAAATGGCACATACAAATCTGCTACTTTTCATATACAAGACCGTTGTGCGTCATACCCAAAAACCGACAGTAAATGTTCGACGAATTAGAAAAATACAAAACGAATGGACATTTCTTTTTTTCAGAAAATGAAGAATTGAAGTCAGTTTGTAACGCATCAATAAACGGAATTGGTGTTTATGTGGTTTACGCATTAAAAGGCGGAAAAATTGAGCTTATTTACATTGGTTCGTCTGGAAAAATATTGCAAAGCGGAAAGAAAAAAATCCGAATTGGCGGAATTGCTGACAGAATAGTAAATGGAAAACAATTTGGAGAACCTCGAAGAAAAAGTTGGAAATCGAAAATAATAGCTGAAAATATCGAGGCCTTCTACAAAAGACTCAAAACCCAACAAAAACAACAAACAGACCATCAAAAAATGATCACAATGGTCAAAGCTTATCGTAAAAAAGTAGGCTCTAAAACTGGTGGAATAAAACTACATACCGAACTTAAACAAGACTTTATAAACGCCAATATTAAAATAGGTCGAGACAAGTTCTATAGCTTTTTAAGGCATAATAATTTACTAGTTCCTAAACATAAAAACTACATCACCACAACAAACTCTAATCACATGTACAAAAAATATAAAAACCTCGTAAAAGACCAAGTCCCTAATCGTCCTGAACAACTTTGGGTCAGTGATATCACCTATATTAAAACCCAATATGGCCATAACTATCTTGCATTAGTGACAGATGCCTATTCTAAGCAAATTATGGGCTATAAACTCGATAACCACATGAGAACATCACTTTGCACAGATGCGCTCGCTATGGCTATTAAAAATAGAAATTATCCTAATCAAAAGCTTATTCATCATTCCGACAGAGGTTTTCAATATTGCAATCCTAAATACACCGAATTTGCTGAAAACAATAACATCACAATGAGTATGACCGAACAGTACGACCCTTATGAAAATGCTGTGGCTGAACGAATTAATAGAACTCTTAAATATGAATATGGCTTAAAACAAACCATTAAAAACACAGATCTAGCTCAAAAAATGACTAAGCAAGCTGTCTATATTTATAATAATCTGAGAACGCATTTTAGCCTGGATTTAAGAAAACCAGCCGAAGTACATCTAAACCCAAATATCAAATACAAGTCGTATCGAAAAAATAAGGTAAATTTACCTGAGCTAACGATTTAAGAACAAACCTAGTTCAAATTATTTTTTTGCCTTCTAAACGGCTGAAAAAAATCTTTTGGACGTGCAAATAGTAACACGAAAAGAGTCAACCTATATCAGTATAATACAATAGCTGAAGAAGGTTAACAAATCAATTTAATTGGCACTAAAAAAATAAAACCAAAATATAATGTTCTCATTAGGTTTTATAAAAAGAAAGTGTAGATTTGCACTGCAATGAAAAACAACAACATTATAGCATCTATTTTGGAAATCGTGATTATTAGTCACGAAAGATAAGGATGTCTATAAATGAAATATATTTATTAAAAGCCATCCAATTCGGATGGCTTTTTTTTTAAACAAAATTTTTAGAATAACAAAACAATGAAAACACAGAATTTAAATACAATCAATTTGATGACAACTTTAATAAGCAACATTATTATTAGCATAATTATTTTACCGCCCAGGTGAGAATGTAATTGTATTGATATAATATAAAAGCCCTTCTCAAAAAATATGAGAAGGGCTTTTTTTTTGACTAAAAAATTAATAAACACAAAATAAAAAAATGTATTACAACAAAGAAACCCAAATATTTTTGGACGGCGAATGGATAAAAGCCCAAAATGGAAAAACGAATCTGTATAGTCAAACGCTACATTATGGAGCTGGTGTTTTTGAAGGGATTAGATCTTACAAAACAGATAAAGGCGCAAATATTTTTAAAGCTAAAGCACATTATGAAAGGTTGCATTATTCAGCAGAAAAAATGCACATCAATCTGAAGTATTCTGTTCAGGAATTAATTGATTTAAGTTATGAATTACTAGAAAGAAACCAATTGGAAGATGCTTATATCCGTCCTTTGGTTTATTTAGGCGAAAATATGTCTCTTCAACCCACAGAAGATGTTCACGCAATGCTTTGCGCTTGGGAATGGGGAAGATATTTAGGCGATACGCAACTCAAATTAATGACTTCATCTTTTCAGAGACCCAATCCAAAATCTTGTTTTGTAGAAGCCAAAGTAAGCGGTCATTACACCAATTCTATATTGGCAACTACCGAAGCGAAGCAAAAAGGTTTTGATGAAGCTTTACTTTTGGATATGAACGAAAATGTGGCCGAAGGACCTGGAGCAAATTTCTTTTTTGAAAAAGACGAAAAATTATTTACTGCTCCATTGGGAAATATCCTTTCTGGTATAACACGAAAAACTATTTTTGAATTAGCAGAAGATTTAGGTTTTGAAGTAGTAGAAAAGTTTTTTAAAGTTGAAGAAGTATATCAGGCAGATGGAGCCTTTTTCACAGGAACAGCAGCAGAAGTTGCTGCAATTGGAAGTTTGGACAATCACAGTTTCAATTTGCCTTGGGAAAAAACTTTAGGCTATCAATTGGAAGATGCTTATCAAAAATGTGTTCATATAAAATAAATAAAAATGGAATTAAATAAATACAGCAAACGCGTAACTCAAGACGATTCGCAACCAGCTGCAAAAGCAATGTTACACGCAATTGGTTTAACCAAAGAAGATTTCAAAAAAGCTTTTGTAGGAATTGCGAGCACTGGTTATGAAGGCAATCCGTGCAATATGCACTTAAATGATTTGGCTCTTGAAGTGAAAAAAGGAACAAAAAACGCCAATTTAGTCGGCTTAATTTACAACACCATTGGCGTGAGTGATGGAATTTCTATGGGAACTCCCGGGATGAGATATTCCTTGCCATCAAGAGATATTATTGCAGATTCTATGGAAACTGTGGTTGAAGGAATGTCTTATGATGCTTTGGTAACAGTAGTTGGTTGCGACAAAAATATGCCAGGTGCTTTAATGGCAATGCTTCGAACCAACCGACCAGGTGTTTTGGTTTATGGCGGCACAATTGCTTCTAGTTGTCATAAGGGTAAAAAACTGGATGTCGTTTCCGCTTTTGAAGCTTGGGGACAAAAAGTGGCTGGCAAAATGGATGAAGAAGAATACCAAAATGTAATAGAAAAAGCCTGCCCTGGAGCTGGTGCTTGTGGCGGAATGTACACAGCAAACACTATGGCATCTGCTATTGAAGCTTTGGGAATGTCTTTGCCATACAATTCTTCAAACCCAGCCTTAGGAAAAGAGAAAAAAATAGAAAGTATAAAGGCTGGTGAAGCCGTTCGTTTATTGCTTGAAAAAGACATTAAACCAAAAGACATTGTTACCAAAAAAGCATTAGAAAATGCCATAAGATTAGTAACGATAATGGGCGGCTCTACCAATGCCGTATTACACTTTTTGGCAATTGCCAGAACTGCTGAAGTGGAATTTACCTTAGATGATTTTCAAAGAATAGCAGATACAACTCCTTTTTTAGCAGACTTGAAACCAAGCGGACAGTTTTTGATGGAAGACGTTCACGAAATTGGTGGAATTCCTGCGGTTTTAAAATATTTATTGAAAAACGGTCTATTACACGGAGATTGTTTAACCGTTACAGGAAAAACTTTAGCCGAAAATCTTGAAAACGTTCCAGACTTAAAAGCCGGTCAACAAATTATAAAACCATTAGAAAATCCTATAAAAGAAACGGGGCATTTAAGAATACTGAGAGGAAATTTATCGCCAAAAGGTGCTGTTGCAAAAATTACAGGAAAAGAAGGTTTTCAATTTACTGGAACTGCAAAAGTGTTTGATTCAGAATATGAAGCCAATGATGGCATTCGAGATGGAAAAGTAGTAAAAGGAGATGTCGTAGTTATAAGATATGAAGGTCCAAAGGGTGGTCCAGGAATGCCGGAAATGCTAAAACCTACTGCTGCCATTATTGGTGCTGGTTTGGGAAATGATGTTGCCTTAATAACTGACGGAAGATTTTCTGGCGGAACACACGGCTTTGTGGTTGGACATATTTCGCCAGAAGCACAAGTTGGAGGACCGATTGCTTTTGTACAAAACGGAGATAAAATAAGCATTGATGCTATAAAAAATACCATTGATTTTGAAATTTCAAAAGAAGAATTAGCAAAACGAAAAGCCAACTGGAAACAACCCGATTTAAAACACAAAAAAGGCGTATTGTATAAATATGCACGATCGGTTTCGTGTGCATCTGAAGGATGTGTTACAGATGAATTTTAAATAAAAAACAAACCCATAAAAATGGAAGAATTAGCAATAAAAACGACAACAAACCAACAAGTAATGACTGGCTCGCAAGCAGTTGTTCATTCATTGATAACAGAAGGTGTAGATTTACTATTTGGCTATCCTGGCGGAGCAATTATGCCTGTTTATGACGCACTTTATGATGTGGAGGATAAATTAACTCACATTTTGACCCGACACGAACAAGGCGCAACTCACGCAGCACAAGGTTATGCCAGAGCAACAGGAAAAGTAGGTGTTTGCTTAGCTACTTCTGGTCCAGGAGCTACCAATTTAATCACTGGAATTGCAGATGCACAAATAGATTCTACGCCTTTGGTTTGTATTACTGGGCAAGTTTCAAGTAATTTGTTAGGCACAGATGCTTTTCAGGAAACGGATATTATTGGTATTTCTATGCCTGTTACCAAATGGAATTTTCAGGTAACTAAAGCAGAAGAAATTCCTTATGCTTTAGCAAAAGCTTTTTATATAGCAAGAACAGGAAGACCAGGTCCCGTTTTGGTAGATATTACTAAAGATGCTCAATTTGAAACGCTTGATTTTGAGTATAAACCTTTTAAAGGAATGAGAAGTTATGTGCCAACTCCTCAATTAGATTTAGAAAAAGTAAAAGAAGCCGCAGTATTGATTAATGCTGCCAAAAAACCACTTGTTTTGTTTGGGCAAGGTGTGCTTTTGGCAGAAGCCGAAAAAGAGTTTAAAGCATTTATAGAAAAGGCGGATTTGCCTTCGGCTTGGACCATTATGGGTTTGTCGGCCTTAGATTCTGACCATAATCTGAATGTAGGAATGTTGGGAATGCATGGCAATTACGCACCCAATAAATTGACCAATGAATGTGATGTTTTGATAGCCGTAGGTATGCGTTTTGACGATAGAGTTACTGGCGACTTAAGCAGATATGCCAAGCAAGCAAAAGTGATTCATTTGGAAATAGATCCTGCGGAAGTTGATAAAAATGTAAAAACAGATGTTGCCGTTTTGGGAAATGCTAAAGAAAGTTTAAGTGCATTAACTGAATTAATTAATGAAAACGAACACGAAAATTGGCTGGCAAAATTCAGAAATTTAGAAAAAGAAGAGTTTGATGAAGTGGTCAAAGATGAACTAAATCCGACAACAGAATTGATGACAATGGGCGAAGTGATGGATAAAATAAACCTTCATTCGGATCAAAAAAACATTATTGTAACAGATGTTGGGCAACACCAAATGGTCGCTTGCCGATATGCCAAATTTAAACAAACACGTTCTTTAATAACTTCTGGAGGCTTGGGAACTATGGGCTTTTGCTTGCCAGCTGCCATTGGTGCAAAAATGGGAAGACCAGATGCACAAGTTATTGGAATTATTGGAGATGGTGGTTTTCAAATGACCATTCAAGAATTAGGAACAATTTTTCAGTTTAAAACTGCAGTAAAAATTGTAGTTATGAATAATGAATTTTTAGGAATGGTAAGGCAATGGCAAGAGCTGTTTTTTGAAAAAAGATATGCCTCAACCACAATGGTCAATCCAGATTTTCAAACGATAGTTAAAGGTTATGGAATTAAAACTAAAAAGGTAGTAAAAAGAGAAGATTTAGAAACAGCAGTAAAAGAAATGTTGGCGCACGAAGGTTCGTATTTTCTAGAAGTGATGGTTGGAAAAGAAAATAATGTGTTTCCAATGATTGCAACAGGTGCATCAGTTTCAGAAATAAGATTAAAATAAAAATGATGGAAAAGCAAAGATTTACAATATCCGTATTTACAGAAGATGTAGTGGGAATACTCAATAGAGTGTCGATAATTTTTACGAGAAGAAAAATAAATGTGGAAAGTATTGCCGCATCTGAAAGTGAAATTAAGGGAATTTACAGATACACCATTGTGATATCAGAAACGGAAGTCCAAGTTAAAAAAGTGGTTGGTCAATTAGAAAAACAAGTAGAAGTAGTAAAAGCAGTTTTTCATCCTGATGAAGAAATTGTACACCAAGAAATTGCATTATATAAAGTAAAAACGGGTGTTTTGGCTTCTGGTGGAAATGCAGAAAAAATAGTGCGTTCGCATAATGCACGAGTTTTATCGGTAGAAACTGAATTTACGGTTTTAGAAAAAACAGGACATAAAGATGAAACACAACAATTATTTGATGATTTAAAACCTTTCGGAATTTTAGAATTTGTACGCTCCGGAAGAGTTGCCATCACCAAACCAATGAAAACATTATCATCAATAGTTGATCAATTAGAAGGATTAGTAAAAAATTAAAAAACAAAATGGAAAATTATTTCAATACATTATCATTAAGAGAACAACTGGCACAATTAGGTAAATGTGATTTTATGGATGCCTCAGAATTTACAAATGGCGTAAGTGCTTTAAAAGGGAAAAAGATTGTCATTATAGGTTGTGGCGCACAAGGTTTAAACCAAGGTTTAAATATGCGAGATTCTGGTTTAGATGTTTCTTTCACTTTAAGAGAAAGTGCTATAAAAGAGCGAAGACAATCTTTTAAAAATGCAAATGAAAACAAATTTAAGGTTGGAACTTATAAAGAAATGATACCAACCGCAGATTTGGTTATAAACCTCACGCCTGATAAACAACATACAGATGTGGTAAGTAAAGTAATGCCTTTAATGAAAAAAGGAGCAGCTTTATCTTATTCTCACGGTTTCAATATTGTAGAAGAAGGAATGAAAATAAGGGAAGATTTAACAGTAATAATGATGGCTCCAAAATCGCCTGGTTCGGAATTGAGAGAAGAATATAAAAGAGATTTTGGTGTACCCACTTTGATTGCTGTTCATCCAGAAAACGACCCGAAAAATGAAGGACTTGAATTAGCAAAAGCCTATGCCGTTGCCACTGGTGGAGATAAAGCTGGTGTGTTACATTCTTCTTTCGTAGCTGAAGTAAAATCAGATTTAATGGGCGAACAAACCATACTTTGTGGCGTGTTGCAATCAGCATCTATACTTTGCTTTGATAAAATGTTAGAGAAAGGACTAGAGGCAGGTTATGCTGCAAAACTCATTCAATATGGCTGGGAAACTTTGACAGAAGCCTTAAAGCAAGGAGGCTTAACTAATATGATGGACAGACTTTCAAATCCTGCAAAAGTAAAAGCATACGAACTGGCAGAGGAATTAAAAACAATTATGACACCTTTATTTAACAAACATATGGACGATATTATGTCAGGAGAATTTTCAAAAAGGATGATGAAAGATTGGAAAAATAATGACAAAGATTTGTTGAACTGGAGAAAAGCAACTGGCGAAACCGTTTTTGAGCAAACAAAAGCAACAGACGCTTTCATTAGTGAGCAAGAGTTTTTTGATAATGGAACTTTATTAGCAGCTTTCATAAAAGCAGGTGTAGAATTGGCTTATGAAACTATGACAGCTTCAGGAATAAAAGCAGAATCTGCTTATTACGAATCACTGCACGAAGCACCATTAATTGCCAATACACTAGCTCGAAAAAAACTATATGAAATGAACAGAGTTATTTCTGATACCGCAGAATATGGCTGTTATTTATTTGATCATGCTTGTAAACCATTATTAGCCAATTTTATGACAAACATAGAAACACGTTTAATAGGAAAACAATTTTCAATAGATAATCAAGTGGATAATAAAAAATTAATAGCAGTAAATCAAGCTTTGAGAAATCATCCAATAGAAAAAATAGGTGCGACTTTGAGAACTTCTATGAGCGCAATGCAAAAACTAAAAAAATGACCTCAGAAACTCAATATATTACTTTAGAAAACGTGAAAAAAGCAGCATCTCTTTTAAGAGATGTTGTTTTGGAAACGCCATTACAAAAAAATCAGTATTTGTCTGAAAAATATGAGGCTAATATTGTTTTTAAACGAGAAGATTTACAAGGCGTTCGTTCTTATAAAATAAGAGGAGCTTATCATAAAATTTCATCATTAACTGGCGAAGAATTAGAGCAAGGAGTCGTTTGTGCCAGTGCAGGAAATCACGCGCAAGGTGTTGCTTTTTCTTGTAAAGCAAAAAAAATAAAGGGTGTTATATTTATGCCAACGACTACACCCAATCAAAAAATAGAACAAGTAAAAATGTTTGGCGGAGATTATGTAGAAGTGGTTTTAAATGGCGATACTTATGATGATGCTTCTTATGCAGCCACAGATTATTGCAAAGAAAAAAAGATGTCTTTTGTACATCCTTTTCACGATATAAAAGTAATAGAAGGGCAAGCAACCATTGCTTTAGAAATATTAGCACAAAGCAAAACACCTGTAGATTATTTGTTTTTGCCTGTTGGTGGTGGTGGTTTGGCTGCTGGTGTTTCCAGTATATTTAAAGAACTTTCTCCCAACACAAAAATTATAGGTGTTGAACCAAAAGGCGCAGCTTCAATGTCTGTTTCAATAACTAATGGATTTAACACAAAAATAGAAAACATAGATAAATTTACTGATGGCGCATCTGTCCAAAAAGTAGGTGATTTAAACTTTGAAATTTGTAAAGAAAATTTAGACGAAATGGTAACCGTTCACGAAGGAAAAGTGTGCCAAACTATTTTAGATTTGTACAATAAAAACGCTATTGTGGTTGAACCTGCTGGTGCGTTAACCACAGCAGTTTTAGACCAGTTTTCTACTGAAATAAAAGGTAAAAATGTAGTTTGTTTAATTAGTGGCTCAAATAATGACATTACTCGAACAGAAGAAATAAAAGAGCGTGCTTTGCTTCATTCTGGACACAAACATTATTTCATCATAAAATTTCCGCAAAGAGCAGGTGCTTTACTAGAGTTTTTAAATGATATTTTAGGTCCAAATGATGATATTACCCATTTTGAATATTCCAAAAAACACAACAGAAATTCAGGTCCAGCCATTGTTGGTTTAGAAATAAGTAACCCAAGGGATTTAGACGGACTGATTCTAAAAATGAAAACAAAAAATTTCTTTGGAGAATATTTGAATGATAAGCCAGATTTGTTTCAAGTTTTGATTTAGCAAAAGCAAACTATAAAAATGATTAGATTTACTGTAAGTAAAAACTAAGCACAACACTATGTATAGTGCATATGCACCCTTCGGGATGCAAACGCACCATACACCAACCGTTGGCTGCAATTAGAAAAATATAACTACTCACAACTCGGTGTGTAATCAGTATTTTTTATACATTTCTTGGATTCAGTTTTACACAACCTCAAGGTAATACATCATCTCACGAAGACCTGCCCCAAAAGGAAAGTGAAATTATTTAGATAGGGGGGTGTTGGTTTTTTAAAGTAGCTAGCTCAGATTTTTTTAGGTTTTTTTTTAGTGGATGCTCTAGTTTATTCTTTTTATTTGTCTAGCTCTGGTAGTTATTGATTAAAATATAGCAGGCAAATAGATTTTAAGTGAGGCAATAAGGATTGCTGCTTTCAGTTTTAATCCTGGGGATCCATTTAGAAAAAAAAGAACACTTTTTATAAATAGTTGGCAAATGGTTGGCAAGACTGAGTATTTAAAATATAAAAACTCTTGAAAATCAGACGATTAACAAGAGTTTTAGTACTGAAGACGGGACTTGAACCCGTACGGGCATTACTGCCCACTGGATTTTAAGTCCAGCGTGTCTACCAATTC
>Ga0209304_1001142_pt1 | contig 16676 bp, 14 predicted proteins | sample COGITO_mtgs_1004_4_FD_184789 | JGI IMG/M metagenome (GOLD analysis project Ga0209304, IMG submission 184789) | Pelagic marine microbial communities from North Sea - COGITO_mtgs_100423 (SPAdes) (version 2) | ecosystem: Environmental > Aquatic > Marine > Epipelagic ...
GTGAAAAGTTAAAAGTGAAAAGTGAAAAGTGAAAAGTACAAAGTATTAAGTAGAGAGTATTAAGTATTAAGAAAAAAGAAACAAGAGAATAGAAAAAAGAATCAAGAACCAAGAACCAGGACGAAAAAGTACAAAGTAGAGAGTATTAAGTATTAAGAAAAAAGAATATAGAGAATAGAAAAAAGAATCAAGAACCAAGAACCAGGACGAAAAAGTACAAAGTAGAGAGTATTAAGTATTAAGAGAAATAGAAAATAGAACCTGTCATTGCGAGCCTGCCTGGCTAACGTCATTGCGAACTTGTCTACCGAAGGTAGACGAAGTGCGGCAATCTGTTTATTAGGAGTTGTATGTGTTCAACAGATTACTTCGTCCTTCGTCCTCGTAATGACGGCAGTGTGTTACTTCGTCCTTCGTCCTCGTAATGACGGCAGTGTGTTACTTCGTCTTGGTTTTATCTCAAATTCCCGTTCCTTACACGAAACAGTACCTAGGTTACGTCAATGTGCCGTTTGTTACATGACGCTTTTAGGGGTCTGGTTTTATAGCTTTCTTTGTTTAAGAAAATTAACATAAAAATTAACAAAATATAAATAAATTATTTCTTTTAACTCCATGGTTATAGAAAAGTTATATTAAGAAATAGACCAAAAGAGTGCTAGAATTAGAAATTATTTTGATGTAGTATAATAGTTAAATTTTAAACAGTATTAAGTTTTGATGTTTAGAGACGGAGAAAGCCATGCATTTGAGGTGTTTGTTAAAATTCCTTCCATGTATGGTGACACTCTGAATTTTCAGATGGAACATTTAACCCAACCAACTCTAAAACGCGCTGTTACGGGATTTACACAAATAGATGAATTTATGAATGATAAAAATAATGAAGCAGGAACTATGGGGCAAGTCCTCTGTACCGCGGGAGCGGGAATAGACTGACTAGACCCTGTTTCGAAAGCCGATTCAAAATATTTGATTATAATGGAGAATCGGCACTGCCTGCTTTTGAAAAAAGTGAACGCCACGCTAAAGCGTGGTAAATGGAGAAGTGAAAAATGGGAATTAGTAAATGGAAAATGGAAAGTGAAAAGTTAATAATGGGAAGTGATGAAGATAAAAGTGAAAAATGGGAAGTAGTAAGCACAAAGTTAAAAGTTAAAAGTGAAAAATGGGAAGTAGTAAGCACAAAGTTAAAAGTTAAAAGTTAAAAGTGAAAAATGGGAAGTAGTAAGCACAAAGTTAAAAGTTAAAAGTTAAAAGTGAAAAATGGGAAGTAGTAAGTGGAAAGTTAAAAGTGGAATATGACTTAAGACGAAAAGGGACGTAGGACGTAAGATGAATGCGTATTAAGGCTTACATGTCTGACCTTTTAAATAATAATAAAGTAATGAACCAGGGTTCAAGATTTTTCACTTTCCGCTTTCCACTTATCAGTTTTTTTCTATAGTTTTAAATTTTGTTGCTACTTTTGGTTATACTACCTTAGCCTTCATTATTTAAAATGCTTTTATGGCGGGATCAAACATTACCTTAAAACAATTGTCATCTATCTTAGGGGTGTCTATTTCAACCATTTCCAAAGCGTTGAATGACAGCCATGAGATCAGTGATGTGACCAAAAAACGCATTGTGGAGATGGCAAAGTTGCACAACTATCAGCCAAATAAAATTGCAGTGGGTCTTAAATCTGGAAAAACCAATACCATTGCGGTGGTGATTCCGAGTGTTCAAAATAGTTTTTTTGCACGGGCTTTGTATGGCATTGAAAGTCTGATTTCGGAAACTAATTTTAATATTATTGTGTGTCTCACCAAAGAATCCCATGCCAAGGAAGTGGAAACATTTAATATGTTGTCCAATGGTGTTGTGGATGGTTTTATAGTGGCGGTTTGTGAAGAAACACAGAGTTTACAAAATTACGATCATTTTACGAATGTGATGGAAAATGGCAAATCGGTTGTGATGTTTGACCGCGTGATTGATTCTGTAAACTGCGGAAAAGTGACCACCAATGATTTTACAGCTTTGTCCGAAGCCACTCAAAAACTGATTAGTTCGGATCGAAAAAACATTGTGTTACTCTCTACAATTCATAAGTTGAACGTTGGAAAACAACGGACACAAGGCTATTTGAAAGCGATGAAAGCGGCTGGTTTTACGCCTACTGTTTTGGAGTCGGACGAACAGCAGGCAGGTGCCGTGATGGTGGAGTATTTAAATGCCCACCCTGTTGATGCCATTATTGCATTGGACACCGATGCGTCTTTGGCGGCCTTAAAAGCGGTGAAAATTTCTGGAAAGCAAATTCCAAAGGATGTGGCGGTGATTGGTTATGTTAGCGAGCGTATGGCACACAACCTTACGCCAGAATTAACGACGATCAATCAACACAGTTATACGATTGGGAATGCAGCAGCACGCATGATTGTGGAGTCCATCAGAACCAAATCTAAGGAGATTCAGCAAGTGGTGATCAGTTCTACTTTGTCGGTACGCGATTCGTCTTAAAAAACAGGATATTTCATTTTTCAGTTTCTAATGCCATTTCTTCGGGAGTAACTTCAATTACTTTTCCATTCTGGGAAATTACTATGGGCGTTTTTTTAAACTTCTTAAATTCAATCATTTTTGTATGCGCAATCTTCAACCCTTTAGTAACTTTAGCCTCTAAATCAGATAATTCTTTTTTAATTGTCATGATATGTTGTTTTGTTACTCTGATTGTGTTCTTAGTTGTTGTAAATATAAAAAATCTATATTTCGTTAGCAAATGCACTTTAGAGACGAAGTAGAAATTGATAAATTCATTCTAAAAAAACTTTTTGTTTTCGAGTATTCTATGATTACAAAAATTGTTATTTATACGAGGGCTTTACTTCTCACAAAATCCTATATTTGATACAATAAAACATAGACTATCTTTATCTTATGGAAAGATAATAACTTAAGAATAATAAACTTATGCAATCAGAAATTATCATTTATCAAACTGAAGATGGGCAAACTAAAATACAAACACGTTTAGATAATGAAACGGTATGGCTCACCATAGAACAATTGAGTGAATTATTTCAAAAATCACGTTCTACCATTAATGAACATATTTTAAACATTTTTAAGGAAGGAGAACTTGAAAAAGAAGCTTCAATGAGAAAAATCGGAATTTCCGATTTTTCTACCAAACCAACCAATATATACAACCTTGATGTGATTATTTCAGTAGGCTATCGTGTAAAATCTCACAGGGGAGTACAGTTTCGTAAATGGGCAACCGCACGACTTAAAGAATATATCATCAAAGGTTTTACAATGAATGATGACCTATTAAAAGAAGCAGGAGGAGGTAATTATTTTGATGAGTTGCTAGAACGAATCAGAGATATTCGCTCATCTGAAAAAGTATTTTGGCGTAAGGTATTAGATATCTATGCAACCAGTATTGACTACGATTCACAAGTAGAAGAGTCAAAAACTTTTTTTAAGACCATTCAAAATAAAATGCACTGGGCAGTCCATGGCAATACTGCATCCGAAATTATTTATAAACGAGTAAATGCCAATGCCAAGCAACTAGGATTAACCAATTACAAAGGAGAAAAACCAACTAAAAAGGAAACGGAAATTGCAAAAAATTATCTTAATAATGAAGAACTCGATGTCTTAAATCGAATTGTTACTGCATATCTTGAAATCGCAGAGTTACAAGCTTTGAATCGCAAGCCTATGTATATGCACGATTGGATTGTACGTCTTGATGATTTTTTAAAAATGACAGGAAATAAGGTGCTTGATAATGCAGGGAGTGTTAGTCATAAAAAAGCCATTGATAAAGCACATGGCGAGTATGAAAAATTTAAACAAAAGGCTAAAGAAGCTTTAAGTAAGGTAGAGGAACATTTTATCAAACAAATAGATGCTACAACAAAACAGTTAAAGAAAAAATAAACTTTCTTTTGTATAAGGATCGTTTAATGAAGTGCTTTAAAGAGAATACTAAATATTTTCACCCTATAGTAACTTTAGTTTCTAAGTCAGATAATTCTTTTTTAATTGTCATGATATGTTGTTTTGTTACTCTGACTGTGTTCTTATGTGTTATAAAATTAAAAAGAGAGCCCCAGTGGAACTCTCTTTTTCTTATCAGAAGTAAACTTTCTTACTGTTTGTTTCCCAACATTAGAACTTCATTCACCACCACTTCTGTGATGTAACGTTTTTCGCCTTCTTTGGTTTCATAGCTTCTGGAAGTTAATTTGCCTTCAACCGCAATTTCTTTGCCTTTGGTGACGTAGTTTTCAATGATTTCAGCAGTTTTGTTCCATGCAACGAGATTATGCCAATCTGTTTTGGTTTGTTTTTGTCCATCGGCATCTTTGTAATACTCGTTTGTTGCTAATGAAAATTTTGCTAATTTTTTTCCACTGTCTAAAGTGATAATTTCTGGGTCATTTCCCAAGTTTCCAATTAACTGTACTTTGTTTCTGAGTGTGTTCATGATAAAATAATTTTAAGGTTATAACAGTTTTACTATCGAACGATTCGACACTGCAAAGATGTGATGCTATCCAAATGTTAGTCGGTAATTACCTATTTAATTTCGTTTGTAATTACTTGTAGTCGTTTGTAATTGAATAAATTTTTAGTATATTTCGGGTCTGTAACCAGAAATCAATTGACATGAACCATCCATCACTAAAACTTGATACTCAATAAAAATGCTTAAAATGGATGCACCATGTGACCTTTGAAAAACAATAAATAGATATACATGAACCATCCATTACTAAAATTTGATACTCAATAAAAATGCTTAAAATGGATGCACCATGTGACCTTTAAAAAACAATAAATAGATATACATGAACCATTCATTACTAAAATTTGATATTCAATAAAAATGCTTAAAATGGATGCACCATGTGACCTTTAAAAAACAATAAATAGATATACATGAAAAAGCAATGCCCAGAGTGTAACGATCCAATTATTGGACGAACGGACAAGAAATTTTGTAGTGATGGCTGTCGCAATAGCTATAACAACCGTGTGAATAAAGACCAGAAAAACCTGATCCGAAATATCAACAACCGATTGCGAAAAAATTGGCGTATTCTGGAAGCTCTGAATCCGCATCAAAAAACAAAATCGACACGGGATAAACTTATTTCAGCAGGGTTTGACTTTAATTATTTCACCAGTATTTATACAACAAAGTCAGGGACGGTTTACTATTTTGTGTACGACCAAGGTTATTTGCCCTTAGAAAACCATTATTATGCGTTGGTGAAACGAGAATAGTGTAGTTCAAAACGATTCATTATTCCGTTTACCCCCCCAAAACCCCCGTTTGTTACGTCATTTGACCGTTGGTTACATGAGCGTTGCGAGGAGTTTAAAGGCTGTATATATTTGACGTATGTAATTTAATATCTTACTTAAAAGTTAAATTGGTTAATTTTGAAAAAACATCACATTCGTGATGTTTTTTTTGTTTTAAAACGAACACACGTTCCGTTTATACATTAAATACGTCCGTTTATTACATGAATTGTCCGTTCGTTACATAGTGATTGTAAGAACTGTAAAGGGTATGTATATTTGAAGTGTATAATATCTTTATATTATTAAAAGTTAAATTGGTTAATTTTGAAAAACACCACATTCGTGGTGTTTTTTTTTTCTTAAAAGCGAACACGCATTCCGTTTATACATTAAATACGCCCGTTTATTACGTTAAACGTCCGTTCGGTACATGACGGTTGTAAGAACTGTAAAGGTTATATATATTTGGTGAACGTAATATCTACTTATTACTAAAAAGTTAAATTGGTTAATTTTGGAAAAACACCACCCTCGTGGTGTTTTTTTTTGCTTAAAAGCGAATGAAAAATCAACTTACTTTCAAAAAATCGATTACTTTTGAATCAAAATTTTATAAAAATGAAACAATTAAAATACACAATCTTACTAGCCCTTTGTTTTTCAATGCAAATTCAGGCACAAAACCAGACGACCTTAGTAGCTCATTACAAGGCCTTTTATGCTCAGATGCAACAACAAGGCGATATCCAAGGTGTGATTAATGCGATGACTCACCTCGTTTTATTAGAACCCAACGTAAAACGTAAAGATACGTTAGCAGCGCTTTATATGAACGAAGGGAAGTATGTACAAGCTTTAAATCTAATTGGAGTTGAACTGTTAGAATCAGACACCAATTTAGCAACTGAAGTGAAAGCCGTTAGTTTGAAATCTCTCAACGAGCCCAAACGTGCCATTGAACACTATGAAGTTCTTTACAAGCAAAAACGAACTGTTTCTCTTGCTTATGAATTAGCGGATTTGAAAATCCAAACGGATGATCTTACAGGGGCATCTTTAAACATAACCTACGGAATAGCCAATGCTACAACCGATATGATGAAGCCTTACTATGAAACACAAACGCCGTATCAAGTACCAGTTTTGGCAGGGTTTATGTATTTAAAAGCGATCGCTAAATTTAGAGAGAATCCAGAAACAAATCACGATGCTTCTATTTTAATCTTAAATGAAGCCTTACAATTAGCGCCTAATTTTAATATGGCAAACTTAGCTATTGATGCGATACGCGCACAAAAAGAAGCTCCAAAAACAGAGTAAGTTTTTTTAAAAAATAAGCATAAAAAAAGAGGCTGTCTGAAAAGTAAATAAACCTGTCATTCTGAATTTATTTCAGAATCTCAGAGTATTGGAAATCAATTTGTTTTGTCAATCTGAAACAAGTTCAGATTGACAAAACAAAGTCTTTTCAGACAGCCTGTTTTTTTTGTGGTATTAAAAATTACCAAATCCGAACGCGTTGTTCTTCGGGTAGGTACATTTTATCACCTTCTTTGATATCGAAAGCCTCATAAAAAGCATCAATATTTTTTAGCGGCTGCGTTGCGCGCTGAATCCCTGGCGAATGGGGATCGGTTTTTATTTGTCGTCTTAAAGCATCTTCACGCGTCAAGGTTCTCCAAACGGTTGCCCAAGACATAAAGAAGCGTTGTTCTGCTGTAAATCCATCAATGTCTTCTGGTCGTCCATTGGCATCAAAAAAGAGTTGAAGTCCGTCATAGGCACCAAGTACGCCTCCTAAATCTCCAATGTTTTCACCCAAAGTAAATTTCCCATTGATATACACACTGTCCATTACTTGAATGGCACTGTACTGTTCTGCCAAGGCATTGCCACGTTTTTCAAATTCGGTTAAATCTTTGTCTGTCCACCAGTTGTTCACGTTTCCATCGCCATCAAATCGCGCACCAGAATCATCAAACGCATGTGAAATTTCATGTCCAATTACGGCTCCAATACCACCATAATTAACGGCTTCATCAGCGGTATAATTATAGAATGGAGGCTGTAAAATAGCTGCTGGAAATACAATTTCATTGTTTAAAGGATTGAAATAGGCATTCACTGTTTGTGGAGGCATGCCCCATTCCGATTTGTCAACGGGCTGCCCAATTTCAGAAATATTTTTATTCACACTCCATTGAGAAACAGCCATCATATTTTCGGCGTAGCTATTGCCTTCTTTGATTTGCAATTCAGAATAATCTTCCCACTCGTCTGGGTAGGCGATTTTAACGGTGAATTTATCGAGTTTTTCAACGGCTTTGGCTTTGGTTTCATCACTCATCCAATCCAATACTTGTATTCTATTTTGAAATGCCTTGATGACATTCGCAATCATTTTTTCAGCTTTTGCTTTGGCTTCTGGTGGGAATTTAGCTTCCACATACAGTTTTCCAATGGCTTCTCCTACAGATCCGTTAACGGTTCCGAGGGCACGTTCTTCTGCGGCGCGTTGTGCTTTGGATCCACTCAATGTTTTGCTGTAAAATTCCCAATTGGCAGTTTCAATCTCTGGACTTAAATAGCCCGCTGCATTGTCTAGAGTGCTCCAAATCATTAAGGTTTTAACGTCTTCAATAGGCGTGGTGCTAAGGAAGGTGTTTAAAGCTTTCATATAGGTTGGTTGCATCACTAAAACAGTGTCTAAAGCTTGCGTAACTCCCATGTCCTTAATGAACTTGTTCCAATCGATTTCTGGAGTGATGGTACTCAACTCTTCTATAGAACGTGGATTGTTAAAGTTACGAATGTCACGCCTTTGTACCTTGTCCAAACGAGGTTCTGCCAGTTGTGTTTCTAAAGCAAGTACGCGTTCTGCTGCTGCTTGAGCAGTGGCTTCATCATAATTTATAAATTGAAACATACGGGCAACATGATCTAAATATTGGCCTCTAATTTCTTTTGTTTTTGAATCTTGATCTAAATAGTAGTCGCGTTGCAGTCCTAAGCCTCCAGGAAATACCCAAGCGGTATTCATACTGCTATCGTTCAGGTCTGCTTCAGCACCAATGCCTGCAAAAGGGGCTGAAACCCCGATTGTTTTTGCATAGACGGTTTGCATGTCTGCGATGTTTTGAATGCTGTTAATCGCCTCTAAAAGGGGAACAATAGGAGTGATGCCCGTTGTTGTTCTGGCGACAGAATCCAGTTCTGATTCAAACATTAACAAGGCTTTCTTCTGATCGGAGCCTTCTTCATAAGTACCGAGTTCTTTAGAGGTTTTTATAATATCAAGCACATCTTTACGTGTTGATTTCCGAAGCACTCCAAAACCACCCCATCGCGATTCGTCATCCGGAATGGTATTGGTTTTCATCCAATTTCCATTGACATAGTCATAAAAGTTGTCTTTTGGATTCACAGAGGTATCCATGTTTTCCAAGATGATTCCAGGAATTTTTTCAGCTTCTGAGAACTGATTTTTCGGTTCGTTCTTGCAGGCATGGAAGCTCAAGAGGCCAAATGCACAGAGTACGGTTAGGTGTTTTAAGTTCATGTGTTTACTTTTTAAGTGATCGTTATACATAGTAGTCTCCCAAATAACTAAAAATGTTACAGTTAAACAAAACAATTAACATAAGTTTAATTTTACAAAATGCTGTATAGTATATTTTTTAGGACTAATTTAAGATGAGCTTTCGAGTGGTTTGTTGGTTGTTTGCTTCAATTTGTAAAAAATAGATCCCACTGGAGTAGGCTTCCATTTGCAATGGAAATGGCGCTCCAGAATTAATTTGTTTTTTAGTGTACACGACTTTTCCAGTGATGTCCGTGACACGAAGATCAAAAGGAGTGCTGTTATTTAATTTAACATAAAACACATCTTTGGATGGATTTGGATATACTGAAATTTGGTCGATTTGAAAATTATCAGCATCCAATGTAGTGCCATACACAAACAAGTCATCGATAACAACGCCTTCATTATTCACCATTTGGTCTGAATGAAATACCATTCTAAAAATCATATTAGATTCTGAGCTAAAAGCTGCTAGGTCGTAAGAGTATGGTGTGAGAGTGCTATCGGTTCCAGTCCATTGTTCGCCAACACAGTTAGCACAATTAGCTAAACTGCTATTGTACCAGTTAAAATCTTCTGCGGTTCCTAGTACATTCCAATCAACTCCTTGGTTTGTTGAATACTGAACATAGGCGACGTCGTAGTCTGATTCTAAATCGAACGCCATTTGAAAATTCAATTCTGGATTCGCAATGGTAGTCAAGTCGTAACAATTAGACACAAGGTAGCCTTTTGAGTTGTCTGCATAATTGCCACTCAAGTTAGTGGCATAGACATTTGTTCCGGATGCCGTTTCATTAAGTAGAGTTCCGGTAGGAGTTCCACGTTGCCAAACATCTCCAGACTCATTAATAACAATAAGTTCGTCACTGGTATTTTCAAACATATTTACTGTTCCAGTTTCGCTAGTTTCATTCACATAAAACGTAATTTCAGCACTGTTGTTGTTGGTGAAAGAATCATTGTTAATGGTAGTTGTCGCAGATAGCGTATGGATTCCTGCGGCTAAAGTCATGTCACCTAAGTCCAAAATAGCGGTCGCTTGGGAGGCGATGGCTCCAAACCATGAGAGTGGTATCTCATTTCCACCGTCAAGAGTATAGGTAATGTCAACAGTGTTTATGCTATTTTGTCCATTATTTAGTACCCTTAATTGTGGAGCGACTGCTCCGCAATTGAGTTGCATACTTATTGGGTTCTCAATAGCAATTAAAAAAATATCGTTAGCTGCTAAAGCTTCGGTCTGCAAATCACTTCGCCAAATGCCACGTCCGTGAGTTGCCGCAGTAATATTATAGTCTGGGATGTTGATACTTAAATCTCTGACATCAGTATTTGGAAGGTTTGTTTCAAAAAGACCCCAATCGTTTGTAGTGTCGTCGTATCTGTAAACGCCTAAGCTTGTCCCAAGGTATAGCGCATTAGTTGGGGAGAAAGGCTGGTGTTTGATAATGTTTTTTGTAACATTAGGAAGCGTTCCTGTGATGTCTGTAAAATTACTCCCTTGATCCGTAGATCTATAAACCTTTCCATCACCTCCGCTTGTGGTGATGTAAAGGATGGTATTGTCATTGTTATTAACTTCAATGGACGTGATATTACTTGTAAAATCTTGAATCAGTGAAAATGTAACACCATGATTTACACTTTTATGAAGTTCATGATGTACGCTACTATTCACATCGTCATAATAAGAAAAACTTACATACATAATATCTGAGTTGATAGGGTCGAGTTCTAAAACCTCAATATTAGCTTCAAAAGTATCTGAGATTTTGGTCCAACCGGCTGAACCAAAGTTGTAAACGCTGCCATAGCCGGCATACAATTCACTGTCTTTGTTTATTGAAAGTGGAGTAATCCAGTTTCCTACTTCATTAGTGGGAGCTCCATAACCATTCGTACTTCCATTTTGACCTGAATTAGTGTTTATGTTTAGACTACCACCGCGCTGCGTAAAACCATAATAGATGTTATCGTTGTTAGGATCAACCACTCCTTCCATCCCATCTCCTCCATGGTAATTACTCCATTGTTGATCCCGTCCAAAACCTCCATTGTCCTGAAGTCCTCCTGCCATTTTATTTGAATCTTGTTTGGATACAGAAATTCTATAAAACTGACTAATTCCCAATCCTGGAGACAAATCCGTAAATGTGCTACCTGCATCTGTCGATTCAAAAATACCTCCATCGGAGCCTACAAATATGCTACCATTAAAAGCGCGGATGAAATGAATGTCAGCGTGGGTGTATGATTCGGTTCGGCTGTACCACTGATTAAGTTGTGAAAATGAATCCCCTCCATCACTCGATTTCCAGACATTTAAACAGCCCACATAAATTTCATTTTCATTGGTGTTAGAAACAGCAATGGCTAAATCATACCAGGATTGATCTCCTTCAAAGATATTAACAGTGTTCTCCATTTGTGTAAAAGTTGTACCACTGTCAGATGATTTGTAAATTCCTTGGTAGGTGCTATCTGAATTTGATGCCACCATATAAACAAGGTTGCCATTCGCTGGCGTGATATCAATAAAAAGACGTCCTGAAGTCGTTGGCAGTCCCTCTGTAATTTGTGTAAACGTTTCCCCTGCATCTGTGGATTTGTAAAATTCATCATTCGTAGTTGCATAAATGATATTTGAATTATTAGGTTTTACTTTGAGGTCTCTAAAACTACCAGATTGTTTGTTTGTCCAGTCATCACCACCATTTACAGATTTAAAAATCCCATTACTGGTTGCAACCCAAAGCATGTTGGTATTGTCTGGGTTTATATAGATTTCAGAGGTTCTGTATGGCGTGTTCGTAGGATTCATTCCTGTTTGCTGCCAATTGGCACCTGCATCTGTTGATTTCCAAATTCCTACACTTGTAGAACTGTTATAGTCATCATCGCCAGTGGCGATGTAAAGAATGTCTGTATTGCTTGGATCGATAGCGATTCCAGAAACCCCAATTTGAGGTAAGAAGTCCGTCAAAGGAATGTACGTAGCCCCCGCATCTGTGGATTTCCAAATCCCACCTGCAGGCGATCCAACATAAATAACATCTGAATTGTCTGGATCCACAATGATGGTATTGACACGACCAAGGTTTGCACTGTTAGTCGATCGATTTAAAAAATCAGTGGGCCCCATAGATTCCCAATCACTTTCATCGGTTCTTACAGCCGTTGAACGTCGTTGTGATTTCTGAGAATTTTTAGCTTCCCATACGTCCCACAATTCTTGAGAGGTTGGTAAAAACCCACCGGCATTCACATAATTTTGCCAAAAGGACTCCCAACGTTTGAAGGGTTTGTATCCACTTCCTTTAACGTCTGTGTCACGGGTTTCCCAATAGGTGTTTCCGGCATCGACAATTTCTTTGAATGTTAAAGGATTGGCTTTGGTGTTTTTCAGGCCTTTCATCCAAGGCGTTCCAGAATCGACTTGCGCATTGGAAAAAAGACAGTAAAAGGTACAGAGTACAATAAGAAGAGTTCTCATAATAGTTAAATTGGTTGGTTAATATAGTTTGTCTTCTTTTTAAGAATACGGTTTAGTGTAAAAAATTAAATTGGTTTTGTAATGCGTTGCGCTTCTTTTTCGCGCGTTTTATTTATTTGAAATATTAAATTGGTATGTGATTTAATGAGATTGACTTTTGTCTGTTCGGCTTCCTTTAAGTCTGTATCCTCCACACTGTAAAGTTCGTGTAATTTACGAGCTAAGGTTTCGGTGACTTTAACACGTGCCAAAATACTGTTTGTTTTTAAGGATTTAGGGACGCTTTTTTTAATGTCTAAAAACAGTTGATTTATATCTTCAATGGGTTGTTTGAAAAAGATAGGATCGCCATTTTTAAGGTTTTTTATGGCGGTATCTAAAAGGGGGTAGTTGGGCCAGTCCGAAAATTCTTCGGGCACTGAACTGTTTGAAACAGGAGTATCTTGTTCTGGAGCTTCTTCTAGCGTATCGAGTACTCTATTAACCTGAGGTAGTGCAGGTGATTTAGCAGGTGCTTCTTTACAGCTTTGAATCCACAGAAGTGCACAAAAGCTTAGAATGGAATAAAGAACTCTGTTTTTTTTAAATTGTAAAATCACTACGCTTTGTTAAGGTTTAATATCCATCACAAATATCCAACTAAATAATTGAAATACATAATATGGATATTGAATATAAAATAGCGTTGTAGATTATTTCACAGAAACCCTATCATTTGTGATAGGATTTAAGTAGATTTTTGATAGGCTATTTGTAAAAGAAGTTGTTCTGGTTTCCTGTTGTCAAAATCAGATAATTTTTCTTTAAAGTTTTTATAAGCACCTTGGTAAGCATCTATTAAAAACAAAAAACTCATAACTTTCTATAAAATAGATTGTTATGAGTTTTAAAAGTGGTGCCTCCAGGAATCGAACCAGGGACACATGGATTTTCAGTCCATTGCTCTACCAACTGAGCTAAGGCACCTCCTCGCATAATGCGGTTGCAAATATAACGCAATTTTAATATTCGCAAAGTAAAATTTTATAAAAAATGGTTTTGTAGATTTACAGTCTAAATGAGAAAGATGAATTTGATAATTGACATTGGAAATACAACAACCAAACTGGCTGTTTTTCAATTAGATAAAATAATAGAGGTTCAAACGATTTCCACTAAAGAGGTGGTTATGGAGGTTGAAAAATTACTTGAAAAGTTCTCTGAAATCAAACATGGTCTGCTGTCAACGGTAAAAACTATGGACAATTTGGAGGTGGAGACGCTCCAAAAGTTGCTACCCATCAAAATTTTAGAGGCTTCTTTTAAGGTGCCTTTTAAAAACTGCTACGATACGCCACTCACTTTGGGTGTGGACCGTTTAGCCCTTATGGCAGCGGTGGTCAAACAGTCTCCTAATAAGAACGTTTTGGTGATCGATGCCGGGAGTTGCATTACCTATGATTTTATGGATGCCGACCAAAACTATCTAGGCGGCGCTATTTCACCTGGAGTAGAGATGCGTTATAAATCACTAGAAGCATTTACGTCAAACTTACCATCCCTCCAAAAAACCATCCCCAATCAACGCATTGGGAGCTCTACCGAAGCCTCGATTCACTCTGGAGTTGTCCATGGAGTCTTACATGAAATAGAGAGTACTATTAAGGTGTATCAAAATAAATATCCAGATTTAACAGTTATTTTAACAGGCGGAGACACAGATTTCTTGTGTAAGCAATTTAAAATTAGCATATTTGCGAATTCAAATTTTCTTTTAGAAGGGCTTAATTTTTTACTAGAATTTAATTCAAACTAATGATAAAAAAGTTTTTAATACTTATAACGGTTGTTTTTTCAAGTCTATCTTTTGCACAACAGGGTTCAAGTTCTCCTTATTCATTTTATGGCATCGGAAGTTTAAAATTTAAGGGCACAGTAGAAAACCAGTCCATGGGAGGATTAAGCGTGTATTCTGACAGTATCCATATCAACCTTCGAAATCCAGCTTCCTTTGCTGGTAAAAATTTAAAGTCTTTTAATAATGAAGCCAAACCTATAAAATATACAATAGGGGGAAGTCATTCTGAGGTAAAGCTTTCTAGCGGTTCACAAACTGATAAGTCAAGTACATCTTCGTTGGATTATTTGGCAATAGCCGTTCCGCTTGGGAAATTTGGAGCAGGATTTGGTGTCTTGCCTCATTCTTCCGTAGGTTATAAATTACAGTCAACGGATGCTGACGATGTTCTTCAATATAAATACAGAGGTGAAGGGGGATTAAATAGAGTCTTTTTAGGATTTGGATACCAACTGTCTGAAGATTTTAGATTGGGAGTAGATGCCAGTTATAATTTTGGAAATATAAAAAATACGAATATTGCTTTTGGGTATAATACACAAGGTGAGTTGTTACAGTATCAGTCAAGAGAACAGAATAGATCAGATTTAGGCGGGCTTACTTACAACTTTGGATTGATCTTCTCAAAACTCATAAAGCCAAACTTAGAGGTGACCGCTTCGGCAACTTATTCGCCAAGCTCCGAACTGACTTCAGCCAATAGCCGAGCCTATTCAACAATCGTAATTGATCCTACAACGCAACAAGAATTTACAATTAATATATCAGAAGTTGATTTGTCTGTTTTTAATTTAGAGACCACTAAATTGACATTACCTTCTAAAACATCTTTTGGTTTAGGGGTAGGAACCCCCAGAAAATGGTTTGCAGGGGTTGAATACACCTTCCTCAAAGCAAGTCAATTTTCCAATCGACTTCTATCTATTGACAATGCAACTTATGAAGATGCCTCCACAATTGCTGTAGGAGGGTTTTATATTCCAAAATTTGATTCTTTTAATCGCTACTGGAAACGGATCGTTTACAGAACAGGGATTCGTTTTGAAGATACAGGGTTGCGGATAAATAATGAAGACATCAAAGAGTTTGGCATATCTTTTGGAGTAGGACTTCCAGTTGGACGTATATTCTCAAATGCAAATGTTGGTTTTGAGATTGGTACACGCGGAGTTAATACCGCCAATTTAGTGAAAGAAAATTTTGTAAAATTTCAGATGAGCTTATCTTTAAACGATCGCTGGTTTGAAAAACGAAAATTTAATTAATCAAGAATACAACCAAATGGCTTTATAAAATAGCCCAAAGTATCTGAAATAAATATAAAAACAGCCTAATGAAAACGAAAATCACCCTTTTAATCGCATTCCTTTTTTTAAGCATCACTACAATCTCTGCACAGAACGAGCAGGATATAGAAACCCTTTCTATTTTTAGTGAATTAGCCAAGTCTAAAAACTACACAGCGGCATACACGCCATGGATGGAAATTAGAAAACGAAATCCAAAATTTAACAAAGCAATTTTTGTTTATGGAGAACGTATCCTAGATTATAAGATTGACAATTCTGAAGGCGAAGAGAAAATTAGCTTCGTCAACGATATGTTGAAACTTTGGGAAGAGCGTAAAGCTGTTTTTCCAAACGTCACTCCAACTGGTGCCTACATGGCAAAAGCCTGCCAGATGGAATATGATTACAGAAAAATTTTAAACAAAACAAACGAAGCGCTTTATACTGGTTTTGACACTGCTTATACGACCGATGCCAAAACGTTTACAAACCCAAAGAGTCTGTACACTTACTTTTCATTGATGGTGGACCTTTACGATTCCGAAGCAAAAACGGCACAGCAATTGTTTTCCAAGTACGATGACATTAGCGAAAAAATTGAGTTTGAAGTTAAAAACTATACCAATAAGCGAAACGCATATTTAGATGAAGAAGGTGTGGTTAAAGAATTGAGTAAAAAAGACGCACGTAAACTTAAATCGTATGATAGCTATTTAAGAGCTTATGATAAAATTGCGGGGAGTATTGACACCAAATTGGGTGCCAGAGCCAATTGCGAAAACTTGATTCCATTGTATCAAAGAGATTTTGAAGAATTTAAAAATGACGGAGTTTGGTTGCAGCGTGCCATGAACAGAATGTATGCAAAAGAATGTAACGACGATCCGTTGTTTGTGAAGATTGTAGAACAAAAAAATGCATTAGAACCAAATGCGGATACCGCATTTTATTTAGGAATCTTAAAAGACAAAGCAGGAAAGAGCTCAGAAGCTTTGAGTTACTACAACCAAGCTGTTGAGCTGGAATCTGATAACTTTGAGAAGTCAAGAATCTTATATAAAATCGCTACAAATTTCAAAAAGAAAGGGCGTTACGGTCAGGCAAGAACTTACTTTATGAAAGCCCTAAGAGCAAACCCAAGTATGGGAA
>Ga0209304_1001147_pt1 | contig 16648 bp, 17 predicted proteins | sample COGITO_mtgs_1004_4_FD_184789 | JGI IMG/M metagenome (GOLD analysis project Ga0209304, IMG submission 184789) | Pelagic marine microbial communities from North Sea - COGITO_mtgs_100423 (SPAdes) (version 2) | ecosystem: Environmental > Aquatic > Marine > Epipelagic ...
ACATTGGACCATTCAGGATGATGGTTCCACTTCTCAGCCCAAATTGCCACGCGGGTCATCCAGCCGAACGCATCAATGAAACTCTTAAATTTGAACTCTTTAACCAATGCATCCCGTTCAGAATGTAGAACCCAACCATTTTCCAATAGTGGTGCAAGCGATACATCACGTTCACCGAAAGGCAGCTTTTTCATCATTCTTGTTCCTCAATCTCAGCACGCTTAAAGGGGCCGTATTGAGTTAAGATCTCAATATCTTCCTCAACGGCTTCGCGCTCTGCTTTTAGATAAGATCCAATCGCTTCGGAAAAGCCAGCATCCCGAACCCAGTGTAAACTGTGCGTTTGGGTCGGCAAATACCCGCGGGCCAATTTATGTTGACCTTGTGCACCTGCCTCAACTCGCTTCAGACCAACGCCAATCGCAATGTCGATCGCCTGATAATAACACAGTTCAAAATGCAGGCAGGCATGGTGTTCAACACATCCCCAATAGCGGCCATACAACGTTTCGCGGCCCACAAAATTCAATGCACCTGCGATCCACTCGCCATCTCGGCGCGCTAAGACCAACGCCATATCATCTCGTAAAGTCTCGTGCGCAATCTCAAAAAATTGACGGGTCAGATATGGCGTACCCCACTTGCGCGCACCAGTATCTTGGTAAAACTCCCAGAAAGCATCCCAGTGTTCAGGCTTTATTTGGGTCCCCCGCAAGGTTACGATGTCGCCACCAAAACCTTGAGCCTGCGCCCGTTCTTTGCGGATGTTTTTACGCTTACGCGAACTCAAATCAGCTAAGAAACCGTCGAAGTCCTTATATTCATTGTTCAACCAATGAAATTGTTGGGTGGCCCGCGACATCAACCCCAGCTGCGCACCTAACTCAGCCTCAGCTTCAGTGCAAAAAGTGGCATGAACGCTGGACACTTGATTGTCCGCAGCCAATTGAATGGCACCTTGAACCAATACGGAAAAACCCGTTTCTGCAAAATCTGGATGTACCAAAAAACGACGACCCGTTGCCGGCGTATGCGGCACCGCGATTTGAAGCTTCGGGTAGTAGCGACCACCTGCTTGTTCATAAGCTTGGGCCCAATTGTGATCAAATATGTACTCACCCTGTGAATGCGATTTCACATAAAGTGGCGCGACAGCGATCACCTGTTCATCGACACGAGCGACCAAGTATTGCGGCTGCCAACCTGTGCCAGAACCAACAGATCCACTGTCTTCCAACGCACTTAAAAACCGGTAAGTTGTGAAGGGATCATTAGGGCGACCACCATCAGAAACCTCTGGGCAGGCACAGCTGTCCCAAACAAGCTGCCCAATTTCTGCAATCGTAGGAATGACGCTGATTTCAACTTGATGCTGGGTCATCGCGTGCTCCCCCGACCATTACGCCTTATAAGTTGTGGCTGCCCACACATGTTTCAAGCTAGATATTGCTCGAACGTTATATTTTCTGCGACCTTACGTGCCTGTACTTCTTGAACGGCAGACTTAACCGTCCAGCACAAAACATTCGCGCCATTTGCCTTCAGTTCAGCAACGCGTGCTCGGCCCAGATCAGCCAGCTCATGACTGATAAAACTCGCGCCCACTCGGTCATAATCAGGGATATCACGTAAATGGTCACAAACCACCTGGCTTAGCGGCCAGTCATCAGGCGCGTATGCACTTGTCACAATGCCACGCGCAACGTCGGGCAAAAATTCAGCCAAACGTGCAACACTATTAGGATTGAAAGACATCACAGCAACAGGCCCGCTATATTTTGAGAGCAGATCAGCAGCCGTTTTCTCAAGGGAGCCAACATTCGTCCCCATCGCGCCATCTTGGTCTTTAAACTCGATCAACAAGGGCACTTGGCCAGCGACCAAAGCCAGAACCTCATCCAGATCTGGAATACCTTCATTGCCGCCAGACAATTGAATCGCACCCAATTGAGCGGCATTCATTTGCGCTACTGCCCCGGTTTCAGCCGTCAGACGATTCAACCCATAATCATGGAACACCATAGGTGTTTGATCAGCACTCAACTGTAAATCAATCTCAATTCCATAACCATGTGCGATAGCTGCACGAATAGCGGCGCGACTATTTTCAGGTCGGCCATCTGACACATCGTGCAGCCCACGATGTGTCAGTGGTTTCGTCAAAAAATCTGGGTGCAAACGCGTTATCATTTGATTTGAAACGTTCCCTCTATCTCAACCGCAACGCCCAAAGGCAACGACGGTGAGGACACAGCAGCGCGCGCATGACGACCAGTGTCGCCAAAAACCGCCACCATCAAATCAGACGCGCCATTGATAACTTTAGGCTGATCCGTAAAGTTGTCTGTCGAATTCACGAATCCACCCAGCTTCACAACGCGCACCAAGCGGCTAAGATCACCACCACAGGCTGCTTTCAATTGCGCGATCAAATGCAAACCACACAATTGCGCAGCAGCGGCACCTGCTTCAACGTCCATGTTGTCACCCAGTTTGCCAAGGACCAAACCGTCAGGGCCATTCGAAATTTGACCAGAGATGTAGACCATATCGCCAGCCTGAACGAAGGGAACATAGTTGCCAGCAGGTGCAGTTGCTTCGGGCAGTGTGAGGCCCAGAGAATTTAGACGATCTTCAGCGTTCATTTCAGCGATCCTTATCACAAGATTAAATTCGATTGAACGCTACCCTTGTCGAACAGAAACGGAAAGAGAGATTACGACTCTCTAAAGGCGCGACTGAAATAATCCACAATCGGTTTCAGTAAATAAGCCAGCGGCGATCGATCGACTGTACGAATAAATGTCTCGACGGGCATTCCTGGGATCAGGGCACTTCTGCCTGCCAGTTTTGCCATTTCTTCTGGTTCCAGGAAAATTTCAGCGCGGTAATATCATGCCCCACCTCCATCGTCCTCAAATGAATCCGCCGAGATGAGTGAAACAACACCCTCTAGCTCTGGTGTTGTCCGTTGATCCAATGCCGTGAACCGCAGCGTAACACGTTTACCGCGGTCAATTTTATCAATGTGCAACGGATCAATTCGAGTCACAATCAACAAAGGGCGATCTTGCGGGATCAAAAATAGAATGGGTTCGGCAGGCTTAAGAACAGACCGGACAGAATGAACCCTCATTCTATAAACGATCCCCGAAACTGGTGCACGCACGATCAATTGATTAATCTTATAGGCAAGTGCCGCACGCTGCTCGATAAGTTCTGTTTCGCGGTGTCGAATATTTCGCAACTGTGCAATTGCATTTTCACGTGAGGTATTCGAGAGTTTCAATACTTCCAAATCAATTTCCGTTATCAACCCATTCAACTGAGCCGTTTGCGCCGCTAATTCCCCTATCTGTCCTCTAAGTTTTGCAGCTTCTCGCTCCAAGAAAAAGACGGTCCCCGCTTGGGCCAACCCACGATCAAAAAGTGATTGTTGCGCTTTGAGCTCTTCGAGAACGAATCCAAGTTGTGATTTTAACGCGATTTCCTGTGCCCCAAGTCCCAAGGCTTCATTGCCAACCTGTACGATGCGTGCCTCTAATTTTTCGACTTCAAGTTTGGCTGCATCTCTACGCGCATGAAATAAGTTCATTTGACCTAACACGAGTTCAGCAACGTTAGGGTCAACGCCACCATGGGCAACCAATGCATCATCAAAGATAACCGTTTCGACATTGTCGCGCTCCGCCGTTAGTCGACTGCGTCTTGCGGCCAACTCAAACAACAACCCGTCAAGAATGTTCTTCTCGCTTTTCAATTGCCGCCCATCCAAACGCAATAACGCGTCACCCGCCTGCACCATGCCACCTTCTTCGACGACAATTGCAGCAACAGTTCCACCACTTTGATGTTGCACGACTTGGCGATTTCGTTCGACTTCGACGCGTCCAAGAGCAACAATCGCGCCCGATATTTCTGTTGTAAGAGACCATGTGAAAAAACCGCCAAACAGCACGACCAAAGCAAAAAATCCCAAAGTAATCGGAATTGATGCAGACCACCGCAGTTCTGCCTGATCCTGATTCATGGGGTACTCTTAGGATCGTTCGATGCAAGGAGCATTTTATGGTGATTTTGGACAGTCTTGCGCAACACTTCATCACGAGGGCCAAAAGCAGTTGGAGTCCCATTTTCTAACACCAACAAGAGATCGCATTCGCGTATTGCCGCAGGTCTGTGGGCCATGACGATCACCGCGCCTTTTCGCAATTTGATAGTGCGGATCGCTGCGTTCAACGCATCAGTTCCAATGGCGTCCAAATTCGAATTCGGTTCGTCTAGAACCACGATGGGTGGTTCGCCGCACATCGCACGTGCCAATCCAATTCTTTGCATTTGTCCGCCAGACAACCGGCTTTGGGCCGAACGCAACCGGGTCTCGTATCCGTCGGGCAGCTCTAGGATCATCTCATGCGCTGCGGCAGATTTTGCCGCACGGATTTCCATTTCTGGATCAAGCCGCGCAATATTTTCCGAAATCGTACCATCGAACAACCGAACCCGTTGGGGCAAATATCCCACGTACTCGCCTAGCCTAGTAGGGTCATATTGATCTAACGCAGCTGCGTCCAAACGAAGCGATCCACCCACAGGCTGCAAAGCACCAGTAATCGCCTGCGCCAACGTGGATTTGCCACTACCAGACGGGCCAATAACACCGATGGCTTGGCCCGTCTGCACTTGAAACGTGACGTTTCGAAGGGCTGCAATCTTTTCACCAGATCTCACGACTGTTAAAGACCGCGCTTCAAGGTCGGCATTGGGGCAAGGCAGCTCTATCCGGCGTGGCGCAACGGGGGCACCCGAAAGTAAAACACCCACGCCATCCCAACCCGCTTTGGCACTCTGGATTACCTCCCATTGGTTCAAAATAGTTTCAACCGGAACCAACGCCCGTCCCAACAAAATCGAACCAGCGATTATGCCACCGGCCGTCATTTGATTTTCCAAAACCAAATAGGCACCGAGCCCCAACATTGCCGATTGCAAAAATAATCTAAGTGTCTTGGTTAGTGACGAAAAGCCACCTGTTACATCACTGGTCCGGGTTTGGTGATCCAGCGCCCCCTTACGCTCCTTCAACCACCGCTGACGCACGATTTCCTGCATTCCCATGGCGCAAATCATCTCTGCTTCGTCACGCATCTGATCTGCAATCTCGCCTGCTTGGAACCTCAAAACTCCGGCAGCACTTTGAGATTGGTGCATAAACCATTGGTTCAGACATGTCAGTGTCACCAACACCAAGGCACCCGCAACCGCCAGCCAACCCAGCATTGGATGAAGTATAAAAATACCGATCAAGAAAATGGGTGCCCAAGGTAAATCAAAGCATGCCAAAAAAACGGGTGCCGCCATAAAACGACGAATTGCCTCAATATTTCGCAATCCTGTCTGAGAGTGGAAATCTGCCCCCTTCGCAGACCTTTGCAAGACGGCAGCGAAAACCTGTTCATCTAGCGCATTTTGAAATCTTGCCCCCACCCGTGTCATGATCCGCCCCCGCGACCAATCCAGCACTCCCATGACCCCATAAAGTAGGACAACCAGCAATGATAAAGCGACCAATGTCTCTTGTGATTTGCTGCCCAAAACGCGGTCATAAACCTGCAACATATAGATGGGCCCTGTCAGCATCATCAGATTAGAAAACAAGCTAAACAGCCCAACAATCCAGTAAGGACGGCAGTTTTGGTTCCATGCAGCCCTCAATTCCAGATCACCGCTGTGTTGGGCTCTCACTTTCATCGGCACCTTTTCGCCAAAACAAACAACCGATTTCCTTCAGTTCATACAAGGGATATAAGAAATCATGTAACGCAACGGCCACATCGCCATATTTCTGATGGGTTCACTATGGGCTTTACACCGCAAAGCCTTATTTAACGGTTAAACTAACTTCTCGGAGCTCATTCAGTGCCAATTTTTTCATCGGTTAAACGCGCAGCAACAAAGATTGCTTTGATTGCCTGCACAGTCGTATTGACCGCCTGTGCATCGACCAATGGGGCACGTAACGCTGACGGTATCTTTGACCCCTACGAACAAGATAACCGAAAAGTTCACGCCTTTAACCGCAAGCTGGACGAAAAACTCGTTCGCCCAGCCGCGTCGGGTTACTCATCTTTCTTGCCAGATGAGGTTGAAAATTCTGTCAGTCATTTTGCTGAAAACCTTGGCCAACCCAGCATCATGGTTAATTCACTTCTTCAGGGCGATTTGCGCGGTGTCGGCTTGTCGATGGCACGTTTCCTAACCAACACACTTCTCGGCTTTGGTGGGTTACTTGATCCAGCAGAAAAGTGGGAGATCGCAGAGCACGACACTGATTTTGGTGAAACTCTTTATAAGTGGGGTGCAGGCGAAGGTGCTTATATTGAGCTGCCAGGACTTGGCCCGTCAACTGTACGTGCAACAACTGGCAAAGTTGTCGATTTGTTTACCAATCCGTTAAGTTATGTCGTGGGCAGTCCTGAAAAATACTACGGGACTCTGGCAAGCACATCTTCACGTCTATCGGATCGCGACCGCTATTCGAGCACCATCGACTCCATCCTGTACGAAAGCGAAGACAGTTACGCACAAGCACGTTTGATCTATTTGCAGAACCGTCGCTTCGCACTCGGAGATGAAGGCAGCGCTTCTTCAGCCGAAGATCCATACTCTGACCCTTATGAGGACCCTTATGCACAATAACATATCACGTCGGACGTTTGTCGCACTTGCTTCCTCTTCACTGGCAATGACCGCAACACCATCATGGGCTTTAACCCAAGGTGAGGCCCGGACACTTGTCGATAGCCTCGTTGCCAAGATCAATAGCGTTATTGGGTCAGGCAAATCTGAAGCCGCAATGATCAAGGAATTCCAAGGCATTTTCCGCCGCTATGCAGACGTGCCAATCATGGCACAATATGCATTGGGCGTGGACGGGCGCCGTGCATCTGCAGGTCAAAAGCGTGCGTTTGGTAAAGCATTCGAAATCTACATTGCCCGTAAATACGGCAAGCGTTTCCGCGAATTTGTAGGCGGCAAAGTCGAAGTTAAATCGTCTCGTAAAATCAAAGCGGGATATGAAGTAAAAACCACAGCGTCTTTGCGCGGCTCAGCCCCGTTCGAAGTCACATTCCTAGTTTCTTCAAAATCAGGCAAAGACCTATTCTTCAACATGTTCATTGAAGGCGTAAACCTGCTTTTGACTGAGCGTACGGAAATTGGCGCTTTGCTGGATCGCAATGGTGGCAACATCGACAAGATGATCGCCGATCTTAAAAAGGCTGGCTGACCCTTGGGCGGTAAGGCGGAATATAAATATCCGCCTTACTCGGTTCCCTCGCCTTAGCGGTCATTTCCACCCAAAAGATTGAACAACAGGTTTTCAATAATATTCCTATTTTTAGAACTATTGTCCGGCACCACATTAATGGGTTGGGCGACTTGTTGAGGTTGCTTTGGTGACTGCATTGGCAATGGTTTGATTGGAACACCTTTGTGAACACGCTGCATAGTTTCGCGCCAGATATCAGCAGGTAGCCCGCCCCCGGTCACGCCCCTTAGCTTCGTATTATCATCATACCCCATCCAAACACCGGCCACGTAATCGCCTGTGAACCCGATGAACCATGCGTCTTTTGCACCTTGGGTTGTCCCTGTTTTGCCAGCAATCTCACGACCCTCAAATTGGGCGCGTTTGCCAGTACCTTGGCTGACGACCTTCTCCATCATCCATGTCAGCTGCCGTGCGGAGCTTTCTTGGATGACCCGCTCTTCAATACCACCACCAGTGCCCATCAACGGCTCATTGTCGCCAAGCAGGCTAAGCTCAACCAAGCCAAACGGAGTTACAGCAGATCCACCATTTAGGATGCCAGCATATGCACCTGTCATTTCCAACAATGTGCTTTCTGATGCGCCCAACGCCAGAGCAGGGCCAGCAGCCAAATCGCTCTTGATCCCAAAATCGGAGGCGACACGGCGCACCAAATCACGACCAACGCTTTCAGAAATCTTGACAGCAGGGATGTTTAATGACGCCTCAAGTGCCCGTGCCATCGTCACAGGGCCCTCGAATTTCTTAGTATAATTGTTTGGGCACCACTCCCCTGAACCTGCAATATTCAAACAATAGGGCTCATCATTGATCGTATCGAGTGGTGAATACCCAAGGTCTAGTGCTGTTGCGTATACGAACGGCTTGAACGCAGACCCTGTCTGGCGCATCGCTTGAGTTGCACGATTAAACGCGCCAGTTACTTTGGTCGCACGACCACCAACCATGGCACGTACAGCACCATCAGCATCCATCACAACAATTGCGGCTTGCGCCTTTGAGCCGGCAGATACCTTATTATCAAACACCCATTGCAGGCCCTCTTCAGCAGCCTTCTGTAACCGCTGATCAAGCGTGGTGCGAATGATTACATCCTCTGTCGTATTACGTGTGAAGAACTCTGGCCCCGATGACATCACCCAGTCCGCGTAATACCCGCCGACTTGTTGCTTAGCGGCCCTAGACAGCACCGCAGGATTGGCCTGTGCAATCGCTTCTTCCTCAGCGGAAACATATCCTTGTTCACGCATCATCCGCACAACAGTTGCGGCGCGATTTTGGGAGCGCTGTAAATTCTTGGTAGGTGACAAGGTAGAAGGGGCCGTCAAAAGACCCGCCAGCATCGCGCCTTCAGGAATACTTAGGTTTGATGCGCTTTTACCAAAGTAACGCTGAGAGGCCGCTTCAGCACCGTATGCACCGCCGCCCATATAGGCGCGGTTCAAATAGATCGAAAGGATGTCGTCCTTTGAGTACTTGGCTTCCATCGCAAGTGCAAAAATCGCTTCTTGAGCTTTGCGACTTAACGAACTGCGGCGACAATCACGAACATAGTCGCCTTCGCTTTTCCACTCGTTCGGATCAAAGGGTTTGCCAAGGCAAAGCAATTTCGCAACTTGCTGCGTGATCGTCGAGCCACCGTGTCCAGACAACGGGCCACGACCCTCACTTAGATTGATGCGCACAGCACTGGCAACACCACGTGGGCTGATGCCTAGGTGACGATAGAACCGCTTGTCCTCAGTCGCCACAACTGCGTCACGCAAATAGGGCGAAACCGTATTTGCCCGCACGGCACCACCGAACTGATCCCCGCGCCAAGCGAACACATCACCTTCACGATCAAGCAACGTGACCGATCCACGGGCACGCCCATCTAGCAACGCTGACAAGTTTGGCAATGTCGTGAATACGTAACCCACAGACAGTAGCAATATTAGAAAGACCACAGCACTAGATCGCCAAATCACATTCCAGATCAAACGGAAGACCCAGCGAAACAGCCCAAGAAAAAAACCAAGAATACCACCACGCACAGGCCGCTTAGGCTTGCGCCGTTTTTGCGGTACTTTCTTTGGCGGCTTAGGTTGAACCGCGGATTTGGAATAGCGTTTGTCAGCGACCAAAGGACGCCTACGTTTAGAAGTGTTACTCATCACAGCCCTGCCCGGCCTTGTTTGTTTGGCACATCATAGCGCAGCAGGTTTGAATGAACAGGGCCATCATTTCGTCTATTTCGATTGAGCTTTAGCACAAAAATTAATCGAAATCGCGTCGTCGCACAAATTTTGAGCGTAAACTTCTCTTTTCCCCCACTTTTTTGCAACCGATCATTCCCGACTCCAGCAAAAACATCACTTGATAAAACCATCAAATCGCAGGGCAAACCTGTTGGATCAAAGGGGACATCGAATGAAACTAATCATTGCGACGATCAAACCGTTCAAGCTGGAAGAGGTGCGTGAGGCACTTACTGACGCCGGCATACGCGGCATGATGGTAACTGAAATAAAAGGCTTTGGCTCGCAATCGGGTCATACTGAAATCTATCGCGGCGCGGAATACGCTGTGAACTTCGTGCCAAAAATCAAACTCGAGATCGTGGTCAGCGCCGATATGGCCGACGCGATTGTCGAAACAATCATCAAGACAGCGCAGACCGGCAAAATCGGTGACGGCAAAGTATTTGTGCTGGACGTAGATCAAGCAGTGCGCGTGCGCACCGGCGAAACAAACGAAGACGCCCTTTAATCGCGACGAACGGAGAAACGAAAATGAAACTTATGAAATCTCTTGTTGGTGGCGCGGTTCTCGCGGCCTTGCCGACACTCACATTGGCACAGGACGCACCCGTAAATGTCGCGGTTTCGACGGACACGGTGTTCATCCTAAACTCATTGCTATTCTTGATGGCCGGCTTCTTGGTCTTCTGGATGGCCGCTGGATTTTCAATGTTGGAAGCGGGCCTCGTGCGCGGCAAAAACGTTGCAATGCAATTGACCAAGAACATGGGCCTCTTCTCACTGGCTGCCATCTTCTACTACCTCATCGGCTACAACTTGATGTACCCACTTGGCACTTGGAGCATCGAAGGTGTTCTATCTGGCGTTTGGGGCGTTGGCGTTCTTGAAGCCGTTGGCGTTACCGCTGATGCAGCAGACGACTACGGCTACGCAGCAACTGGTTCTGACTTTTTCTTCCAGTTGATGTTCTGTGCAGCAACCGCATCCATCGTGTCTGGTGCAATGGCTGAACGCATTAAACTATGGCCTTTCCTAGTGTTCACAGTGATCCTGACATCCATCATCTACCCACTTCAAGCATCTTGGAAATGGGGCGGCGGCTTCTTGGACGCAATGGGCTTCTTGGACTTTGCGGGCTCAACTGTTGTTCACTCTGTTGGTGGCTGGGCTGCTTTGGTTGGCGCGCTGATCCTTGGCCCACGCATCGGCAAATACAAGAACGGCAAAACAATCCCAATGCCAGGTTCAAACCTGACACTTGCAACACTGGGTACATTCATCCTGTGGATGGGTTGGTTCGGATTTAACGGTGGTTCACAATTGGCTATGGGTACTGTTGGCGATGTTGCAGACATCTCTCGCATCTTCTCAAACACCAACACAGCGGCTGCTGGTGGTTCTTTGGCGGCATTGTTCCTAACACAACTGCTGTACAAAAAGCCTGACCTTACAATGGTTCTGAACGGCGCACTGGCAGGTCTTGTTGCTATCACTGCTGAGCCTTTGACACCTACATTGCTTGAGGCAACACTGATAGGTGCTGTTGGCGGTGTGATCGTGGTCTTCGCTGTACCAATGCTTGATAAACTGAAAATCGACGATGTTGTTGGTGCGATCCCAGTTCACTTGTTCGCTGGTATCTGGGGCACAATCGCAGTTGTCTTCACCAACTCAGACGCTTCATTGTTCACTCAACTTTACTCCATCGTAGTGGTTGGCGCGTTCACTGTAATCGCCTCTGCAATCGTATGGTTGGTCTTGAAGTACACTGTAGGCATCCGCGTATCAGAAGAAGCCGAGATCATGGGCTTGGATAAATCCGAGCTGGGTATGGAAGCATATCCTGAGTTCTCAAACGGCTAATTCGCACCGCGAATTTACGCCATAAATTACCGAAACCGGACACCTTTGGTGTCCGGTTTTTTCGTGTCTAACGGGGCGTTCGCTGCGTTAATGGGGGTGAGGAGCGGTGCAGAGCACATCAAATTTCACGCTCCATTGTACAGTTTAGGCCCTGAATTGTACGTTTATCACCCCGCGAAACCACGGGTTTTAAAGGTGATTTCACCAAACTGCACAATTCCCCACCTGAATTGTACAGTCAGGGGTGAACGGGTTTCAAAAGTGGTTAATTCCAGATTTTCGCCCAACATTTGTGCGACGTTAACGCAATGGTAAGGGACATTGCAGGAACAACACCCCGTAGGGCGGGATTTATCGCGCTATGCGTAGGTCGAGATCATCGCCCACTGGCTGCGTCAAATGTCGAAGCTGTGAAGTTCTGCTATGCGGGACTTTTCTGCCGTCCGGTCAACGAGGTTTAATGTCAGCTTTGGGTGGTCGTAGAAAAAACTTTGTCAACTAGTTGCACTACTTACTGTAAGACCAAGAGTGATTGAACGTGCAACTGGTACAGTCCTGCTCGTTTGAGATTCCGACAGCTTTGAGAACTCAACAGCGCGGTCGATGATACGCGTTTGCAACCGTTTTCACGTGCAGCTTCTATGCGCCGCGAAATCAGTGCGGAATGAGCCCCTCTTTTGCGGGCAGCGCGTGTCGTTGCGGCAGTCGCGAGATAGCCTGTTTGATTAGTCGCGAAATAGATCAGTCCTATCGCAACTGGCGCGCCATCTTCGTCAACTGCGTAGGCCTCAGCTCGACCTTGGGATAAAAGTCCCCGGATCATATATAGAGTAATATCTAAATTCGCTCCAGAATACCTAAATGCACCCGAGTGGATTTTGACGAAATCATCTAAGTCGTCAGCGGTAAGTAAGCGAGTTCGGTCGGTGCCGTCGCTTTCAGGTAGATCCTTAAGCTCGGCACAAAATTGTCCTTGCGTCCAACCGCGTAGGGCGCGAATTCCAAAGTCCTCAGCTCGCTTCTTAATATCTTTTGGCGCGCCGATTACTGGAAGATGAACGGTTGCTCCAGCTTGTGCGAACCGTGAAATTTCTTCGGTCGGCAGTTTGTCGCCATCAATATCAAAGCCGCAGATACGATTGTTCATCGGGCTAGTGCTTTTCGCCACCAAAAATCTTCTTTGGTTTAGATTTCCAAAAACGTCTGCTCCGTAGGGATTGCTGGGCATTTCCAACAAAGCCGAAACACGATCGAATAGATATTCGGCTTCAGCATCTTCAAGCAAGTTCCGCAGGTTCTCAGCGTTCTCGCTCATTTGAATCTCCGCTTTAGGATTGAACAAGCCGACGTTAGCGGCGCCGCAGCAGAATGTCACGGTGGGCTCGAAGCAGACCTACAAACGCAAAGATCACCAGATCAATGGTGACCTGCTCCCGCTTCACTCTAACTCGGCGGGGTGAACCCCGCCCTACGGGTTGTGCGAAAGCTTCCCGAGCTTTCACCCCATCACCGCTTGAATGCATTCCCACTGGTGATACGGTCTGTTCCGTCTTATCAATCACGCAGCACACTGCATTGATGAGGCCCCCATGACAAAGACACAGGCAACCGCACTTGGCTTTGGTGCTGTATTGATGTGGGCGCTATTGGCGGTCCTTACGGTCAAGACGGTGCCCATCCCCCCCTTCCAACTGACAGCGATGTCTTTCGCCATTGGCGGTGCACTGGGTTTGGTTTGGGTTTTCCTGACAGGTGAAGCGCAATCGCTGAAAACTGTCAGTTGGAAAATCTATGCCTTTGGGACGTTGGGTCTGTTTGGCTATCACTTCTTTTACTTCTCTGCTCTGCGCCTTGCGCCTGCGGCTGAGGCAGGGTTGATCGCCTATCTTTGGCCCCTACTCATCGTGTTGTTTTCGGGCCTGTTGCCCGGCGAACGTCTGAAGGCGGGTCACATCATTGGCGGCCTTGTTGGTTTTGCAGGTGCGGCATTGATCGTGACCCAAGGCGGCACCACTTTTGAAGCCAATGCCGCGCTGGGGTATGGTCTTGCGCTTTTATGCGCTGTGACATGGTCCAGCTATTCGGTCATTTCGCGCAGGTTGGGACAGACGCCCACCTCAAGCGTTGCAGTCTTTTGCCTTGCCACCGCCGCCCTGTCTGGCGTTGCGCACCTTGGATTTGAAGACACGGTTTGGCCGATTGAGTTGACCGCATGGTTGGCCGTTATCGGATTGGGCGTTGGCCCGGTCGGATTGGCATTCTTTGTTTGGGATGTGGGCGTAAAACGGGGCGACATTCAACTGCTTGGCGTTGCATCCTATGCCGCACCGTTGCTGTCCACCTTCGTTCTGGTGATCGCAGGAATTGCAGACCTGACATGGGCCCTGCTGGGGGCCAGCGTATTGATCACGTTGGGGGCCGTATTGGCCGCCCGCGCAAGCAGGTCAGACACGTAAGCGCGATTTTGGTTTCGGCTTTGGCCCGTTTGGCAACATCCCTGCGGCGCGCACATCAGGCATGTACTTGCGGCTAATAGGACAGCTGCTTTCGTCTTTCATTGTGACCTTACCACGATCACCGCTGCGTTCCACTTTTTGGATTTGATCCAGCGCAACCCAGTGCGACCTGTGGATCTGCATACCGCGCGTATCCCCGACCTCTTTGATCGCGTCCGACAACCGTATCAGGAGCAGCTTGGTGCCATTGGTTGTGGTCACGCGCACATAGTGATCTTCCGCGCTAAGAGACACCAGTGGTCCGCGTTTTTCCCATGGCAGTCTTTGCATCAAAGCAACGGCGTTTTCGCTTTGGGTTTGGCTGCCCGTACCCAGTGCAAAGCTGCCAATTTCCACCACAGCGGAAATCAGCGTCACGATGACAAACTGATTTAGCACTTCGACCCACGTGGATGGCCAGATGCCAAAGACAATCAAGTTCAACACACTCAGGACAATTGTAACTACAATTCCGATAACACAGGTGCTGAGCAGTATGTTCAACCACTTTGGGCGATACTTCATCGCCTTGTGCACAAGGACGCTGGCAAAGCTGCCCGTCGCAAAAGTAAGAGCGACAACGATCACCCAATAGACGATGCGCAGGGGGGCCATTGGCAAGATGCGCAACGTATCTAATGGACCCGATATTCCAAGAAGAACGCCCAATGCCAACACCCCGACAATCACGGGCCGTTTGCTCAAACCGCTTCGCAACTCACGAAGCGCGGATGGAAAAATACCGTCAGTCACGAATGTCTTGGTTCCATTTGCGTAAGGGCCGTTGAAGGGCCGATGAGGGCTTGAGATGACTATGACACGTTAAATTCAAAGTGCCAATCTAGAGGAAATTCCATGACGCTTGCCCCACTCCTGACTGCCCCCTTCTTTGTGCAACTTCACGTCTGCGCCGCGCTGTGTGCGATTGTGATCGGCCCGATGGTGTTGTGGCGCAGATCGCGTGATCGTTGGCATAAGCGTCTTGGATATACATGGGTGATCGCGATGGCGGTGACGGCAATTTCGTCCTTTGGCATCTCCGTGGACCCTATCATTGGCCCGTTCAGCCCGATCCATATCTTATCTGTCTTTACGATCTGGGGTCTGTGGCAGGGGATCAATGCAGCCCGCCAGCGCAACATCGCAAAGCACCAAGGGCACATGCGCAACCTGTACTTCTGGGCATTGGGCGTGGCGGGGTTGTTCACCTTCTTACCGGGGCGGCGGATGAACACCGTCTTCTTTGCAGACGCACCGATGGTTGGATTCACAGTGGTGGCAGTTTTGATCGGATCAGTGCTGTTGCGGTACGCTTATCTTAATCGCAGAGCGACGCAGGCGTGATGGGGTAACGAAGTTATGTTCACACCTCAAAAACAAACAGCGCCCGATCCGTTAAGATCAGGCGCTGCTTTTATTTTGCGTTGGCGGGGTGAACCCCGACCTATGTTTAGATGCCAGCGTCGATGATGGCTTTGGCCAAGATCGGGATGGTTTTTGCGTTTAGGCCTGCGATGTTCATGCGGCTGTCGCCAACCATGTAGATGCCTGCATCTACGCGCAGTTTTTCCACCATCTCTGGTGTGGTGCCAAGGCGCGAGAACATGCCACGGTGCTGTGCAAGGAAGCCAAACCGATCAGAGCCGGACAAGCGCTGAAGCTCAGCAGCCAAGTCGCTGCGCAGACCCAACATTGAAGTGCGGATGTCTTCGAGTTCAGCCATCCAATCGGCGCGCATTGCGTCGTCGTTCAAGATCATCGTTACGATGCGTGCACCGTGATCTGGCGGAAAGCTAAAGTTCTGGCGGTTCAGGAACGCCAAAGTCGCTTGGTTCAAGCCTTTGGCAGATGTGTCTTGAGACACAACCATCAACATGCCGGTACGTTCGCGGTAGATGCCAAAGTTTTTGGAACAGCTGGCTGCGATGATTGTCTCTGGCATGGCTGCGGTCACTGTGCGTGTTGCTGCCGCATCTTCTTCAAGACCGTCACCGAAACCTTGGTATGCGATATCGATCATCGGAGTTGCGCCCGTTGATTTGAGAACCGCAATCACTTCTTCCCACTGCGCCGCGTTCAGGTTTGCACCTGTCGGGTTGTGGCAGCAGCCGTGAAGCAGAACAACGTCGCCCACTTTGGCTGTTTTCAGATCAGCAATCATGCCGTCGAAATCAACACCGCGTGTTTCATCGTCGAAATAGCGATATGGGACCATGTCCATCTCAAGATATTTCAGGATGGACAGGTGGTTTGGCCATGTTGGATTAGACACGAAAACGCGCGCATCTGGGCGCGCCATTTGGATCAATTCAAACGCTTGGCGCACAGCACCTGTTCCGCCCGGCGTTGCCGCAGCAGAAATCGTGTCGCGTGCAACGGCATCGCCCAGAACCAGTTTGATCATCGCATCGCCAAACGCAGGGTCGCCTGCAAGGCCAACATAGGCTTTGCTGTCTTGGTCTTCCCACAGTTTGTGTTCTGCCGTTTTGATCGCACGCATCACAGGCGTCAGGCCCGTTGCATCCTTATAGACGCCAACGCCAAGATCAATTTTGGTCTCACGTGGGTCTGCGCGATACTGCGCCATAAGCGCTAGAATTTTATCAGCAGGTTGCGGTTGTAGTGTTTCGAACATCAGGCTTCTCCAGTTGCCACGGGCACGGTGGGAAACATCCCCCACTCGGTCCAAGATCCATCATATAGCGACCACATAT
>Ga0209304_1001149_pt1 | contig 16646 bp, 12 predicted proteins | sample COGITO_mtgs_1004_4_FD_184789 | JGI IMG/M metagenome (GOLD analysis project Ga0209304, IMG submission 184789) | Pelagic marine microbial communities from North Sea - COGITO_mtgs_100423 (SPAdes) (version 2) | ecosystem: Environmental > Aquatic > Marine > Epipelagic ...
TTGTCCTGAGAGTGTGAGATAGTTTTGACCGGCGAGGGTTAGGGCATCGTGTGATGAACTTGCTGATGCGAAGCCAAGTGAGGTGGTGGCGACCCATGTAGCAGAGCCTCCTGTTGTTTGCAAAACATATCCTTCAGTACCCACATTGATAGCTGCTTCATCGACTGAGCCACCAGAGCTAATAGTAAGTGTGTCACTTAGATATGTATCAGTAATCTCAGACCCTTGCCATACACCATCAGTAATAACTCCCAAGTCTGAGACGAGGAATTGTTGGGTCGAAGTAGCTCCAACAGCAAAGCGGCTTGTTGGAGTAGTGGTGCCGATGCCGATGTTTCCTGTAGTTGTCCCTACCGTCATCACCGTTAACATACGTGTACCCGAACCATCCGTGATGGCCATATACCCATCACCACCATCGGCTCTTAGTTGACCGATAGCATTGTCATTTTGATAAAAATCAATGTATGGATTAAAACCGTTTCTTCGCACGGCCATTGTACCTCCATTGGTTGGTGCCATATTGATCCCGATACCACCACTATCAACCCGTGTGCTTCCGGTAACATGCAGTACTGCAGAAGGGTTAGTGTTACCAATCCCCACCTCACCATCGCTGTCAACAAAAATTCTGGTTGTAGCGCCCGAACCATCATTTGTTTGTAATTGTAATGTTTCTCCTGATCGGGAGTTGGTGAGATACAGATCTTCAAGAGAGTCTACCTCTAACGAGGCTTCATTATTTGTACCATCACGACTGAAGATAATTCCTCGGGCTCGGTTACCAGCGGAAGAAAGTTGTATATAGGTATTTGCTGAGCCACCATCAACTTCTAACAATTCAGCTGGCGCACCGTTATTAATTCCTACCTTCCCATCCCCATCAACAAAGATACCTTCATCTCCACCATCACCTGAAAGATAGTTATCTCCAAGAGCGATGTTGGCAGAGCTTCCTGAAAAATCAAGCTGTCCTGAAAGTGTTCCTCCTGTTAAAGGGAGGTACCCCGATAGATCACCTGATGCTGCGAAGCCAAGGGATGAAGTAGCCTGCCACACAAATCCTCCTGTTGCAGTACTACTTGCCTGCAGTACATACCCATCAACGGGAGCGTCGGCAATGTTGAGGTTTGATTCAGAGATGTTGGTAGTGAGGACACCTGCAGTATTGATAAGTCCTGAGCCGGTGAAGTCGGTGAACGATTCACCATTAATAACTAAGGTGGTACCCGTTGCAGTACTGAAGTTAAACTCAGAAATAGTACTTGAACTGTTACTGATGATTCCTCCCGTGAAAGTCAGGAGTCCTGATGCAGTGTCGTCTTGGTCACTCCGTAAAAAAGAGGTGGTGGCTATATCACCAAGTGTCTGTGCGTTTCCTGCTTCAAATGCAGATGGTACTGCGCCCATTCGTTTTCGCGGAGTCATTTCCCCATCGCCATTAATTTCAACTCCAAGGTAGAGTGTTTGATCAAAATCAACAGCAGACAATGCGGTGCTTGAACCAATTAAATATGAAAAGAGTCCTGAAGTAACGGTACTTGTTGCAGTCTCTGTAAAAACTGCCCCTCCCCCTGTTGGTACCGTATAGAGCTTATACGTGATGGAATAATCGCCATCAGGAACAGTCGCACCTGTATCATCAGCAAGCTTTGCCTGGTAGTTTATTTCTTCGTTGAAGGCTGCAGACACTCCAGAGGTCGTGCCAAAGGCAAATCCTGCAACAACAAGTAGCAGAACTGCCACCTTTCCAAATAGATTATTTTTTTGTGCGAAAACAAAAAACATAACTATTGGGTGCTATTAATTACTGGATCGACAACAATCTCATACTCTTGTCCGTCAGTACTATTTTTAAAAACAGGGCGCACTGTTCCATCTTTCCCCTCTCTAAAGACAACATCCACCTCATCAGAAAACTCAAGAGTCGTACCTGATTCTTGTACTGACTCTGTCAGCGCAGCAGATCCAGCAACACGTACTGGTACTGCTTCATCACGAACAGACCACACAACGGTTGCAACAAGCGAAGAGAAGTCCGACAACACAACAAGCGGACTATCGGTTGGGACTACACGTTGCGTAACCTGCTCTGACATCTCATCTATCGCGAACGCAAAATCTTGTATTTCTAAGTCAGCGCCTGAAACAGTCCACCCAAGAAGGCCCGCAAAAATTCCGCATGCAACCACTGCCACGGATTGCGCGAGTGCGACTGCATGCCCAGCAATAGGACTTGTGACTCTCGATACAGCTGGATAAAGCACTGAAGATTTATGAGCATCAGCAACTTTTTGCTCCTGCATCATTCGCTCAGCTTGCCTTTCTTTTTTTAAAGCTTCACTTCGATCTTGCTTCCCTTGCTTTACAAGTACAACAAATTCCTCAAAAGAATCTTTGTCGACGAACCACTGCCTGCCGATTCGTGTTGCGATGATTTTTTCTTCTCGAGCGATGCGACTCACATAGTCTGAGGTATAGCCAAAAGTTTGTGCGATCTCGGCACTTGGGTAATATTCTTTTCCGTTTACCACTAGATTTTTACCCATACGTAATTACTATATATTATATAGTTATTACGTATAATTTAAGCATTCTAAATACGCTTAAAATGTGGATAAACTACTGCATCGCGTCGTACACCGAAGCGAGCAATTCCTGGATTTTAAAGATGTATGATGTGGTCATATTTCCATCACCTTGGATAACTACAGACGACTCTAAGCTTAACGTAAGAAAAGCAATGATTACAGAAAGAATCATTGAAACAAAAAGCACGTACGGTCCTGATGAAGCTACGACAGTAACATTCGTCGTAGGGACATTCACCTTCAAAGTGCCTCCAGCAGGATTACGGGCACTTATGCGGCCTCTACGCATACCAAGCACACCATGTGGATTGTGCTCAAGTGGTAAATTTTTATCTATATCTGCTTTAGTATCATTTACTTGTCCTACGGCTAACTTACTAGTTATCTCGTCTTGCCGAACCGTCTTTTTCTTTGTATTAAGAATTTCAAGCGGTATTTTTTTAGCTCGTGATCCAGCAGTTTCCTCTACTTCAAGCGTGGTAATTTTAACTTTCTTCGGGACCTTATCTTTGTTAACTCTCTTCTCAAAATCTGAGACTTCTTCTTCTACCTTTGGTTCCTCTATAGGCTCCTGGTCTTCCACCTCTTCAATATCAAGTGACCCGGCAAAACGTATTTCATCTCGAGGGGTTGGGTCAAAGTCATAAATTGATGACCGTGTCTTCACCTTCACTTCCGTTGCGCCAGCTAAAGAAACCGATAGTGTGCCGGTCTTATTTTCTGCCAAACCACCTAAAGGAATAAGCTCTGTACCATCTTCATGGTAGGTTGTTTTTTTCGGTTCAGGTGCTCGTGCATAAAAACTTTCCTTTGCATAAGCAGACTGAGACGTTTTGTTCTTATTAACTTCAACCGGCACTGCATACCCCTTTTTTCCTTCAGAGGAAATCGTATGGATAATTTTCTTTACACTCTTTGCCGTTGCTGCTTTGGTACTTCGATACCGATTCTTCTTATGATCGCGAATAGATTGCTCACTTACATACCAACTACGGCCCACGAGCTGAGCCTCAACCTTTTGAGCTCGGCAGAGCTGACCTACATAATCTCCCGTGTAGCCGAGTTCTCGGGCAATATCGGCAGCTTTTACATAGCTTTCATCATTGATAGTGACGTGATGCATACTTCAAATAGTATACAAGAAGATAAAAACAAAGCCAGCACTTTTGTGCTGGCTTTGTGGAGTATAGAATGCAGTTTAGCTCATAAGCTTCTTTAGGAGCTCAGTGAGCACTTGTGGATTTGCTGCTCCCCGAGTTTCTTTCATTGCTTGTCCAAGTAAGAACTTCAACGAAGCTTCCTTACCTGACTTAAACTCTTCAACTACCTCAGGATTATCAGAAAGAATTTTCTCAACGATAGGAATGAGATCATCTTCTGAATTCTTCTGTAACAATCCCCTTTCTTCAGCTATTTTATGGGGGTCTATGCCCTCAAAAACGACTTCTAAGAGTAGGTCCTTCGCAACACGGGAGTTTATGTCACCTGCTGCTACCATGCTTCCGAGTGCTGCAAATTTAGCAGGATGTGCGTCTGCAAGTGAAAGGCCTTTTGATTCTACATGACCTAAGACATCAGAGGTGAAATAATTTCCGAGTGCAACAACAATCTTTGTATCTGCTATGTCAGAAACTGTCTTTGCAAAGAAAGCATCTCTTCGTACATCAGCGATAATCACTTCAATTTGGTCGCTCGGCAAGCCGAGATTACTATAATTATGTCGCTTACTTACTGGAGTTTCTCGAGTTATCTCGGACAAACGAGTATTAGTGAACTCTTCAATTTCTGACCGTTTAAACTTAGGTATATCGGGGTCTGGGAAATAACGGTAATCGTCAGCAGACTCTTTGATTCTTTGCGAAAATGTCTTACTTTTATTCTCATCCCAACCTCGTGTTTCCTGGACAAGTTCGCCACCTGATTCGAGCACTTCGATATGCCGTTTCACCTCATATGCAATTGCGGATTCCATTGCTTTAAATGAGTTAAGGTTCTTCACTTCAACCTTAGTACCAAGCGTGTCTGTTTTACTCACAGAGATATTTGCCTCTACACGCATTTCTCCCCTTTCCATATTTGCATCAGACACACCAAGTGTTCGTAGTAATAACTGTAGTTCACGAGTAAAATTTCCCGCTGCTTCTGGATCGTGAATAACTGGCTCAGTGACCAACTCCATAAGTGGAACGCCTGCTCTATTAAAATCAACGAGGCTTGCATCCTCTTCATGCTGACTTCGAGCAGTGTCTTCTTCAAGGTGAATTCGGGTTATCGCCACACCAGCAAGTTCCCCACCTTCAACAAACGGAAATTGATACTGACTAATTTGATACGCTTTTGGAATATCAGGATAAAAATAATTCTTCCGATCAAACTCGCTGTATTCAGCAAGTGTACCTCCGACGGCTGTCCCTACTTGCATAAGAAAATGTACCGCTTCTTTATTTACCACTGGTAACGTCCCGGGGTGTGCCATGCAGACCGGACATATATTTGTATTTACTTCTGATGCATGTGGATCGTTCTTGCAACCGCAAAACATTTTGCTTTTCGTCTTTAATTCAGCATGCACCTCTATACCAACTGTCGTTTTATATGAATTCATATTCGAGTATATTACCATAATTTAACAATTTGCTAAAAAACTCCAACCGAGCTGGATTGGAGTTTTAATAACTTGTTAAAATTTGATTATTTTTCTTCAGAATCTCGAGGCTCGAGATTTTCTTTCTTTAACTGGAGATCTTGCATGAGTGCATCACGGAGCATTTTGATACTTTCTGGGTCATTTTCAGATATTACAAACACACGTTTTTCATTTATGTCAATAGAAGATACGAGTGTATCGATTATAGCTTGTTCTGTAAGGTCTTTTTTAGTGAATATAATCCATTCTTCCTTACCTTGCAAAGATTTATCAAATTTGGTGAGCTCATTTCGAACCTTATGATACTCAAAAAGAGGGTCTTCATGCTCGAGAGATACAAGGTGGAGAAGCATTTTTGTACGAGTCACATGTCGTAAGAATTTGTGTCCAAGCCCTTTCCCTTCATGTGCCCCTTCGATTAAACCAGGGATGTCAGCTAAAACATATCCGAAGAGATTTCCCAGGTGGGGCTGAAGCGTTGTAAAGGCGTATGCGCCAACTTGCGATGTTGCATTCGTAAACGCATTGAGTAACGTCGATTTCCCGGCGTTGGGTAAACCAATCAGACCAACATCTGCCACAAGTGAAAGTTCAATACTGAAGTTACCCTCTTCACCAGGCTTACCTTGGGTTGATTCTTCTGGCGAACGATTGGTTGATGACTTGAAGTGTTCATTACCAAGACCTCCTCGACCGCCCTTGAGAATGCATTGCGTTACTCCCTCTTCAAACAGCTCGAAGACGCGTTCCCGCTCTTTATCTGTCACGATCGTCCCAATAGGCACATCGATATACAGATCATTACTTCCTTTCCCCCAGCGGCTGTCATTCCCTCCGGCATCACCATCTTTGGCAATAAATTCTTTTGAACCAGTGTACTTGGAAAGTATGTTGAGGTCTCGAACTGCACGCACAAAAACATCCCCGCCGTTTCCGCCGTTTCCTCCCGATGGCCCCGCCATTGGCTTAAATTTCATTGACTTCCAACGTACGACACCATGGCCGCCGTCTCCTGCCTTTGCGTATATATCTAATTCGTCTACAAACATAGTAAAATGGTTATTAGTGTCATACTAAACCATATTTGAAGCTGTTTGTCATTTTTTCCTCCGCAATAAATACCAAGCAATACTAAATACCGCAACGGACGCAAGAATCATTTCTGTAAGAATGAGTGATTCACCTTTAAAGAAGGCGTCACCCATGTATGCAAATGCAAAAGAGAACCAGGTCACCCCAACAATGGTTGCAGCGATATAGCTTGTAAAACTAAGTGTTTTGACGAGTCCAAGTGCATAACTCACGAGATCAACAGGGAGCGTCAGACGCAACAATACGATAAACCAAAAATGGGTGCGTTCGGGAATCCTTTCCAATAACGTATCGAGACTTTCAAGATTAACGAACCGTTCAAGCACCGGCCTGCCTACGTGACGAGATATTAAAAATGCAATTGCCCCTCCTAACGACCAACCAATGACACTGAGTACCCCCGTAGTAAACGGACCAAGGACTCCTGAAGCAATTGGGATGATTGGCATTACTGTCAGTGGCATAAAAACCACTGCTGCAGTTAAAATAAGTACGTACGCCACGTAACTCAGAAAACCCATACCAGATAGTAGTTCCTTTAAAAACTCTATAGGTCCATCGATAAGTACCGACAAGACACACAGCATGAGAAATAAAAAACCGAGAATATATGAAGCGATATGTTTCATTACGAAGGAAATCTATTGCCAATTGCACCTATAACTGAAACCACCAATGAACCCAATAGCGCTGCAAGAAAACCATCAACTTCGTATCCTCCTACAAATGCGGTAGCAAACATAAACAACGATGCATTAATTACAAACATAAACAAACCAAGTGTCACGATAGTTATTGGCAGTGTCAGTACAAAAAGAACGGGTCTCACAATTGCATTGAGAATACCTAAGGCCACTGCCGCAAGAAGTGCCGCAGACAATTCAGTCACCTCAATGCCCGGAACTAAGTGCGCTGCTAAAATTAATCCAAGCGCAGTTACTGCGATTCTGTATATTATTTTAATCATATGTATTTCTGTAATCATATCAAAAAACCACCACGCTGTATGCATGATGGTTTTTTGATATCAGATCCAAAATAGTTAAGTAAATTAAGGAACGTAGTGACTATAATTTTCTTATGTCAGAATCTGTTCTGCCCCTGGGCAGATTCTGACCGTTACACTCCTTCGATTATTACTCGTGGTTATATCATTGCCTTCCAGGAATTTGCTCTAGGAAAGGAGCAAATTCGGAAGAAAATTCAAAATAGTCGTTACACTCCTTTTTTCATTTCCCATCCTCCTGAGTCAATCAGTGGTTCGGCTTTTTTGTATTTTACTTCTTTGGTTTCGGTACCGTTGGTTATAGTTACCAGGTCATTTCTTCCATATTCTTTTTCGCTGACACGCGGTTCATTCTTCTTAACTATTCGTGTTGCCTTCTCTCCTCCCGCCCGCTGCGCTGCTGCGCGTGCCTTTTGCATTTGTTCTTCCTCCTTAATTAAGGCTTCAGGCTTCAGCTGCGGCAATATGTCTGCGATGCGGTGCAAGAGCACTTCTTCCATTTCTCTAAAGAGACGAATTCCCTCTTTTCGATACTCAATCAGCGGGTCACGCTGTCCATATGCCCGCAAGTTTACACTCGCCCGTGTGTACTGCATTACTTCGAGATGCTCTACCCAGAGTGTGTCAATCATTTGTAGGGACAGTTTACGTGTGAGCTCATGCCACCCCTCTTCTGAGTATTCCTTTTGTTTCTCTTGGATAACTGTTGCAGTCTGCGGAACTGCCGCAACCACATCAGCAAGTATAAGCTCAACCTCTTTATGTGAACCTCGTAGTAACTTGTTACGACGGTCATACACTGTTTGTCGTTGCTGGTTAAGTACATTGTCGTACGCCAACACTTGTTTTCGCGCATCAAAGTGGAATCCTTCAATACGTGATTGTGCCGTCTCAAGCTGCCTGCTAATCATTTTATTTTCAATAGGCTGATCCTCGGGGATGCCAAACGTACCCATAAGACTCTTAATACGTTCACCTCCAAACACACGCATAAGCTGGTCTTCCATGGACACCATGAAGAGTGTCTCTCCAGGATCCCCCTGTCGTCCTGAACGACCTCGTAACTGATTGTCAATTCTTCGGGCTTCATGACGCTCAGTACCAAGTACAAATAAACCACCAAGTTCACGTACTTCCTGCGCCTGTTCACTGGATGCCTCTATACCACCAAGCTTGATGTCGACACCGCGACCAGCCATGTTTGTCGCAAGTGTAACCATACCCTTCTTTCCGGCATCAGCGATAATCTCACCTTCACGTTCGTGATTCTTCGCATTGAGCATTTCATGCTTCACTCCTGCCTTAACTAAGGCTGCTCCAAGTTCCTCATTAGTATCAATAGATGCAGTACCGATAAGCACCGGCTGCCCTTTTTGGTTGATTTCTTTTACTTTCGCAATGACCGCATCATGCTTCCCTTGTACGGTCTGAAAGATAAGGTCATTGCGATCAATTCGTTGTACGTCTTGATGTGTAGGTACCGGTACAACATCTAATCCATACACAGAATAAAATTCTTCAAGTGAAGTCATTGCGGTTCCTGTCATTCCCGCCAGCTTCCCGTAGAGCTTAAAGTAGTTCTGGTACGTGATAGACGCATACGTCTTAGACTCCTTCTGGATTGCAATACCTTCCTTTGCTTCAACCGCCTGATGTAATCCATCAGACCATCGACGACCTGGCTGTAGGCGACCAGTGAACTCATCCACAATCACCGCCTCACCCTCACGTACTACGTACTCTTTGTCTTTGGTATACAAACCTTTTGCACGCACTGCGTTCTCCAAGTGATGTACATACTTAATGCCTTTGTCAGTGTAAATATTTTCGATACCGAGCATTTTTTCAGCAGCTTCAATACCTGCATCAGTCAACGTAGCACTCTTCATTTTTTCGTCCAACTCATAATGTTCATCAATCTTTAATTGACGAGCGATACCCGCAAACGTTTCATACAGACTCTCTCCTGATTCTGCGGGTGCGGAAATAATGAGCGGGGTACGTGCCTCATCAATAAGAATTGAATCAATCTCATCAACTAATGCAAACGCATGGCCCCGCTGGCGCAGCTTATCTTTTTCAAATTCAATGTTATCGCGTAGATAGTCAAAACCAAATTCATTGTTTGTTCCGTACGTAATGTCGGCTGCATATGCTTCAGTCCGAGTACACGGGCGCAAGAATTCGTAAAAGACTTTATGGTCCCCTAACGTATCACGTTGATCATCGACTTCAGCATGTCCTGCGTCATACAAGTATGACTCGTTGTGGTTAATGACCCCTAAAGAAAAACCAAGTGCAGCATAAATCTGCCCCATCCAGACTGCATCACGTCGCGCAAGGTAATCATTTACAGTGACCACATGCACACCATGTCCTGTGAGGGCATTTAAGCTCACTGGGGTGGTCCCCACCAGGGTTTTACCTTCTCCAGTACGCATTTCGGTAATTCTGCCTTGGTGGAGCAAAATACCGCCTAATAGCTGAACGTCGTAATGACGGAGTCCGAGTGTTCGTTTTGCGGATTCGCGAGTCCGTGCGGCAATCTCAGGAAGCAGTGCATCCAATGATTCCCCCTCTGAATAACGCTTCTTAAACGCATTAGCAGTGCTTTGTAATTGTTCATCTGTAAAAGACTCAATCTCAGGCTCGAGAGCATTGATTGAATCGACAATAGGCTGTAATGCCTTCAACTCCTTCTCGTAGGAAGGTCCAAAAAAACGGTCTAAAAATGACATAATCTCGGTATCATAACATGAAAATAACCCCGGGCCACACTCTATACAATCAAAATTGAACGTGTGTCAACACAAAAAAGAAAACCGTCGTGGAGGACGGCTTTCTTCATGTACTTTATAAAAAGTTATTTCTTCTTTTTACGCACTACTTTCTTTGCTACTGCTTTCTTTTTTGCAGGAGCTTTCTTTACTACTTTCTTCGCTGCTCGTTTAACAGGCTTCTTTTTTGCTACTACTTTCTTTTTTGCAGGAGCTTTCTTTACAGTTTTCTTTGCGATCTTTTTAACTGTCTTCTTTACAGTTTTCTTTGCCGCCTTCTTTACTGTTTTCTTCGCAGACTTCTTTGCAGGAGCCTTACGAGCTACTTTCTTTTTTGCTGGCATAATTTTATATGAGAGATTAGAAATAATATTCGACCGCTGACCTCTCATGTAAAGAACTAATCGGGAGAGAATGTCGCTTCCCTCTATTATTGCTTTGTATCGACACTATTACAAGAAAAAAAGTGCCCCACTCGGTGGATAAAAAATAAACCGTTTTATTTTTTATCCGTTTTGTCTGCAAGACAAACGAGCGATGTGAGCCCTGGCGAACCAGCTCGAGGTGGGAACAAAATCTAAAGTCGCCACGTAGAATTATCTATAAATCTTTTTTATCCGTTTTGTCTGCAAGACAAACGAGCGATGTGAGCGAGGCGTGAGAAGCGAATACTTGTAGCTTCGCAAGACTCATTGAGGATTTAATGAATGAAATGAATTAAATTCCAATGAGTAGACAGTCTCTGCAAGAGGATAGCTCGAGGTGGGAACAAAATCTAAAGTCATCACGTAGAATTATCTATAAATCTTTTTTATCCGTTCTGACCGCGAGGTCAGACGAGCGATATGAGTGGAAAATTAATAACACAATTAATTACGCAATTAATTGTGTTATTAATTTTAAGTAAAATAAAAGCCTCGTATCCAAAGGGATACGGGGCTTTTATTCCTACAACTAAAATCCAACCTTCGTCACTTCCCACTCTACTTCTATACCCGTTGTGTCATACACCTTTTGAGCAACAGAATTTGCATGGTCAATAATCTCTGATGCACGCGCACCCCCTTTGTTAACAAGCACCAATGCCTGGCCTTGATACTGCTCAACATTTCCTGAGCCCACTCCTTTAAGGTGTAAGACTTTATCCAAAATCCATCCCAGTGGTACCTTCACATTCCCTTCTGCGTTTGGGAAGCCCGGAAGCTCCGGATATGTATCTTTTAGTTCATTAAATTTTTCTCTCTGTATGACTGGGTTCTTGAAAAATGAACCTGCGGTGCCTACGACATGCCAATCGGGGAATTTTTTGGACCGGATTTCAATAACTGCATCACGGACTTCTTGAATCGAAGGGTCCGTACCAGAAAACTTAGTTTGAAGATCTTTGTACTCCAGATTCGGTGAATGTTCTGTAGTAAGCAGAAAGGTAACTTCAGTTACAATATAATGCTTCCCTACTTCTTTTTTGAATATTGAATCTCGATATCCAAAACTGCACTCTGTATTGGTCAGCACCTCATACTTCCGCTGTGTAATATTATATACACGCACAGATGCGATAAGGTCGGCAACCTCAACACCATATGCTCCCACGTTTTGAACTGGAACTGCTCCGGTACTGCCTGGTATATGGGAAAGGTTTTCCAAACCCCAATACTCTTTACCAACTGCGTGTGCAACCACATCATCAAACTGTTCACCTGCTGCTGCAGTAAGCATCACCTTGCCTGCATCTATCTCGGTAGTGATACCACTGATTTGCAGTGAAATAGTAAGACCTGCCAAACCTTCGTCACTCACGAGCACGTTAGATCCTCCCCCAAGGACAGTTATCGGCAGATTATTCTCTTGTGCACACCCAACTGCCTGATCGAGCTCCTGCTCATTAGTGACGTGCGCAAAAAAACGAGCCACACCTCCCACACGAAGTGTCGTGTGTTTATGTAACGGCTCGTTTTCTTTCCAATGAAACATGGTTTTTATTGACTACATCCTTCTTCAGGAAGATTCCCTGCCTGAAGGTTTTCTACATAACAATTTGCTAGAGGTGCAAATTCTGGTATATCTTCTGCAGCTTGTGTCAGCACCTCAACTGAAGTTTCTATGTCTTCAAGCTGATAGTACACAAACGCGAGGCTTGCCCGATGCTGTAGATTTTGAGGCTCGCGCGCAACTCTTTCAATGAAAAGTGCTGCCAAAAATTCCATATCTCTCGCTGCTTCAGCTGACGCAACTGCATAGTTATTCATTGCAAAATCACCTACATACTCCTGGGTGATAAGTTCTTTTGCTGCCTCAGCTTCTCCTGTTCGTAACAATACTGCTGCATACAAGACACGCGCTTGCGTATTACGCTCTTCTAAACGAAATCCTTTTTCTAAAAATAGTAACGCGGTTTCAGGATCGTTTGCCTGGAGCTCAACAATAGCTTGTTCCAAAATGAGTCCTGGTTTTTTAGGAGAAAAACTAACTGCCAATGATGCGTGTTCTCGTGCCTTCTCTATATTTCCTGTTGCTCGATAAAACGAAGCGATAAAGTTGTGGACACGTGCGTCTCCCGGCTTTGCATCCGCAAGCGCAAGCAATTCTTTTTCGGCACGTTGCGCAATATTCTGGCGGTCGGCCTCAGGTATATTTTGATTCTGTGAAAGATTCATCGCCTGTTGTGCGAGTTGCTCTATAATTTCCTGATTTGCAAATGAGTTGTGTCCAAGTGCATTATCAAACTCTTCGATCCGTTCAGCAAGACTCGGAGCCACCAAAGCGTCAATCGTATCTGCTGAAGCATACATCCCCGGCACATTCGCAAAATATATTCCGAACCCAGTCAGTAGAAGCACAATCGGCGTTGCGAACTGAGTAATGATCTGCCGATCAATATGGTATTCTTCTACCTTTTTAATAACGGTCCCCACGCGTGAATGGATAAGTGCAAGCACAGTACCGTAGAAGATGTAACTGATGATGTTATCAAACACCACTAAATTGTGCATAAGATATCCCACTATCAGACCAAACAACACTGCTCGCTCTTGCACACTAAAGGTGGATTCCTTTCGCATAAACACTGGCTCAATAAGGAGGTAGTACAATATTGCAATCATGATTGAGAAATATGCAAGGAAACCAAGTATTCCACCCGCAATCAGCCAGTCAAAGAATATATTGTGCACACGGTCAAACCACTGCTCCTGTGCATACAGTGAGGGTTCATATTGTTCATTGAATACATAGTTAAAGTTACCCTGCCCCCATCCAAGCAATGGGCGCTCTTTCACTCCTTCCCACGCCATACCCCAGATAGTTGATCGAACTACCAAGTCAGACTTAAGGTCAATATTTGCGATACGACTTAGCGAAGAATTGTCTTGAATGAAATCAGTATCACGCACCGCGACAAATGATAAGCCGAGAATAACCAAACCGAGTATGCCCGCAATAGCGTACTTCCGTAGCTCAGGAACCTTTCTCCCAAACAACGCGATGTAGGTAATCGCAGCAGTCGTTCCTCCCACAAAACCAAGGAATGTACCTCGTGTTCCTGTGAGTAAAAGTGTGTACACCAAAATAATCGCGATTATTCCGTACAGTACTCGATGGAAAACAACCTTCGAACGCACCGCAAGGTACCCCAGAAAGAAGAGGTGGAACAGCATGTATACCGCCATATACGCTGCGTTACCAAGCCGAGAATCCACACGACTCCCGTTTGAACTGTCGATCACGCCACCGTACTGCCCAAGCCCGTACACTGCTACACAAAATGCGACCGCGCAGGATGTATGGAGGAAGTATGACCATAACTTTTCGGTTGTAATAACACTTCCAAGAACTACGGTATACAAGAATACATGCACGAGTGTCACATAGCCGTCCATTCGCTCGAAGTTACTCCAGAAGCTCTTCAGGGGATACTCACCAAGTGAGTTTGCTGCGGCCATAACAACTATAAGTGCTGCAAACCCAGCAATAATCCATGAAAATTTTGGGCGATATTTTACATCAGTGAGTGCCAGAAGAATCCAAGCAGCAAACACAACTTCAACAATTATTCGAAATGCAAAGTTTTTACCGGTGATAAATGGAAAGAAAAAGTCGTTTTCCACATAAAATGGAAGAAACGGGACAAGAAATAACCCTCCAAAAACTAACGCTTGTAATATATCTTTAACCCCACTTGTCGATGACTGATTATTGTGCGACATACGTACTGACTGATTACATTATAATTATCGTTCATACGCCTCAGCATATACTTGTAAGTATACTAAGGCTCATTGCGTAGCATAGTACCACGCTCAGGATATTCCCAACATGCAAAAAACATAGAAAAGCGACAGATTTACCGTGTGTCAAATGAGACCACTCTATGCTCCGAGCACATTACGACACCTTCTCTTTTTTAGTCGCTGTCTCCTCCTGCGCTGCATACAAAACTGCCTCGATAGAATCGCGATACGCAAGTCGATACATTTCAGGCTTCTCTTCAACACGTGTGGAGATAACCTCTTGCGCATTACGTGCAAACTGACGACGGAGGATGTTGGTATTCAGTAGCTTCATTATTTTCTGTGAAAAATCGACGGTGTCATTTGCATCACATAAAAATGCATCTTCACCATCCCTAAACAAATCTTCGCGAAGTATCGTTTTTGCAATAACCATTGGTACATGGGCAATTGCTGCTTTGATAATCACATCCTCACTTTTACTATTATTATCAGTACATACCAAAAGATCCGCAGACCGCATGTGTGGGATCATACCATCAGTTTGCGCAGTAAAAATAATTTGCTTTTCTATACCGAGTATTTGTGCACGTTTTTGAAAACTTTCTTTCGCCGTTCCGTCACCCACTACAACGAAACCAACTGTCGGTGTCCGCAATGCTGCACGCACCGCATCCATAGCACGAAATAGTGTACTGTCTTGAGTGAGGTCCCCCACAAATAATATTACAAAGGAAAATTGTGGGTACAAATCTTTTTTTACAGGCACCGAAACGGCAGCGGATGACTCTTGAATATTAAAATAGCGTGGAAGTACCGCAGTATCTTTTATTTTTTTATAGCGTGCTTGTAATGCATGGAGTAATGTATCAGTCTCAACACGAACGCTTTGTGTACGTTTAAGCACATACCGAGCAAACCGTAATCTCCATTTCCGATACGGACTGTGCTGGTTCCAATGTGGTACAAAAAAATCTTCGCCGACATGTACCTGAAACGGACGCTGGAACTTTTTAGCGATACGGTATCCAGAGACGCCAGACTCAAAAGGATCCAATGCCACCACCAAATCGGGACGGAAGCCATCAGTAAAATGGAGTTGCTCCTGCACTGTACGCATCGCAGCAAATGGCAAAGCGAGGAAACGGCGTGCAACCGCTGGATACACCCACACCTTTTGTGCAAGTCGGATTGATTGTGATTTTTGGTTTTTATTGTGACTCAGAAACACTATGTGTACCTCATCAAATACTTCCTGCAGGGAAATAAAGTGTTTTTGCAGTGAAGAATCTTTTTCAAGTACATGCACATCGCGCGTTATAAATAATACACGTGAGCGTATACGCTTAGACTCTTCTTTGATTATCTGTTCTTTACGCAACTCGTCTTCTACAACAGCCTGATTTGCCAGGGCCTTTTGTGTGACTGGAGAATCTTCATCGAGCACATGATCAAGCAAGCTCTCGGCGCGGTCCGAGGGGTCGAATGAAGAACTTTTTGTAGGATCAATTCCCATAACTATGTCTATAGTATACCGCCTTCTTCTGTATCGAGTTGCTTTTTTCTCACCACATACAAACATACCCCGTACGGAGGCCATACCTTACAGGTACTGTGCAGGTTGTCAGTATTTTGAATAAGTCTCCTAGACTTGTCCAAAATACTAGGCAACCCCTTGCGAAGTGATGTTAGATCACTTCTCACCTCCACACGGGGTGAGTTTGGTACTACATGGTTTCTTCTCGTGACGCAACTAGCTCATCGAGTGCATCAAATGAATTAATCACGCCGTGCTCGAGGGTACCCTCGAATGCTCCTGAAGAATCTCTATTCATGCATACTGCATGTAAGCGCTCGTAGACTCCCTGACCATCACCGAGATGTTCTTTGGTATCATCTACAAACACCGTTGGTTCAGTACTGCGGTGTAGCATTTCTTCAAGTGCTTCGCGTTTACTATCGTATACAATCTTCACCTGCTTCCCTTCTGCAATTTTACTTGCCACTATTTTAAATTCTTGGAACGCTATAGCTTCTTCCTGTGTACTCTCATTTGTATCATCAATTCGGCTTTTAGCTGAACTTAGGATTGTTACATCTGGATGTCTCTGTATGAACGCACGAGCATCGGGGAATACGAACGACTCCATATCCAATGACCCATCCTCCACAAACGCTTGCACCTTTTGCGTAAACGCAGCATCACGCGTGATTTCAATATCACGATCAATAAACCAATTTTTAAACGCGCGAGTATTGAAAATGACACCATCAAAATCGAGAATGTATTTCATACCTTACTTT
>Ga0209304_1001151_pt1 | contig 16644 bp, 15 predicted proteins | sample COGITO_mtgs_1004_4_FD_184789 | JGI IMG/M metagenome (GOLD analysis project Ga0209304, IMG submission 184789) | Pelagic marine microbial communities from North Sea - COGITO_mtgs_100423 (SPAdes) (version 2) | ecosystem: Environmental > Aquatic > Marine > Epipelagic ...
TTAGGCGGGCACTCAAACTTGGGGAATTCAGAGGATGTGCATTCAACACTCAAAATTCACCATTCAACATTCTGCCAGATGCAGGCTAGAAGCCCGCGTTCCCCTTAAGACTTCAGAGGATCTGCATCCACCAAATTCCAAATTCCAAATTCCTCATTCCAAATTCACTCTTCCTTCTTCCCAACTCGCCTCCGGTAGTCTAAACACAAGCCAGCCGCGACTTTCGAGCCGGTTTCCTAGGCATGTTTCTGCTAAAAAAACTATTTCAGCTGCGTGACAAAACGCACCAGGAGGAGGAGAAGCCCTTTCTTGAGCATCTCGAGGACCTGCGTACCGTCATCACACGCGTGGTGCTGACCCTACTCATCGCTATGGGTTTCTGCTTTGCCTTTCGCAATGAGCTGATGGAGCTCATTCGCCGGCCAGTGGAGCAGGTCTGGCAAGTCAGCCAGGAAGAGAAAATGCCTAGTGATCTGGCACTCGATACCTGGGAGGCCGCCAAAAAAGCCGAACGCGATACCGCCAACTTCAGCTCAGGTCAGCGTGACTACTACTTCGAGCACCTTGACCCTGGCGGCAAGCTCAAGCTCAAGTTCCACACCGATTCCGTGCGCTACTACCGTGCCGCCATGGACATGGAAAACACCGACGAGTCAGGTGAGCGCTTCATCAAGGAATTCCCAGGTGTCTCTGACGACATGCGCAGCCAGCTACTCGCCCTGCTCGATGGAGAAAAACGCCCGGACGTCGCGGTCGATTCACGTGGCAAGCTAGTCTTGATGCAGGCCCTGAATCCCACCGAGGGTTTTATGCTTTCGATCAAGCTTTCCCTCTTTGCCGGCATCGTGATTTCCTTCCCACTGCTGCTGCTTTTCACTCTGCAGTTCATTTTGCCGGGTCTGAAGAAAAAAGAGAAGCGCGCGCTCTGGCCTGCGATGATCATCGGCTTTGGACTGTTCCTTGCCGGTGTGCTGTTCTCCTATTTCTTTGTATTGCCTAAGGTTCTGGATTTCTTCTATAACTACAGTCAGGAAATGGGTGTCACCAATGAGTGGCGGATCGGTTATTATATTTCCTTTGCCACCCAGTTCACTCTGATCTTCGGCCTCGCCTTCGAGCTTCCCGTAGTGGTGATGACCTTGGTCAAGCTAGGGGTGCTCAACTACGAGATCATGCGCAACACACGCTCGTATGCCATTCTCGCCATTGTGGTGATCGCCGCCCTGATCACCCCCACCCCAGATGTCGCCACGCTCGCCTTCTTGGCCGTGCCGATGATTCTTCTCTATGAGATATGCATCTGGCTCTCCTTCTTCCACAAACGCAAACAACGCGAACAGGAAATCCTTGAGCGCGAGGAACTCAAGGCGCAAATACTCGCAGCCCCTCCAGCCTTCGCCACCAGCCGCGAGGAGGAGGAAGAATGGAATGACGACTACCATAATGACGATCACCATGGTCACCACCATGATGACGAACACAACGATCACGCTGACCCGTATCGTCACCAAGATCATGCCTATGACGAGCATCATGACCATGACCCCCATGAGGAGTTAGGCGATCATGACGAACCGCACCTCGGTGACGAGGGCGAGGAAGATGACACCGGCACTTACGACTTCCCCGAGGATGAGCTAGCTCTCGACTTCACCGATGAACAAGCATCCGGTGACCCCGAACCCGACCCCGACCCCGACTCCGACCTCGACTCCGGCTCGAACAAAGAATCTAAAGACTGATCTACTATCTTAAACTGCCGCAGGCGGACCCCATTCACTATTCACTATTCTAAATTCACTATTCTACCCCATGCATTCCATGACAGGATTCGGCCGAGCCGAGCACGCCACTAACAGTATCCTCGCCCGGGTTGAGGCTGCCTCCGTAAACCGCAAACAGAGTGAGGTCGTCATTCATCTCCCCCGTGCCTATGCTGAGCTTGAGGCCACCCTACGCAAAGCTGTATTGCAGCGGATTTCCCGTGGCCGCGTCAACATTAGCATTCATCTCGAAAAGCCGGATGGAGCCAGTGATACAATACACATCAATGCCAGCCGTGCCCGAGCCTTGGAATCCGCGTTCACAGAGCTCTCCGATGCCATTGACCGCCACATAAAACCCACATCCACTGATTTTTTACGCACCCCGGAAATACTTCAGTTTGATGAGCAGGCCATTGACCCTGATAAAGCACTTGAGGCCATCACCCCTGCCCTCGAGACCGCGCTGGAGCAAATGATTAGCATGCGGGCACAAGAGGGCAAACACCTCCTCGATGATATTGAGGCACGCATCTCCATTTTGGAAAACATCACGCATCAGACTACTGGTCATGCGCCCAATGTTCTGACCAGGCAGCGTGACAATCTTCACCGCCGGCTCAATGAATCCGAGCTTGAGATCGACCTCGATGATGAGCGCATCATTAAAGAGATCGCCTTTTTTGCCGACCGCTGTGACATCACTGAGGAAATCACCAGGCTGAATTCTCACTTCGATAAATTCCGTGAATACCTCGCTGCAGACGAGCCCATTGGCCGCCCACTTGATTTCCTTTGCCAAGAGCTCAACCGTGAGTTTAACACGATTGGATCCAAAGCCAATGACGCCACTCTGGCCCAGCTCATCGTCAACGCAAAAACGGAGCTGGAGAAAATTCGTGAGCAGGTTCAGAATGCGGAGTAACCCCAATTCTTAAATCTGCATTCTTAATTCTCCACCCCACATTCTCTTGTCTTTACTCGACCCATCCAAAGCATCCTTGAAAATCTGCGGGGTCACGCTTGCAGAAGATGTCCGGCAGCTCATCGAGCTTGGAGTCGATGCACTTGGAGTAAACTTCTGGCCTCATTCAAAACGTTACCTAAGTCCTGAAGCTGCTAGATCTATCCTGATGGATGCGAGTGGCCGGATCACACGCGTAGGTGTCTTTGTCAACGCGGAGCCGTCGTTGCCTCGGCAGCTTCTCGAAGACGGACTCATCGATATCGCTCAGTTCCACGGTGACGAGTCACCAGAATACTGCGCGTCCTTTGCCGACGATTCGCTGCCTTTCATCAAGGCGATCGGAGTAAGTAACAAGGCCTCGCTGGAAAACATCACTGACTATCGAGCCAGCGCCATCCTACTCGACACTCCCGCACCCGGCGTTTACGGCGGCACCGGAGAAGTTTTTGACTGGTCACACGCCGTGGAGTTCATCGGCGCCCACCCTGAAATCCCCGTATTACTTGCCGGAGGCATCACTCCGGAAAATGCTTCACAGGCGATCGAAGAAGTTCACCCCGCAGCACTCGATGTTGCCTCTGGTGCCGAGCTCTCACCAGGAATCAAGGACTTCAAGAAAGTGGCAGCACTCATGGAATCGATAACCCGTTCCCGAACCCCGTGAACTTCGTCTACATATTTATAGGTGGTGGCCTAGGCGCGGTGTCACGCTTCGCTCTCTCATCAGCCGTGCAAACACTCGCAGAACAGACTCGCCTGCACCGTATTCCTGTCGGCATCCTCGCCTGCAACTTGCTTGGCAGCTTGTTGATCGGCGCTTTTTTTGGCTATATCGCCTCGCGCTCTGAGGGCCACCCGGCATGGCTCCACCCTTTTGCCGTCACTGGCTTCCTCGGGGCTTTCACCACCTTTTCGACCTTTGCACTCGATACGCAGAAACTCTTTTCATCTAGCCCTTTGCTAGCTATCATCAATATCGCAGCATCGGTCATTGGCTGTTTGGCTGCAGTCTGGCTGGGGTTCAAGCTGGCCAGCTAAATCATTCACTTGCCCTCGACTTATTCAATTACCAGAGACCCATGAGAAATCTAAAAGACGGTATTCGTTCACTGGTCAAAATCGACTTTTACGGCAACGTGCATAAATACTTCCGCGGCACCGATAAGGAGGAGCGTTTCGCCAACGAAATCCGCATCCTCAAGGCCCTCGAACAACGTGGCTGTGAACATGTGCCCCGCTATATCGAATCGGATGAGAGCGAGCTCCATCTTGTTACCAGTAACTGTGGTTCTCCAGCACCGGATATCTCGCAGAAAAAAACCGACAAAATCTTCCAAGATCTCGAGGAAAAATATGGTGTCCGCCACGATGATCCGTTTTCTCGCAATATCACCTACGACCCCAACGAGGGCCGCTTCTGCGTGATCGACTTTGAACTCGCTACCCTGCTCGACGATCCAGGTAAAAGCGACGAGACCGCATCAGACCCCGAGCCGTGAGCGAGACGCCAAATCCATTTCTACCCGGAGCTGGCCGCATGGAGGCGGAGGGCTGCCCTAGGGCCATTACTTGGTCCGCAAATTCAGTTTCGGGCACCAAGAAACCTATCAATGACGATGCCTGGCTGGCATTCGCCTCGGACATCAACGGCGCCTCATTATTGGGGCAAGACGGACGTCACTCACTGGAGTCTCATGACCTTGTGTTTGCTGTATCCGATGGCATGGGTGGCGGCAACGCTGGCGATGTAGCCTCCCGTTTGTTACTTGAATATCTTAGCGAGATGATTCCGCGCACCTTTAAAACGGCAGCCTCGGGCATGCACCCAGATTACCTGCACCACATGCAGCAAGCCATCAATGCCGTGCACCTCGCCATCAATGCGGATGCGGCCCATGATGACAACAAACAAGGCATGGCCGCAACCCTCGCTCTGGCATGGTTCACCCCGGAAAACCTCTACTTTTGCAATGTAGGTGATAGCCGGCTTTACGTTCACCGCGCCCAAGGAGAGGAAAACAAAACCACTCTGCTCACCGAGGATCATACTTTCGTTTGGAAAAAGCTTAACCGAGGTGAAATCAATGAGAGGCAGTTCCGGACTCACCCGAGGAGATCTGCCCTTTACGAAGTGGTCGGCGGAGGGCACCGCACGGTGAACCCTTATCTGGCGACATTCCCTTACCAATCAGGCGATCGTTTCCTGCTTTGCAGTGATGGCCTCATCGACGGGCTCTGGGAAAAGAATATACATGCCACATTTTTAAAAAACTCGGGCTCGACAAGTGAGCTTACTGAGGCTCTGATGTCCCGCGCTGTCAGCAATGACGGCACAGACGACACAACACTGATATCACTTGAAGTGCATGACCTTGAAGAAAACAGCTAATAATAGCCTTGTTCTTCGGAAGTTGGCACATCATTTGCTCAAAATTGAATCGTTCATTGCTTACCACGGCTTATCAGACAGTGGCACTTCAGACAAAAATCCATCATAAACAAAGAATATGGCTAAATACAGACTCGATTACATCTGGCTAGACGGTTACACGCCTGTCCAGAATCTCCGCACCAAGTGCATGCTCAGGGACTTTGACGAGTTCCCTACCCTCGACCAGCTTCCTGAGTGGGGCTTCGACGGCTCATCAACTCAACAAGCTGAAGGTGGTGACTCCGACTGCGTGCTTAAGCCCGTAGCGCTTTACCCTGACGGCACCCGTGAAGACGGCATCCTCGTCATGTGTGAGGTCATGCTACCCGACGGCAGCGCTCACTCCTCCAACGGTCGTGCTACCATTCCCGATGATGAAGGAACATGGTTCGGCTTTGAGCAGGAATACTTCCTCATGCAAGAAGGTGTGCCCCTCGGCTTCCCCAAGGGCGGTTACCCCAATCCACAGGGTGAATACTACTGTGGTGTCGGTTTTGCCAACGTCGGCGGAATCTCTCGCGAAATCACCGATACTCACCTTGACCTCTGCCTCTACGCTGGCATCAACCACGAAGGCATTAACGCCGAGGTTGCCAAAGGTCAGTGGGAATTCCAGGTGTTTGCCAAAGGCTCCAAGAAAGCTGCTGACGATATCTGGGTAGCTCGCTTCCTTCTGCTGCGTCTCTGCGAAGAGTTCGAAGTAGACGTTGAGTGGCACTGTAAGCCAATCACCGGCGACTGGAACGGCTCAGGCATGCACGCCAACTTCTCCACCGATCACCTCCGTGAAGTCGGCGGCAAGGAATACTTCCTCAAGCTCATGGACGCATTCGAAGAGTTCACCGAAGAGCACATTGCTGTTTACGGTCCTGACAACGATAAGCGCCTTACCGGCCTCCACGAGACTCAGTCCATCGACAAGTTCTCTTGGGGTGTTGCTGACCGTGGTGCATCTGTCCGCGTGCCACACGGCTTCGTCAAAGATGATGCTTACAGAGGTTATCTCGAGGACCGCCGCCCGAACTCACAGGGTGACCCCTACAAGATCGCTGGCCGCATTCTTCAGACCATCAACTCGGTCGAGATCTAGGTCTCAGTATCTTCATTCTATCATGAAGGGCATCCTGCATTGCGGGGTGCCCTTTTTTTAGGCCTGAATTTCTGAGCCTAAAACAATCAATGCAACCACTGATGAGATGCTAATATCAGGCCCTACAACTTTACACGCTACCGACTTAGCCGCAGCGCAATCCTACCAATCAACATTAATGCCGCGGGTGTCGACATGGACAAAGGCCGAATAACGTCCCACCCCACCTCTGTATAAACCCTGACTGCGCAGTTCTTTGGCTGCGGCGGCTACATGGTAGGTAGAGACGCCATGAAACTTGATGTCACATGCCATATTCTGCATATGATAAGACTTTGTTCGCCCGCCTACAGCACGATTATAGCTTGGGCTACGGTAGGCAGATGCGATTTCCTTAAGCGGAGAGCCAATGCGCGAAACAATGCTATCAATCAACTTAAGAGTTGGCCCGAGCTTTCGCCAATAGGTCTTAGGCGGCAAGGAGTTTGCGACACCTCCTCTGGATTTGAAATGCGGCGCCAACACCATACGAGGTGTGATGTTGCGCAGATTGAGGCTCTGAATGTAACGAGCATAACGGGTAACATCCGAACCCTTCGCTTGTATCCAAGCATGCGGGATGCCCGGAACGGGCTTGTCCCCCATAAGACCAAAGAATGCAGCCTCACTTTTTGGGGCGCCAATGATAACCCCTGCGGCAGTCAGGCCGGCTGCGCCAAGGAATTTGCGACGATTGACATAGCCCGGCTTAAGACACTCAGGCACACCTCCACCAACGAGAAATTGGTCTGGTTTTTCTGAAGGTGAACTCATGGCCATGGACGGACGTAACCTGCATCAAAACAAGAGTTTTGACCAGCGGTTTTTCACAACAACGAGCCCCTAGCAGAATCAAAGAGCGCGAAAGTATTATTCCGTAATGGTTTAAGACTAAGGAAACTAATCAAAAAAAAATGGGCTGAGTCATGCCCTTGCATCCTCAGAGCTGCATACGCTTACTTCCCTTCTGTATCAGCTACGTGCTGGCGGAAGATGGCGAGCTCTTTTTTAACTACAGGTAACAAAAAGTAGAGTCCTACCATATTCGGAATGACCATGGCAAAAATCATGGCGTCAGAGATTCTGATCACATTACCAAGCGAAGCAACCGATCCAACGACGACAAAACAGCAGAACAGGAGCTTGTAGAGCAAAATCGCCGTCTTGTGTGGTCCACCGCAGAGGTAAATCACCGCCTGTTCACCGTAATAAGACCAAGAGATCATCGTGGAGAAAGCAAACAACAATACAGCGACAGCTAAAAGCTTTGGAAACCATGCAAATTTTTCGCCAAAGGCCATCGACGTCTTGGCAATACCTTCCACCTTGTTGATGTCCTCAACATTGACCCACAGATCCGTTTCAGCACCGTCTTGCCAGACCTTGCCAAAGGTTTGTCCAGAATCCTTATCTTCAGAGCTACCTAAAATACGCAACTCGTCACCTTTGTCGATTTGCTGAACCACAGCGGCTCCTGCCAAAGGCATGCTGTAGAGCTCGGCAGAATCTGATTTAACGATACCGTCTACCTTCCAGGCACCTGTCACAATCAACACCAACGCTGTCATTGTGCACACAACCACGGTATCCGTAAATGGCTCAAGCAATGCCACAATGCCCTCACTTGCCGGTTTATCAGTCTTCACTGCCGCGTGAGCAATGGGAGCCGAGCCGACACCTGCTTCATTGGAAAATGCAGCCCGCTTGATTCCTTGGATAAGCACACCGATCAAACCACCGCCAACAGCCATAGGAGAAAATGCTCCTTCGACAATCTGCCTAAATGCGTCTCCTACCATGTCAATATGAGTGCAGATAATGACCAAAGCGGCCACCAGATACATACCGCACATGAAAGGAACCAGGAATGACGTCACCCGTGCAATGGCAACAATGCCTCCGATGATCACCATAGCGACCAACACAGCCAGAATGATGCCGAAAATAAGTTTGCTCTCCGTGAAAATACCAAAAGCACTGCTCACTTGAGATGCCGCTTGGTTTACCTGAAACATGTTACCGGCGCCAATGGCACCACCCACACACATGATGGCAAAAAAGATGGCCAACACTTTACCCAGACTCCCAAAACCTTTTTCTTTCAGACCCTGACTCAAGTAATACATTGCGCCACCATGCACTCTGCCTTTGTCATCAATCCGACGATATTTAACACCCAGCGTGCACTCGCAGAACTTAGTGGTCATGCCACACAAGCCCATCAGAATCATCCAAAAGGTAGCTCCCGGACCTCCCAAACCAACCGCGACAGCCACGCCTGCTATGTTACCCAAACCTACCGTTGCCGACAAAGCCGCCGTCAACGCCTGGAAATGAGTAATCTGACCGGGTGCATCAGCTCTAGTATACTTTCCGCGGGCAGTCCTAAAGGCTAAGCCTATCGATCGCAAGTTGAGGAACTTGAAATAAATGGTGAGAAAAATAGCGGTGCCTCCGAGAACAACCAACACAATGGGCAAGCCCTGCCCAGCTACGTTAAACGAATAGAAAATGATATTCTCAAGCACATCCGCTACTGGAGCCATGGCCGCGTTGAGATTATCTGCCGTGCTTGACCCATCAGCGGCCCATAAGGAGCTGATTAGAAATGGCAGCAACAAGACGAAACGACTGATGACGGAACAACGAGATATATTCATAATAGTAAGAAACTTGGGCACTCTGTCAGCTCGCCGATCTAGCACAAGAAAAAAGAATACTACTCAATCATCTTTGCAATTATCTCTCGCAGCTCACGTGCCGGAATAGCAAAGGTTGCCACCCTACTTGCACGGGCAATATTCATACCTATGCATATCCCGTCCAGATTAAGCAACGGCCCTCCCACAGACACCTTCGTCAGCGGGGTATCATGATCAATGACCCGAGGGAATTCTGAGCGTCGCGCTGAGAGCTGATTCTCACCACCACTCATCTGGTCATTTCGAGTCATGCTTTCTTCCCTTGCAGAGAGCTCAACATCCAGCCGAAGCTTCTTTTCGTCTCGCATAAGCTCGATGGCAACCTTGTCTCCTGGCTCCTTCTTTTTCAACACCTCGATGAGATCTTCTCTCTCGCTCAGCTTGACGCCTTCAGCTGAGATGATGATGTCGCCGACTTGTATGCCCGCCTTCTGAGCGCCCTTGTCTTCGCTGACACCGGCAACCTTCCATTGAGCCTCTTTACCTTTTTCGAATTCAACGCCCAAAACCACATGACTTTTAGTGGCTGATATTTTGCGTATCTCAGCGCTGACAATGCCTAGACGCACTCGTCTCTGACTGCGCGTGGTTGATCCATTAGAGACTACCCAGTGCCCCTGCCTGATATCATCGCCACTACTCAGCTCAACAGGAGTCAATGGCTGCTCGGCGCTTATCTTAAGCAAAGCGACGTCCCATTGTTCATCGACTTCTAATAGATCAACCTCCGTATAGACCTCACTACCAATGCGGACACTGAGATGTGACTTACCCTCAATCTCGCTCGCCTTCGTCAGGATGTGACCCTGTTCACTGACGACTGTGCCATAAAGGGATTTAACCCTCGCTCTCTCATCTGTGTAAATGACCGCGCTACTTCTTTGTAGGATTTCACGATGCGGCTCAAAAGCGGCCCAAACACGTTTCCCATTGATACGCTGATCTGCAGGCAGCCCACCTTGAGCTGAGCTAAGCTGCGTAGAAGCTACAAATAGGCTCACGCTGAGAACGAGCATGGGCATGAATGTCATTTGAGAAGCTGCCATATTCCAAGCTGAAAATCTTTTTTTATCATCGCGATTCATGAGATTACCTCTCGCCGAGTTTTACCGTCATTTTTTTCTGCTCACCATTTCTCATGATAAGCAGCTCCACTTCTTCTCCACGTGTTTTCTCTTTGAGCATGGATTGAAAATGTTCTTTGTCAGTAAGAGCCTCACCCTCGAGCTCTAAGATAATATCACCTGTCTCGATACCTGCATTGGCCGCTGGACCATCCTCGAGCATTTCGCCAATGAGTAAGCCGTCCTCCGTGTCCGTTGAGGCAAAACCAAGAAAGCCCGAGCCCTTATCAGGACGTTCAGCAAATGGACCATCACCCAAAAACTCATTACCCTTCAGCGCATCCCAATGCTTAAGATACTCCCGTATCGGCACGTGCATGTTCTGCTCTAAGCTGGCGGAGACTCTACTATGTATACCGATCAACTCGCCACCCATGTCAAACAATGGACCGCCAGAATCACCTCCAATCACCTTGCAATCTGTGTGCAAGGTTGAATCATTTTCCATCACAATTCTGCCGAGTCTTACAACAGCTCCGCGTTCAAGATCAAATCCACCTGCATGACCTAATGCAAATACCCAGTGCCCCAATCGATAATCATTATTCTTATTAATGTTCACATAAGGATATTCTCCCTCATCGATGATGCGCATCATGGCGGCGTCACTCTCAGAGTGTAGGCCCATGGAGATGGCCTTGTGTTCACTACCACCATTAAGAATAACCGTCATTTCTTCATTCACCTCCGCGGTCACATGAGCTGCGGTAAGAATCAAACCCTCAGGAGACACAATCACACCACTACCGAATCCTTCGCCAATACGAATACTCACGGTAGCCATACGGCAAGCCTCAAGGTTTTCAACCAAAGCGTCCTGTATCGCAACCAAGTCCGCTTTACTTTTCGGCACCTCTTGTTGATTCACCGTGAATGCCCCAGCACAAAGACTGCTGGCCACCAGCACACAGCCGATAACAGTAAACTGGCAGCATGAAATACGCCATAATTGAAGGCACAGATATCGCAACGGTAAGTAACAGCGCTGATGCATAGGGAGCTAATTTACTCTATAAACAACACCAACTCAAGGTGGTTTTCGGGCCTCACAAGCAAGTGAAAAACGAGTATAAAGAGAACAGTCCGATTAGCTAAATCACCAGGAAACCCCCTAACCTGTATGATCCAATACTAATCGGACTGTCTGCTCCTTTGAGGGAACAAAGGCACAGTTATCAGCAGATCGAGCTTCGTAAAGTAATTTATTTTCTAAACAGGGATTTAAGCAACCTTTTCATTTTTTCTGCCAGTTCATATGATAAAATGAAGTGTTTTAAACCCGTTTCAGGTAGTCAGGCACTTGATTACGCTGACTTGATGGTGAGCCCAGTTTTTTATGGAATGCGATGACAGCCCCAACCCCTGCTGCATAACTAGCTCCGAGTCTCTCGGGTGTCTCCACCACTGGGAAATGATAACGACGTGATCGACTCCACATGACCCAGCCAAAAACACAACCAGCCATCAGGCACAACAAACCCAGAAGGCCCAAAATGATCCAGTGCATATTAGACTTTAAAACAGAAAGCCCGCCAGCGTCGATGACGGGAACCACCTCGGCTTTTCCGGCACCATTACCTGAGGTCCATGCCTTACCTGCGAGCGCTCGGCTCCCCTCTGCTGCTAGCGCCGCGAGAGTTTCAGCTCTTTCAGCCTCCAGCCAATAAAGGGAAATGGATAGCTGAACAATAAATGACTCTAACTGCATGGCGGGATCAGATTTCTCCATCGACTTAATCATGGCAGACTCGAGCATTTTTCGCCGATCTAATGCTATCACATCGGCTGCCCCCTGACCGGCGAATGCCAGCTGACTTCTTTCAGGATTACCCAAAAAGCAAAAAACGATCGCCGTGAGAGGCGCATCCGCGTAATGATCTTCACAAAGTTTTTCAATCGTATAGGTGGCAGGCAAATTCTGTTCTGAATCAAACAGATACATCCTTATTTTGAGCTCTGAGTCATCAGCGTGATAATTCAGAAAGCCCAATCGATCGAGGGCTTCTTGATTGGATAACAACTGCTGAGGGTCGATCAAATAGCTTTCAGAGGAAGTAAAATAAAGCGGCAAGAACTCAGACGGAACCACCTTGGGATCGTATTCTGGCTCTGGCTCCAGCTCGGGCGGTAAAGATCGAAGCACCTCAGACTCTAACCCTAGCCTCAAGGATGCAATCACCCTTTTATCCTCTACAAGGATATCCGTACCGGCAATGATTTCCCCTCTGAGTAGACGAGCCCTATCTTCGTCCGACCACTGCGGCAAGGACTCAGCACGAGCAGAATGCGATACCAGCAGCAGCAACAACAGCCATCGAAAAAAGCTTACCTTCACGGCTCCTTCTCCTTATTTACAGCTCTCGTGGTTTGAATACTTTTAAAGTTATCTTGCTCTGCGGCAGAACGATTAGATCGATTGGATCGGATCCTTTCCAAAGCATTTACCGCTCCACTACTTTGGTTTATTGGAGGTCCAAATATTTTCTGCTGGAGAATCGCGCGTCTAGATTTTTTCCTCAGGACGCGTGACAACTGCTTCACAATCACACTGGCCGCCTTCAAGTGATTCCCTTGCAATAAATGAGGGTGAGCTTTCGCCAAGATATTAAATGTATCCTCCTCGGTCAGGAAGGAATCCAACATATAGCCAAACGAAATGGATGCTACTTTCGTATTCAGGTCTACCAGTAACAGAATCCCTCCATCATTAGGGCGACTAATATCTAAGTCCTCATAAGCTGCATGATTGAGCAACCACAGACCAAATTGGCGTATATTAGCTCTGTCCTCAAGCGCACCATAATAGACGCTAAAAAACAACTGAGGAAAACTGGTCTGAAACTCATCAAGCAAACGCTCCAGCTTTTGTCTCTCCTTAAGGCGTAATGCCCCTGCCATATCACTCAGGCGCCTCAATCGAACCTCACCCGAGCCATAGAGATCATCGAGGTCGGACAGAACAAAGCCACAGTGAGGGCACTGCGCCGCACTGCGGTGAATTGTTTGGACACATCGTGGGCACCTCATCTCAACGCTGCTGACTAAACATCAGTCTTTATTATTCCCACTCAATACTTGCAGGTGGCTTTGTCGAAATATCATACAAGACACGGTTGATGCCATCAACCTCATTAAGAATACGATTACTGGTTTCTCTCAATAATGTAGCTGGCAGCTCTACCCAGTCGGCTGTCATGGCGTCTTCACTTATCACAGCACGCAGACTTATTGCCCACTCATAACTTCGCTCGTCCCCTTTAACGCCGACGGTTTTAACGGGAATGAGGCCCGCATAAGCCTGCCACACCTTATCATACCAGCCATGATCCTTAAGTCGGCTTATGAAAATAGCATCACACTCTCTGATGATGCGCAGCTTCTTATCGGTGATGTCACCCGGGCACCTGACCGCGAGACCGGGACCAGGAAATGGATGACGCTGAAGGATATCATGGGGTATCCCCAAGGATGCTCCAAGCTCACGGACCTCATCCTTGAAAAGCTCAGCAAGAGGTTCCAAAACCTTGCCCTGCTTCTGGAGTTCTAAAATACGCGGTACACGATTGTGGTGAGTTTTGATCTTCGAGGCTTTTGATTTGGCATTGGATGCAGATTCAATCACATCAGGGTAGAGTGTCCCCTGTGCTAGCATCTCAGCATCTCCCACAGTGTCCCAAAAAACATCAATGAACAAATTGCCGATGATTTTACGTTTCTCTTCCGGATCAGAAACATCAGCTAACTGCCCCAAAAAGAGCTCCGAGCATTCGACCGTCTCAATGTCCACACCCATGCGGTGAAAATTGTTACGCACTTCATCACCTTCATCCATCCGCATCAAACCGTGATCGACAAAGATAGCTCGTGTATTCACTCCAGCCTCCTTCAAAAGAACTGCAAGTACCGTGCTATCGACACCACCACTGACGCCACAAACAACCTGCTTATCTCCGACTCTCTCACGAATACCGGCGATCAATTCACGCTTAAAGTCCTCAATCCGGAACACCTCCAACTCGCCTGCCTGCAATAAAAAATTATGCAGGATGCGAAGGCCCTCATGACTGTGCGTCACCTCCGGGTGAAATTGAATACCGTAGTAGCGCTCGCCCCACTTCAAGGAAACTGGCGTGCCCTCTTTGTTGGCCGCTAGCACCTGGCAATTATCCGGCAAATCACTCACCGTATCCGAGTGACTCATCCATACCTGAGACTCATGAGAAATGCCTTCATAGAGACCTTCACTCGCCAAGGGCTTTAATTCTGCTGGGCCGTATTCGCGACGATTACTTGATTTAACGGAACCCCCAAATTTGATGTTGAGCATCTGCATGCCATAACAGACACCCAATACGGGAACACCAAACGCCTGCAGCGCATCAAAATCGATGTCTGGCGCGTCGTCATCACTGGTGCTTTTAGGACCACCTGAGAGAATGACAGCACCGGGCTGGCCAATGGATGATATTTCCTCCGGCTCATAGAGCTTAGCGAAAAAGCCTAGCTCACGAACCCTCCTCACGATGAGTTGAGTATACTGTGAACCAAAATCAAAAACGGCGACGTGATTTTTTTCTATCATAAAATATTTCAGTGAATTGACCCAATCATTCAAGATCAAGTCAGTAATAATAAACAGTTGTGACGGTGCCTTTAGGCGGACGGCTGGTAATTGACAGGCTCCTCTGTGATGGTGATGTCATGCACATGACTTTCCTTCAGACCGCCAGAGGTAATTTGTGTGAATTGCGCCCGTTCGCGCAACTCATTAAGATTAGATGCACCAACATAACCCATGCCTGATTTGAGACCACCCATGAGCTGGAAAACAACTTCCGAGAGAGGCCCTTTGTAAGGAACTCGGCCTTCAACGCCTTCTGCTACCAGTTTGCCTGAGCTGTTTTGTCCATAACGGTCACCGGAGCCCTTGCGCATGGCGCCAAGTGATCCCATGCCACGGTATGATTTAAATCTACGCCCTTGGTAATGAACCGTTGCTCCGGGGCTTTCACGCGTTCCAGCAAGAATGGAACCAAGCATCACCAGATCAGCTCCAGCCGCAAGCGCCTTGGCGATATCTCCTGAATAACGAATACCACCGTCTGCGATCACAGGAATACCCTTGTCCCTACAGTAGGAAGACACATTTTGAATCGCCGTAAACTGAGGCATGCCGACACCTGATATCACCCTCGTGGTGCAGATAGAACCAGGACCAACACCGACTTTAAGCGCAGATGCACCGGCCTCTACCAAGTCTCGAGCGCCCTCAGCAGTAACCACATTACCAGCAACTACCGGCACGTCATCGAGCTCTCGCAGCTTACCGATCACCTCGATCACACGACTTGTATGACCCGTGGCAGCATCAATAAACAAAGCGTCTGCACCAGCTTCAATCAGGGCCTTGCCCCGCTCAACACAGTCTGGGCCAACGCCTACTGCTGCACCACAGCGCAACTGGCCGTTTGGATCCTTAGCCGCATCCGTGAAAGTAATGCGTTTTTCAATATCAGCTCCAGTGATCAGGCCCGTGAGCACGCCCTCATCATTAATCAGTGGAAGCTTCTCAATCCTATTTTCGTAGAGAATAGCGCGCGCTTCACGTAGTCCTGTATTTTCATGGGATGTAATTAAGCGCGTTAAAGGAGTCATCACCTCTGAAATCGTTGCCGCATTGTCAGCCATGTGACGAACATCACGGCCTGTTACCATTCCCTCGAGCTTGCCTTCTGCGTCAACCACCGGAAATCCTGAAAACCCCTGCTCGTCCATGATCATGCGCAGTTGGCCAACCGTTTGATTTTTCGAGACCGTGTAAGGCTTATGAATAACGGCACTCTCCGAGCGCTTCACCTTAAGAACCATTGCCGCCTGTTCCTCAATGGTGTTATTACGATGAATAACTCCGATGCCTCCTTCTTGTGCTAGCGCAATGGCCAGATCAGTCTCCGAGACCGTATCCATAGCCGCGGATACAACCGGAATATTAAGGCATATATCAGATGCCAAACTGGTTTTTAAATCTGCGTCACCAGGTAAAATTCCGCTATACCTAGGGGTGAGCAATACATCATCAAACGATAGTCCAAGTGAGATCTGCGCCATGAGTGAATAAATAGATGCAGCTGCGCAATGACAAGCGCAAATCCTCATGGAGCGAAAAAAAATACCCCCCTTGAGCGATATTGAGATAAATGTTCGAGATTTGGATCTATTCCCGACCGTAACGATCACGAAACTGCTTCAGCAGATCTTCAATTCTGTCATGATCTTCTTGAGTAACGGTGTGCGGCTGATCCTCATCACCTGCAAGGAAAGGATTAGACACCGGCATGACATCGGCCTCTTTGATTTCCTCTGATTCCTCTGATTCCTCTGATTCAACCTCTTCAACCTCTTCAACCTCTTCAACCTCTTCAACCTCTTCGACCTCTTCGACCGGACTCTCATCCATATCGAAGGGCGATTGAATAGTGTTTACAGTGTCCTCATCAGTATCGACCTCCGCATCTGCAGCCATAGAGA
>Ga0209304_1001185_pt1 | contig 16308 bp, 16 predicted proteins | sample COGITO_mtgs_1004_4_FD_184789 | JGI IMG/M metagenome (GOLD analysis project Ga0209304, IMG submission 184789) | Pelagic marine microbial communities from North Sea - COGITO_mtgs_100423 (SPAdes) (version 2) | ecosystem: Environmental > Aquatic > Marine > Epipelagic ...
TCACCATAGTGAAAGACACCATTTAGGCATAAAACGATTTGAAGAAAAGTACAATATTAACTTATGGAAAGAAGCATTTAATTTAATCAGAAAATACTTTACACAATAGAAAGGTAATTATATGAATACTAAATTTTTAAATTACAACACTTATTATAATTTGACTCATCAAGATAAAGAAATTATTGAAGAAATGGCAACTAATATTTGTAAACAAGATAGAAGCTATTTTTTAAATAATTATAAAATTGATAAAAATGTTAAATTGTATGAAATGAATTTAAATGGTTTTGGTGCTGAATTAGCTTTTTGTAGGCTTTGTGATGTAGAATTTGATTCTTCTACTATAGAAAAAGAAAATCATTTTAACAAAGAAGATGCTATATTAAAAAATGGAACAACTGTTGATGTAAAAAATACAATTTATCCAAATGGTAAACTGTTAGTCAGAATAGGTAAAGAAGAAAAAGATATAGATATATACGCTTTAGTTATAGGAAAGTTTCCTTCATTTAAATTTGCAGGATGGGCATCTTATAAAGATATTATAAACCCTGAATTAAAAAAAGATTTAGGGTATGGACCTACATATTGTTTGCCACAAGATAATTTAAATAAAATACTTGAAATTAGTTGATATGAAATTTACAGGTAAAGTAAATAATGGTAAATTAACCTTAGATGATAAAGAGATGTTTAGGCAGTATTTGTTTAATTTTGATGGTTATGTGTCAATAGAAATAAAAGCTGCCGAAAAAGTACGTTCTCCACAACAAAATGCCTATTATAGAGTAATAGTTAGGGTTTTAGGCAAAGAACTTGGCTATACACAAGATGAAATGCATAAAGTTCTTAAAGATAAATATGAATTAGAATCGACTAAAGGTTTATCTGTCCAGGAATTTGGTGAATATATTGACCAAGTTATAAGATGGGCAGTTACCGAAATGGGTATTGTATTACCTGACCCTAAGCAAGTTCATCAATTGTAACTTCAACTGAGTAAGTTCCTGGAGCAACTTGATCTACACTAAAAGTATTTTCTCTAAATGTACATATAGCAAATTGGTCAGGATTGCTGTTGTCTTTATCAGGTTGAAATATAAATGGCAGAGTTCCACCTAATGTACAATTCCATACAAAGTTAAAGCTATTATCTGATAACATAGGGTTAGGGTCGTTAAGTGTAGTATCAGTTTCACCATCACTTATAAGTGTATTAGATACTTCATTTTCCATCCACATATCACTTTCTGCTATATAAGAGAATGTAAGTTTCCAACTTCTAAGTCCTTTTCTACCTAAACCACTTTTTGATATTTGATTAAAATCATTTGTTATCTCATTAATATCATCAGTAGCTGTATCGTCTGTGGTTGATGCAATTGTTGCTAAATCTAGTTCAAATGGTGGGTATTTATAAGTTCCATTAGGACCATTCATAGTCCATTCTGTTGGTCCATCATAGTATATATTAGATAACGTCTTACCACCTATAGTCTTTTGTGATTTAATGCCATCAAATCGTCTTGACATTGTAAGATTAAGGTCAGGCGAATTAGGACAATCAAAATACTTACCTACTACTAAAGAGCCTAATTGGTGTGTGTAAGTGTCAATACCTGATGGAAAAAAAACTGCAAAACTTCTCCAATAATCATCAAGACCATTTACATTATTAAAAGTCCATATACTTGTTCCATTATATTGAGGATTACAAAGGTTACCACTACTATTTGCATTTAATATATTTTTTTCAAATATATTAGAATCATTTAATTTAAATTCTCTTTCACCTGCAGATAGACCTGCTTTACCTGAAATTTTAAAATCGTTTGTATTAGAAGCAAAATTATGATTTAGTAATGCACAAAAATTAACAGGAAATGATGTTTTAGGATTATTGTTAGCATTAGAACCTATTGTTATTGGAGAATTACTATCTACTTCTCTTAAATAAGGGTTAGAACAATTCATATACAATAATTCTGCTCCACCTCTTGTGTCATCCCAACCTAATTGTCCTGTGGCGTGTAAAAATGTAGGCATATCTACATAAAATCTTGGCGTTTTAACTTGTTTTCCCATTAATATCCTCCTGAGCCTCCTGAACTACCACCACCTGTTGTATATGAAGATGTTGTTGTTCTACGTTTTGTTTTAATTTTTGTTTTATCTACTGGCTTTGCTTCAGGTAAATCATCATCTATAATGTAAGAAGTTTTCTTAACTTTACCATTGGGTGTAATATCTTTAAAATTATCCCAAGTATCTGCTTCTACATCTAAAGACCAATTTTGTTTAGTCCATTGTGATTCGTCTTTTTTAACAACACATTTAATTTGTTTACCTTCTACGTTTGCTACTATAGCTTTATTTAATTTTATTGTGCCTTCATATTGAAATAGTAATTGATTTTTTATAGGAACATTTTGCATAGTAAAGATTATAATCTTACTAGAGTTACCTCTTAAATACCAACCTTCAGGTAATGTAGGTTTTATGTTAACTTTCCCTGTAAAATGTATTTCTATTCCCATTATGTCAGTATTAGACGATATTAAACACTCACCATTTTCATAACTAATTGTAGCAGTACCACTTGCTATTTTGCTACTAAAATCATAAACTTCTGATATTTTCTTTGCTATTGCCATTATCCCCCTACAATTACCTGTACCAACATTACTATGTCTAACACATTAACTTGTCCATCACCATTCATATCTGCTATGTTTCTACCTTCATCATCTTTAGGAAAATTATCCCAATTATCAGAAACTATTGAAGTTACAACAGTAACTACATCTAGCACATTAATTACATCATCTTGATTAACATCTCCATATAAACCATTAAACTCAAATTCTTCTTCAGGCATTCCAAATTGTGTAAAATATGCTTCATCTTGATAGTCTGCTGTATTTTTTACTTCTATAACAAATTCTATTAAAGCATTTTCAGGATATAATTCAAATTTCTTTTCTATTTGTAAAATACCATTATTACCATCCATATTAAGTGCAACATTTACTAAATCACTAGCATCAACTTCACCTAAAGGTATATTTTCTGCTTCTTCATAAGTCGTATTATTATATGTAAATGTATCAGATATATTTTTTGCCCATATATTATATTCCCAAGTTTCATCCATATTAGTTGATACAAGTGCATAAACTGTTCCATCGTTTAAAATGCTACTTCCTGTCATATCTAACCTTAAAAAAGGGTCTACAATAGAATCCCATTCTTCAGTATCAATAGAATCTTCGCTATAGTTAGAATCATCTCCTGGATCAGGTAGTTGATAGTTTTCTGTAACATCATTACCATTACCATTAATAATATCACCTGTATCTTCTTCAGCTATGCTTGGATAACCATATTCGCCACGATGCACTTGTACTGCTTCAATCATTACTTTACTTAAATATTTAGATATTTTTGTTATAAAAAATACATCATATATAAGTTGTCCATTACGTTGCTCAGGTGTTGTATAATCATATCCAAATGCAAGGTTACCACCTAATAACTCACTAAACTTAATATAATCACCTGCTTCTAGATACATATAATGTGGTGGTAAATCTATCTTAGTTACTAAATGTTGATTACAATACCACATCAATAATCTTTTTTGTAATTTTTCTGCTGTATATTTATCTCTAATATAATCTGATTCTACTTCTAATTTTGATTCTGTTGACAATTTACCATAATAATCAATACTATAAGCACTACCCTCAGAATATCCCAAACCATCTGTAGTTAGTTGATCATAATTTTCATAGATACCATTGTCTATGTTAAATCCAGTTTGACTATCATAATCACCACTAGCATAATTCTTTTTATAATGAACATTAACAGAATTATACACATCATCTAATTTCGTTAATTGAAATGAATAATTTAACACATCGTCATTACTTATAAATTGAACATCAGTATAGCTTTCTATAATTTGTTTTATGCCAATAAATTTAAATTGTCCAGCACTATTAAATGTTGGTATCAAAAGAGATGATTTAAATATGCCTTCAAATATTTCTTTAGCTTCTATTTGCTCATTTACAGTAAATCCATATTGCCAATTATTTTGTATATCAGTATTTTGGTTATCAACATTACCATCATACGACAACTCATCAGTAAGTATGTTTTCTAATATATCTTGTGCAGTTGTTATTATATTTCCATCTTTTACCCTACCACCAACACTTGCATAATAATCTAGATTAGCATAATCTTCTAAAAGAAAATCTTGCAACACATATATTTCTTTTAGATTAGCTGAAACATAATTGACTCCAGTATTTGTAAAAGAAGGTGAGCCAAATTGTATAGAATCAAAAGCATTTGTTGTATTAAAAGATTGTATTATGTTACTAACACCATCTGTATTATGTAATAGTCCATCTTCATACTCTAATCTTGCATAATCAGTATTATTTGTTTGTATTTCATTACCTAAACTACCATCATCTGCTCTTTCTGTAACAACCATTTCATGTATACCATTTGGAAATTGTGGAGGAATTGCACCATAACTTGGTATATAAGATAACCATTCTTGTAAAGTGTTTATAAAAGTTGGGGTTGATGACGCTTCAGGCATTAAAAATCGTTCTGCCCAAAAAGATGCAAATCTTGGCTGTGAACCTTGATAAACAAGGTTGTTTGGATTATCTATATTTCCATTAGTAAAAAAACAAGCATCATAGAATATTTTAGTTACACAAGGAAAATCACCTATTGTTGCATCTTGATTTAAAAATAATCTAGCAAAACTACCTGCTCCTTGTGTTTGACCATAACTAAGATTTGTAGCTGTTATATGTAAGCCACTATTTTCATCATTATTTTGTATCATATCAATAGGAAATTTAGCAGATTCTTCATACCCATTGTAAAATTGCTTCCAATTCTCATCAATAACATCAGCTCTTATTTCTTCTGTATCTAATTCATAAGCATCATTAACTTGTGTGGGTTGCCAAAACTTTAACACATCACCCTCATTAGGTCCATTATCCCAAAATTCATTATATATATCTTGTGCCATTGACTCGCTGTTATCAGTTTCAGAATCTAGAAATATAGCTATATTATTTATGATTGTTTGCATACTACCATCATCATTTTTATAACCAATAAACTTATTATTTGAAGCTTGAAAATAATCACTTTGATGATTAAGATTTTTAGCGTAAAATGTTGCATCTACTATAGGTCTATACATTCGTGATGGTATAGCAAATGTTTCTTCTTCATCACCTTCTTCAGTTGTATCTATATATGCATCAGCATTTAATATAATATTTGCTGAATTATCACTTGTTGCATTGTTAAAATTGTAAAACTCCAAATCTTCTACTTCATAAATGCCACTACCAAAATGTTTAGGTCCTTTTTCGTATATTGAAACAAAACCATCTTTGTATGCACTTAAATATTTGTTTTGTCTTAAATATCCATTTTCTACTAATGGATGACCTTCTTTAATTGCAGGATTTTGATAGTAATCAGTTCCTGACCAAAAACCAAATATTTCTTTATTAGGCTTATCTATTTCAAGTGTATCTAAACCTTTCTTAATTGTTGGACTATTATCTACATAACCATACACTAAAGGGTAAGGTTTACCAATGTCATCATGTTTATATTGTAATTCATCTTCTACTAATGTAGATGGTATTGTAGTTTTAAGTTTTTGTTCAGTTAAATCTTCTAAAGTAAGTTTAATGTCATTTTTAGATTGATTATAACGCCTAATAGTACCTGTATAGACAAGTAAACAATCATCTAGGGTGTCTAGTCCAGTAGCAGCATAATACACTTGTACTACTGCATTTAGTAGACTTGGAATATCATCTGAAAAAATCTTACCATTATAGGGAGCATTTGATATAGACAATGATACATTAGAAATTGTGTATTTATTGTTTATAATGTCTGCTTTTGAAACTATTTGGGGAGTGTTTAAAAGTAAAGGTAAATACCCTGAATATGTACCATCTAGATTTTTGATTGACGTTTCTTTTATTGATAAGTTTATTGATTCTGCATCATCAGGAATAGTATCATCTATCTGATAACCTTTATAAATTTTAACTAAAGGATATAAAGATGTTCTTGATCCTGGTCCTAATGCTTGTTTAAACTTTGCTGGTAATTGTAACATTAACCTATCCCAAAATCACTACCCCTACGGACAGCTTCTTTAATTTGCTCTGCAAGTTCACCTTCTACAAAATCTTGTGTCATAACATTTCCTGATACATTTATTACTACATTACCACTAGCTGTACCACCACCTCTATTCATTTGATTAAGAGTTTCTAGTCCAATAGATTCTACAGCTCTTCTACTCATTACAAACTCACCACGTTCTGCTTCTATTAAAGTGCCACCTTCTGAATGTCTTCTACCACCTACATAACCACCATCTTCAAACTGTAAAGCACCACCAGGACCTGTAGGTTTACTTCCACCTCCACCACCAGCACCCATTTTACCCATAGAATTTTCTATTTGTGCTACAGCAGCCAATCCTGATACTAATATTGCAGCAGCTTTAACTGGTGTTTTTAATGCAGCAGTAAAGGCTTCGTATGTGTTTATAATAGCAGATAATTGTGAAAGTCTAGCAGCAACTTTTGCTCCTTCTTTATGTTGTGAAGCAGCAAGACCTAAAGCATCTAATAATTGTACAGTAGAATCTTTTTCTGCTTTATTTCTAAATATAGATAGTTTATGTGTCTTACCATCTAAATCTTCTACCTCTTCTTTTTGTACTTTTAAATTATGAATAGCTATAGCAAGTTCATTTGTAAGACCTATTTCTTCTGCTATTTTTTCTAGCTTTAATATTTTTGTATCTATTTCTTTTAATTCTGTTTGTGTTGTTTTTTCTAAAACTTGAGAAAGTATACCTTCTTCTTCTGATAGTAATTGCTTTAATTCTTTTTCTTTTTCAAATAAAGCGTTTAACTCTCTTATTCTGTCAGCGTGTTCTGTAGATATAACAACACCTTTAGCTGCTTGTTCATTTAAAAACATTTGAGCAGCACTTACACCTTGAACTTTTGCAATTCTTTTTTCTAGTCTTGCTATTTGATTAAGACCTATAGATTTGCCTTCAGTTACAATAAAATCTTCTAATTCATCTTTTAAAGCTTTCTGTGCTTCTTTTACATCGTTTATATTAATACCATATCTATCCATAAGCTCATTAGCAAGTCTTTGTTGTTGTATATCGCCATCAGTATTGTATTCTCGCATAGATACTTTAAGTTTATCCATTTCTTTGCGAACTTTTGCTTGAGCTTTACTAAAGTCTAGGTTAGTTCCTGTTAAATCAGCCAATCTTTTTTCTAACATTACTATTGTTTCTTGTAATACTTTAAATTCTGTTTCAGGCATTAATTTAATAGGTTCAGGTGTAGCTACTGGTTCAAAAGTTAAATCGACAGGCTCTAAAAATAAATTTTCATTAAGTTGTTGACCCATAGCTTTTGTTTGTTCATCAGAAGTTTTTCTTAACTTTTCTAATTCATCTTCTATTTGACCTATTGTAAATAATTGTATTTGTTTATTATATTCAGTCAGCTCTTTGTTTAAATCTGATATTCCTTGAGTTGCATCATCAGTATCTTCTTTTGATGGAAATATTTTATTCCATATATATCCAAGAGCTTCAAATGCCAGTAATGCAATTGCAAAAATTTTAGAAGCTCTTATAAAACCTTTTGTTGCTTTTGTAGCAAAATCCATAGCAGTACCAAATGCTGTTGTACCTGCTTTAACTTTTATAAATTTACTTGAAAGTAAAGTAAGAACAGTTGCTAACCCAGCAAAAAATGTTTGTAAATCAGTTAATGGTTTTAATAAAGTTATAGTAATTTTTGCAAATGCTTTTACTACAGGCATTAACTTTTGACCCAATATAATAGCTGTTTCTTCAAATTCAGCACTTAATGCTTTCATTACATTAGCATAAGAGTCTGCTGTTCTTATTGCATCACCTTGTGCATCTGATGAATCCATTTGTAGTATTGCTAATCTTGCTAAAATCTTTTCTTGATCAGTAAGTGTTTCACCTGCTTCAATAAGACCTTGGTCCATAGCAACCTGTTGCATTCTAGCTTCAGATATTACTATACCATATTTTCTTACTGTTTCATGGTTGCCTACAAGAGCAGAGTTAAAATCTCTCATAGCATCAGATTCAGATACGTTATTGAAAGATGCTACGTCTATTGCAGTTTTTACTATTTCTTTTGATAAATTGGCAGCTTCGTGCCTTAACATACCCATAGGTACAAGTATATCCTGTACTGAGGCAGTCATTTGAATTAAACTAAATCTTGACCTTCCTGTTGCATCTGATGTTTGTTGTGCAAAATCTAATACAGAATCTGTACTTGCTCCAAACACTACTGAAGCTTTAGCCATTTGCTCTTCAGCATCACCAGCCATGTTAGCTAGTTTTAATAAAGATGCAGCAAATAAACCTGAAGCAAATGATGCAAGAAGCATTTGTGACCTTAGAACAGAGAATGTTCCACCAACATTTCTAGCTGCTTTTTGTTGTGCAAGAAATCCATCTGCTGTTTTCTTTTGTGCTACAGTTAAAGGTCCTGAAGCACCAACTAACATTCTATTGTTAGCTGCTAATTGTTCTACTTGTTTATTTAATGATTTTACTGCTGCTATTACACCAGGATGACCCTGTGCAGCGAACTTTATATTAATTTTATTTGACATTCTTTGCCTTTGCTTTCTGTTTTGCTTTACTTATCATCATGCCTTCTTTTTTTGCAAATGCATTTTTAATTGCTATAAATCTTCTAACCCATTTTGCAGGTTGTTCTCCATATGATCCAGGGAATGGAGGTGTACCACTATTTACACAATATGTGTATCTTTCTACATCTCTACTAATCTCTTTAGTGTAGAAATGATTGGTACAAGTAAAGAATGGTAATTGAGCAATAATTGATTTATCCTCATCAAAATTCGTTCCATTTGCATTACTTTCCCTAACTTCTTCTTGTAAAAGCCATATAACTTCCCATACATCATCCATAGAATTAAATTCTATTTCTTTTCTTTTACCATCTATTGCTATAGGTGGTATAGCTTTGTAAGGAAATTGGTGGCAAGAACACCCCCCACACCCATCACTTATTAGTGCTATTTTGAGTTGGAGGGTTTCCCTTCCCCCTGATTCATAAACTCACTTTGCATAACAGAGAATATTTCTACTTTTTCTTCAAAAGTTATATCTTTGAGAAACTTATCTGATGTATCACCATCTAATCCTAATCTAATCCACTTTGTCATTGTAGAGTGCATCATTTTAATTTTAGTTGGATTCCCATCTTTGTCCATTTCCCATTCAATAGCATCCATCATCTCATCTTGCTCATCTATAGAAACGTTTTTTAGTTTTAATTTTCTACCTGATTTGAGTTCAAACTTCATGTATTTATTTCCTTATTATTTTATTAAGCTAAAGTAATATCAAGCACATTGCCTGATTCTTTGTTTAGTGCCTTCATTTCAACATCTAACATCATTATATCACCTTCGTTGTAGGCAACATTAGTTAATACACCACATGGTATTGAAATAGATGCATTAGCAGCAGTTGTTTGTGTTAAAGTAAACAAATCAGCAGCATCATGTGTTGATTGTGTGTCAAATTCAGCAGGTAACTCCATAGTTACACTATCCAATTTAACTGTAGCATTCATTGTAATTGCTATTTCTTCACTTCTACCAAAACAAGCATAACCTGCTCCTTCGTCAACACCTGTATAAACAGCTGGACTATCAATTGTTACTCCAAATGATGATAGTATTGGTGAAGTTTTACTTGCAATTTTAACTGCTGAAACATCAATACCTGACATATCAATATGATTAGCATCATAAGCTGTGCCTGATACTGCTGTATTATCTGTAAGGTCAGGAACTCTACCTGAACTTATTGTAGCACTAAACTTATATTGACCACCATCTGTACCCATATCAGCGTTTAATGTAAAGTTAGTACATAAACATCCTTTTAAAACTATGTTCTGTGCATCACTTCTATCAGGTGATTGTATTACTAATGTAAATGTTTTGTTTTCTTCAGAAGCTCCATATCTACCTACTGTTGCAGATGGTGCAACACCTATTGTTACATCACCTACTGATCCTGGATTTAAAGCCATTGCTGTAACACTTTGCATTAACATTACATGACCACCATCTTTATGAAATGTTCCTGATAAAGACAATTCTACTGCTCTCATATCATTATCTTGGAAAAAATCATCAATATGTGCGACTCTGCCTGTTTGACTTCTTACATTTGAAACTTGATTTACATTTAGTCCTGGAAAAGAAACTGAATCTACATCTAACTGATATACATTTGCTGTTGATGTTAAATCGGTTGGTGTGCCTGTTGCTCCTGTTTCCTCAGATACAAACACCTTAAAATCTTTTGGTGAAAATACTGACATCTATTTATCCTCCTTCTTAGGTTGCTTTTTTTCAGCACCTACTGTTTCTACTTTATCTTTAATGAACTTGTTTATTTCGTCAAGTTCTACTGTTTTCCCTTGTTCTAGAGCAATCCAATCTTTATATGATAAACCACAATGATTATCCATAGATGATAGATGTACTCCTTTTTTTAGTTTTACTTTCATAAAACCTCCTATCCTACATTTGCTAAATGTTGTCCAATCCAAGTCAACTGCACAACATATTCGTTTTCGTCATCTAAGGCATTTAGCTCAGTTGTTTGAATACGACAATTAAAACATCTAGAGCTGTCAGCGAGTGTCATTGAGATGTTATCGTGTATTAATGCCTCAATCCTTGATGTTACTCTTAGAACTTGATCTAATGCATTTTTATTAACATTAGGTTCTGAAAAGTAATAATACATATCTATTGTAAATTCTCTTGTTTCGGCAGATATATCATATTTCAATAATTCACTACCTATAGGGTCTAATCTTAAAAACTGTGTACCAGCATCTTTAGTTTCATGTCCAATATACACAGGCAGAGTAGACTTAAATTCTGTTCTAATTATACCTCTTAATTTATCAAGAATACCCTTAAAGTTGTTAGTAAAAGTTATAGCCATTAATATCTTCTTCCGTTACGTCTAATTCTTGTCATTTTTACAGCTTTACCACTAGAAGCATCTACATCTTCATATCTTCCAAAACATTCTATTTCCCATTCATCGTTTTGAATTGCATCTGTATTACCAGCAAACCTTATTTGTAAACTTCCAGCTAAAGGTTGATAATCACCACTAATTACTTCATTAGATAATACTTCATTATTTTTAAGTTTTACATCATCTTTAGTAAATACTGAGTATTTTGCCGTACCTAATGCTCCACCTGTAGTAATGATAACTTTAATTAAATCATAAGTTCCTACCCATTCACCTCTAGTATCTACAGGTCTTATAGCACCTGCTGTACCATAAACCACATCTCTAACTACACCTTGTGAACTATCCCTTGTTACTTGCCAAGATAAAGCTGCTTTACCTTCATTTATGTTATTTATGTTTTGCATAGCTTCATCCATAAGAGCATTAGCTAATTCGCTATTAGGATCGTGACTTTTAATCATAAAGTTAGCAGCTATTAAAGCCGTGCTTCTAATAATAATATAGTCATAGTTACCTTCTTTATCTTTCCACGCCTCTCTTGGCATATTAGGGTCTAACATACTATCTAAGTATCTACTAGCATCAGCTCTAAATTGTGTTACAACACCTGTAAAATCTTCACCTGCCTCCATTAATGAATCAGAAGGATTTATTGTGGTTGCGTAAAATAATAAAGAATCACATCCTTCGTTGTATAGCCATTGATTTTCTTCTGTCCAAGTTACGCCAATATATACATCTGTACTTGTATTATGTGTTGCTGTTGTTGTACCTAAAAATCCTCTTTCTACTGTTATGGTATTAGAAGATATATTCGTAATTAACATTTTTTCATCATCTATCTTAATAATATCGCCATAAGCTAATACGCTACCATCTACCACATCTATTGCAGTTTCTATCACATCTACTGCTTCATCTGTATTTGTCGTAGAATCAGTATAATTCTCAGTTTTTTGGTATGGTGTAAGGTCTTGTCCATCTTTAAATAATATTGTTACTAACCCTGTATTATCGGCTTCATACAGCTCATTACTAGCGTGTGTAAATAGTTGATTCCAACCATATATAGGTTTTTTACCATCAAAACTATCTAATTGAGGAAATACTCTTTTTAATTCTTTATGTGTACAATATATTGGTGCTGCCATTTATTCTCCTACCATTTCTTACAAGACCAGTATCTTGCTTTTGTTTTAGGTCCAGGATTAGCACAATTATGCCTTGCTCTAAAAGACTTACGTCTAGCTGGACTTGATTTTTTAATTCTCATATTAGGGTCACCAAATGCTACCCTTTTAGTTTTACTTCCTGCCTTTACAAATACTTCAAACTTTTTACGTCCATAACCAGGTCTTCCCTTAGTTATTCTTCGTGGCTTATTCAATCTAACTGATCTACCCTTATACTTAGCCATTTCACTTTTTCTTTCTACGCTTAGTCTTTTTCATTTTTTTCTTTTTGTTTTTATATATTCCATATCCCATATTTTCTCCTTATACAAAACTCAACAATTCTACTTCAGCATTAATTTTACTATTCATACTTCTAGCATATATTTTAGTAATACCTTGTGTAACAGCAGCTCCACCAATACCACCACTATAAGCTGAATTGTAATTAAAACTTGTAGCAAATTCTGCTTCTATTGGACCTGTAAAATCTAAAGCACCTGTTTCGTAGTTAATAGTACCTGTAGCTGCACCTAAAATGTTACCTTTACCATCATCATAAGCAAAAGCATTTTTATTTTTACTTTCATTATAATTTACGTTATCTAACAATGTGTCATCAGGTAATAATGCAGATATTGGTGTTTCTATATCACCAATAGCAGGTATTCTACCTACGCCAAATGGTGTTGTTGCTGAACCTGCTGTAGCTAACAATATAGCACTTGCTCTTGTTCTGTTAGTAGAAGTAAATCTTATGTCGCCATTTACAATACTTACAGTAACGCCTTTTTCAAACAAGTGTCCTGCTGTATAGAACTGAGTGTCAAGTGCAGATTGAATCTTGCCTAAAACACCATTATTTCCACCAAATTTAGTATTTGTAGCATCTGTTGTAAATGTTAAATCAACAAATGTACTACCACCATCTACTGTTATGTTTATACCATAAGCTGTTGAAGCAGCTAAACCTGATTCTGTATTTGGCGTTACACCTGACATTCCAAACTCTTGATAACCTGAGTTGTAAAACTTCATAGCAAAAGAACCTTTAACAATACCTGTGTTAGCGTGTGTAGTTGCATTAGCCCTACTTCTTCCATAACCAAATAAATTATGTATTTTACATTTTCCACTTGTATCTGTTTGTGTGTAGCTGTATTTATCAAAATTAGTATAAGCGTTAAAAAATGGAAATCTAATAGCCACGTCATCATTATGTGATGCAGCAGTAGAACCTAGTACACCTCTTTTGCAAGTTAAAGTATTACCAGAAATTGAAGTAACTTCCATAATTTCATTTTCAAGCCTAATTAAATCACCTGCTCTAAAAAAAGGACCATTATCAACAACTATTGCTGTATCTGTAGTATTTATATTATCACCATCATTTAACAAAATATTACCTGTTGCATCTGAAGCTCCTCTATATAAATTACCACTATTAATATCAAAACCTGCCTTATTGTCTATAGTAGCAGCATTTCCTGCTGAAGTATTAGCATTGTAACCAACAAAAAATTGGTTAGGCAAAACTATATATTCATTAGCACCTAAAAAATAAGATACATATCTATTTGCAGTAGCACCTGCACCTAAATCTACGCTATTAGTTTTATCTACATTAGAATCATCTTTAAATTCATTAAATTTAAATTGTAACTCTATAGGAATAACGCCATTGTTTTTTAATAACATTAATTTTGTTCCTTTTAATGCACTACTGTTTGTTTTTCCTAATGCTGCTATTTCTGTAAAAGCATCAGTATTGTCTAGCACATTACTTTCTCTATAGATTTCCGTAAAAACATCTTCCATAATACAATCATAGGATGTTCCTGTTGTTGCTTTTATTGTTAAATTTGCTTCTAATTTTGCCATTTCTTCTCCTATGCTATATGATACTTGACTTGTACCTGAATATTAATATCGTCTGTGTTTGTTTCATTTTCTACAAAACAAGCAATTACTTTACCACTTGTTACACTTGAACTTTGTATTGTTAAATCTGTTGATTTTAAAACATTTCTATCTACTGATGTTGCTTGTCCATCTGCTAATACTGTTCCATTAGATAAATTACCATCATTTGTTGTTCCATCTGCTACCATATCATAACTCATCAAGTGATAGTTAAGAGTGCAATCTGTGTCTTGGTCTGTTGATGCAAATACTTTAACTGCATCTATTGTCATATTATAAGGAACATTAAATAACATATTAACAGTTTCGTCTGTTTGTGTTGTTTTATCTAATGATGTGCTTGGGTCTGTGCCTGTACCACCATTTATTTCTGCTATACTTGCATTAAAACCATTACCACCACAAGGAACAAACATATGCTGTGATGTTGAGCCTGAAACTATTCTATAACCTGCAAAATTCAATAACTGTGTAGTAGCACTTACTAATGATGAGCCTACCAAAACTGCACTATTTGATGTATCAACTTTTAATATACTTGAACCACCTGTATTTTTAACTTGTAATGTACCTGTAGAATCTGATAAACCTTTAACGTGAAATTGAGCACGAGTAACTGATAAACAAGATGCAGTTCCCTCTCCATCTTCTATTTGTGATAGGCTATCTGAAACACCATTTGTTTCATCTGCTACTTTTAATAAACTTTTATATGTTGTTGCTGGACTTTTACCTGCTAAACTTCCCATTATTTATCCTTTTTCTTTGGCTTTTCCTGATCAGCAATCAATGATTGTACCATTTCCATAGCACCTAATGTTTTTAATAAGGCAACTTCTAGTTGGTCTTTTTGTTTAGTTAAGTTATCTAGTTTTTCTTGTAGTTTCATTTAATCTCCTAATTACCTATTTCAAACCAATTACTACCATCACAAAATAGTGTCATTCCACCATAACCACTTAAAGTTTTATCTGCTGAAGTGCTTGTATATATTCGTTGTGTGGCTGTTGCTTCATTATGTTCAAATCTTAAACTATTTGTAGGTGAACGATGTATGACGTGTATAATTTGTCCTGATACACCATTAGCAAATCCACCTAATATTATATTACCTGAAGCAGAATTTGCAGTTACTGTTGTAGCACCTGACACATCAAAAGCATCAGAACTTGACGATAATCCTATTGATTTATATGACACAGTACCTTCTACGTCAAGTGTAGTAGTAGGGTCGTCTGTACCTATACCTACTGCTGTAGCATCTTGCCCACCTAATACTGTTAATCTTTTTGTATCTGTACCATCTGCTGCATCAGTTAACATTCTTAATTTTAAATACTGTGAATTATATTGTAATTGTCCTTCTGTACCATTTCTATCACTAAATCTTAATGCTTGTGTACCATTTTGAGCAGTATCAATTCTTATATCGCCTTCTTCAACGTGTAAAGCCGATTGTGGACTTGTAGTACCTATTCCAACATTGCCTTGATAATCTACTCTCATTCTTTCTGCTGTATTATCTTCTCCATCAACATCAGATGTACCTGCACTTGTATATACAACAAATGCTCCACTACCTTCTTTGCTTAAAGAGTTAGCATCTGAATTTTTACCTACTGCTGCACCTATTTTAACTTGTGGATAGTTATTTGCATTAGCATCAGTCATAGTAAAATCTATTAATACTTTTTCAGTACCTAAATCGCCTGAAGCCAAATCGCCTTGTATAGTCATTAAACTATTATCAGCATTATTAGACATTTCTTTATGTATATGTAATAATGTTGAAGCACTTCCAGTACCAATACCTACATTACCATTTCCTAAAACAGACATTCTTGTAGTGCTTCTTGTTTGTAAATGTATATCGCCATCATCGTGATTATAAGCATTTGTTATTCGCAAATCATTAACATCAGTAAATCCTATTGAACCTGTAACACCACCACCATCTTGTGAAAACATTATTTCAGGATTATCAGTTTCAGTAGCATTATCAGTATCTGC
>Ga0209304_1001189_pt1 | contig 16267 bp, 11 predicted proteins | sample COGITO_mtgs_1004_4_FD_184789 | JGI IMG/M metagenome (GOLD analysis project Ga0209304, IMG submission 184789) | Pelagic marine microbial communities from North Sea - COGITO_mtgs_100423 (SPAdes) (version 2) | ecosystem: Environmental > Aquatic > Marine > Epipelagic ...
TTGCGTGAAGCATTAACCATACCTTCAGCCATATTGCGGGCCGAAGTTAATTCTTCAAATACGCGATCAGCTTCAGCGTTCGCTTCCGCATCTTTCACCATGCCTTCGATTTCTTCATCAGACAAACCGGAAGACGCTTTAATGATAATCGACTGCTCTTTACCGGTCGCCTTATCTTTAGCCGACACGTTTAAGATACCGTTGGCATCAATATCAAAGGTTACTTCAACTTGTGGTACACCACGTGATGCTGGTGGAATGTCCGCTAAATCAAATCGACCTAATGATTTATTACCCGAAGCTTGCTTACGCTCGCCCTGAACAACATGAATCGTTACAGCGGTTTGATTATCTTCAGCCGTTGAGAATATTTGCGATTTCTTGGTTGGAATCGTAGTGTTTTTCTCGATAAGCGCCGTAGAAACACCGCCCATTGTTTCGATACCTAAAGATAAAGGCGTAACGTCTAATAACAAGACATCTTTAACATCACCCGCTAATACCGCACCTTGAATCGCTGCACCCATTGCTACCGCTTCATCAGGGTTAACGTCTTTCTTAGGCTCTTGACCAAAAAACGCGGTGACTTTTTCTTGCACTAAAGGCATACGTGTTTGACCACCAACCAATAAGACTTCATCGATATCCGAAGCACTCATGTCGGCATCTTTTAATGCAATTTTTAATGGCGCCAATGATCGCTCAACCAAATCGCCAACTAACGATTCAAGCTTAGCGCGAGTCATTTTAACAACTAAATGCTTAGGTCCAGAAGCATCAGCAGTAATGTAAGGAAGGTTCACTTCCGTTTGCTGTGAACTAGACAATTCGATTTTCGCTTTCTCGCCAGCTTCTTTTAAACGCTGCATAGCCAGTGGATCGCCTTTAAGGCTCATGCCGCTGTCTTTTTCAAATTCGTCAGCAAGATATTCAATTAATGCCATATCGAAATCTTCACCACCTAAAAAGGTGTCGCCATTCGTCGATAGCACTTCAAACTGCATTTCACCATCAACATCAGCAATTTCAATAATTGAGATATCAAATGTACCGCCACCTAAGTCATAAACTGCAATCGTACGATCGCCGCCACGCTTGTCCATACCGTAGGCTAATGCCGCTGCGGTTGGCTCATTGATAATACGCTTAACTTCAAGGCCTGCAATTTTGCCGGCATCTTTCGTTGCTTGACGCTGCGAATCATTAAAGTAAGCAGGAACAGTAATTACCGCTTCGGTAACCTCTTCACCCAAGAAATCTTCGGCGGTTTTTTTCATTTTCATTAATACTTGTGCTGATACTTGTGGTGGCGCCATTTTCTCGCCGCCAGCTTCAACCCAGGCATCGCCATTATCAGCTTTAACAATAGTGTAAGGCACCATTGAAATATCTTTTTGCACAACCTTGTCGTCAAACTTACGACCAATCAAGCGCTTAACCGCAAAGACTGTGTTGGTTGGATTCGTCACAGCTTGACGCTTAGCAGACTGTCCGACTAATACTTCGCCATCTGCTGTGTAACCAACAACTGAAGGCGTAGTACGATCGCCCTCTGCATTTTCGATAACGCGCGAAGTGCCGCCATCTAAAACCGACACACATGAATTTGTGGTGCCAAGGTCTATCCCAATAATTCTACCCATCTCGTTCTCCAAATATTCGTATTCAATCTGTTTAAATAACTGTACGTTGCTGTCTATTTCTTCAACGTATCTCGTAAGCGTATCGCTTTAACGGCGCTTCTATTTTTGTAGCTCCAATGTTTATCTATATGGAGACACTACCGTGTATTTCAAGGCTGCCTATTCACTTAACTGGCAGCACTATTCACTAAGTTCAACGGCATTTACTCAGGCTTAGCAATAACCACCATAGCGGCGCGCAATAAGCGGCCGTTAAGTGTGTAACCCTTTTGCAGCACATCAATAACACTGTTTGGCTCTGCTGTAGCGCTAGGCACCATAGTCATCGCTTCATGAAACTGAGGATCAAAGGGCTCACCAAATGGCTCTACCACTGCAACTGAAAAGCGTGTTAACACGTCAATCGCCGTTTTACGCGTGAGCTCAACACCCTCAAGAAGCGCCTTAACACCATCATCCCCGGCCGATTCTTCAGGCACCGCACCAATAGCACGATCCAAATTATCAAGCACTGGCAACAAGCCATTAATAATTTTCTCTAAGCCAAATTTATGTGCGCTCTCGACATCACGCTCGGCGCGACGGCGAAGGTTCTGCATTTCTGCTTGCACACGTAGCTGGTCATCTTTCGCGTCGGCTAGCTGCTCAGTTAAAGCGGCTACTTTTGACGCTAGCGAATCAGCTTCACTCGCTTGGCTATCATCTGCCGGCTCGGCAGCTGTATCACCCGCTTCAGCGTTAGCTATGGCATCTGCAACAATGTCATCAATCGTGTCTTTTATCTGGCTGTCTGCATTGCCTGCATTGTTATCGATCTGAGCTTCACCCTCTGGCGAAGCATCTTTTGAGTTTTGACTCTCGTCCACGTCTAGCTCCTAATTAATTAAAACCTACTTAAAACGACTTGCGTGCTCAGGAATTGGGGACGATCAAAAAGATTTCAACCCATAAGGTGAAATTTATTGCGGAATAACGCCCTCTAATAGGTCAAAAAAGAAACAAAATAACAGCCTTTTATCAGCCCACCCAACAATTACCCCTCAAGGCCTGTAATCGCTCTTTTTTCACCCTACGTATCATTTACCAATAAGGGCACTTATTTGATCATAAAATCAAAGAAGATAATCAAACTGCTTGAGTGCGAGCCGGCAAGACTTGCTATAGACTACGGGCAATTAAACCACCCCCAGCCAACAGACTTTTAAGAGTCGTTAGCGTTTTTGGAGACACCCTATGCTTGCCCACCTGTGTATTCGCAATTTCACAACCGTGGCAACCTGTGATTTAGAGCTAGCCCCTGGGCTTAGCGTTATTACCGGTGAAACGGGCGCCGGTAAATCGGTGATGCTCGACGCGCTCGGCATGGCACTGGGTGATCGCAGTAACACCAATATATTACGTGACGAAAAACGCAATGCCGAAGTCAGCGCCAGCTTCCAAATAAAAGAAAAATCACAGCTGCATCAATGGCTTATAGAGCGTGACTTGCTCACGAATGATGACGAAGCCGAAGCTATTCTGCGCCGCATTATCACGCCATCGGGTCGTAGCCGCGCCTATATTAATGGCGTAACGGTCACCATTGCCGACCTAAAAACCGTTGGTGAGCAGCTCGTTGACCTTCATAACCAACACGAGCATCAATCGCTTCTCAACAAACGTACCCACCAACAATTGCTCGACAACTTTGGCGGCAGCAACAAACAACGCATTAGCGTTGAAGCCCTAGCCAAACAATGGCAGGCGCTTGAAAGACAGATTAAACAACTCAGCGAGCAAAATGCCGCCAAAGATTCACGCCTGCAATTACTCAGCTATCAAGTCCAAGAGCTGGATAAACTGGCACTCGAAAATAACGAAAGCAATGCCTTAGCGGCCGAGCAAAAGAAACTAGCTAACGCCGAAAGCCTACTTCAAGGTATTAACGAAGCATCGCAGTATTGCGACAATGACGATTCAACTGGTGCTATTACCCAGTTACGTCATGCCGCTCAACTGCTCCAGAAACAAATAGGCGATTTACCTGAAATTAAGAGCAGTTTAGAACTGTTAGAAAGCGGCTGTATTCAAATAGAAGAAGCACATAACGAACTGCTCGTCATTACTGACAACCTCAATATTGATCCGCAGCGGCTACAAATAGTCGAAGATCGACTCGATACCATTTACACCGTTGCCCGCAAACATCAGATTAATGTAGAACAATTATTTGAGCTGCATCAACAGCTTGCTCAAGAATTGGCAGACTTAGAAGGTGGCGACGCCAGAATTGAAGCGCTTGTTCAACAACAGCAAGATCTACAGGCACAATTTATTGTTAGCGCCAAAAAGCTCTCAAAGCTTCGCCGCAGTGCCGCTAAAAAATTAACTAAAGCGGTGAATGCCAAACTGAACGAACTGCAAATGGCACACTGCCAATTTGAAATCGACATTGAAGCACTCACCGACAGCAGCCCTGCCACTAGCGGTTTAGAAGTGATTGAATTTATTATTTCTACCGTACCCGGCAAGCCAGCACAGGCCTTGGCAAAAATCGCCTCTGGTGGTGAGTTATCACGTATCAGCCTAGCCATTGCCGTGGTCACAGCGCAAACGTCTAACATTCCGACATTAGTATTTGATGAAGTGGATGTCGGTATTGGCGGCGGAGTAGCCGAAGTGGTCGGGAATTTACTGCGCGAATTAGGGCAATCGGGACAAGTGTTCTGCGTCACGCATTTAGCCCAAGTGGCCGCCAAAGGAAACACCCATTTACTGGCGAGCAAATCTATATCCAAAACCGCAGCCACCACACAAGTATTATCGTTAGATACTAAAGCGCGCACCGCAGAACTGGCAAGAATGATGGGGGGTATTGATATTACTGACTCATCAATTGCCCATGCAGCAGAAATGCTACAAAGCGCTTAAGAGATTAAATAGTAACTATTAGAAAAGATAAAACGGCAGCTATTATTTGCTGCCTGAAGGTTTAACGTACAACACAAGGCTGTGATCAATAATGTCGTAGCCATGCTTAGCGGCTATTTTATGTTGTAGCGCTTCAATTTCTTCATCACAAAACTCAACAATGGTACCCGTTTCCATACACACCATATGGTCGTGATGCTCACCGTTAGCGATTTCAAATACCGAATGACCGCCTTCAAAGTTATGCCTAACCACCAAGCCCGCTGTTTCAAACTGCGTTAACACACGGTAAACCGTTGCTAAGCCTACATCTTCACCAGCCTCAAGCAATGCACGATAAACATCTTCGGCGCTCATATGATGAGACTTACCGGAAGCATTTTCTAGCAGCTGAAGGACCTTAATGCGCGGCAATGTCACCTTTAAACCGGCTTTGCGAAGTTCTTGATTTTCGGTGCTCATACCTAGCCTCGGCAATACTTTTTATAACTATGACTATTATGGCACTTAGCAAGCGTGCCGTTTTGCAGTATTATCGCATCGATTGCTTAGCAAAAGGAACCATCAAACGCTAAAGCCTCTAACACTTGGTCTCTTTTTATTAACCCAAGCTATATATTGACCCAACCCATTTATGAGCCAAACTATGTTACAAACGTTATTCGCCTCTAAACATAATTCAAGCCAATCGAGCCAAAGTCGCCTCGGATTAAAAATTGCCCTTATTGCATTGTGCTTAACCATTACTGCTTGCGGCAATAGCCGTATGCTGCGCCCACATAAAATTGCGATTCAGCAAGGTAATATGATTACGCAAGAAATGGTCAATAGACTGAAGCCAGGCATGACAAAAAGACAGGTTGAATTTGTACTGGGCACACCATTAATCGTTGACACACTCAATACCGATCAGTGGAACTATATTTATACCCTTGGAGTAGCCAGCGGTAGAGTAGTGCAAAAAAACCTTCATATACTATTTATTGATGGCCAGTTAAGCGAGCTAACCGGCGATTACAAACCTAACGAAGAGTAAACCCAACGAAGAATAAACAGCCAACTACTTGCTTACCGCCTGCGCTTTATCGGCGCGGGCTTTACGCGAGGCTTTAGGATCGGCAATTAACGGACGATAAATTTCAACTCTGTCGCCCGCATGCATCACATAATCATGCGGTTTAACCGCCTTGCCAAAAACACCCATCTTCATTGTCGACAAATCGATTTCTGCAAACTGCGCATCAATACCAGACAACTCAGCCGCCTGAAAGGCAGTACATCCTTGCTGCACTTGCAGGGCAATTATTTGCTGTCGGTCGGGCAATGCAAAAGCCACTTCAACGTCTATAGTTGCAGCTTCTGCAGCTGAGATACTCGGCTTGTTTTCAACATCTGACATAACATTAAACCTATTGCTTATTTTTACTAGCGTCCTGCACCGTAGAGCTTTTCTGCGCGCTTACAAAAAGCATCGACCAGTGAATGACTCACCGACTCCAATACACCGCTGGCGAGCCGAGAGGTCACGGCATTTTTCATTTCAAATTCTATATAAAGCGATACCTTGCAAGCGCCCTCTCGAAGCGCCGTAAACTGCCAGCGACCCGTAAAGTTAGTAAACGGGCCATCTTGTAACTGCAATTGAATATGCGTTGGCCGCGTTAACGCATTAAGGGTGGTAAACGACAATGCGACACCGGCTTTTTCTAAGGCTATCGTAGCCAGCATATGCGTTTCAGAATGCTCGATAACCTCAGTGGCAACGCAGTGGTCAACAAACTTCGGGTAAGCGGCCACATCATTAACAAGGTCGTACATACACTCGGCAGAATGAAACAACAAAGCGCTGCGCTGTATTACTGTACTCGCTTTACCCAAGAGGCAACCCCAATCAAGTTATCAATCGCATTTAGAGCGCGCATATTACGCAACTAAGACCAAGTTTGTCATCTATCGCGGCTAGTGATTACAAACAATCGGTCAAATAAAACCACAAAGCGCTTTAAGAGACTGAATCCTAAGCCATGAAGCGCTATACTAGAGCGCTATGGCAAAAAAACCTAAAACAACCAGTAATATCATTGCGCAGAACAAACGCGCGCGACATGACTATTCACTGTCAGACAAATACGAAGCCGGCTTGGTGTTAACCGGCTGGGAAGTCAAAAGCCTGCGCGCCGGTAAAGGGCAGCTAGTCGATAGCTATGTATTCTTAAGAGACGGCGAAGCATGGCTGTTAGGTGCCCATATTGAACCGCTGCAAACGGCCAGCACTCATGTTATTGCCGAACCCATGCGCTACCGCAAACTTCTATTAAACGAGCGCGAGCTGGGTAAGTTATTTGCCGCCACCCAACAAGAAGGCTACACCTGTGTTGCCCTTTCTCTGTATTGGAAAAAGCATTTAATTAAATGTGAAATAGCCTTGGGTAAAGGCAAAAAAGACCATGATAAACGTCATAGTGAAAAAGATCGTGACTGGGATCGCCAAAAGCAGCGGATTGCTAGGCAGCATAACTAAGCTGCTTCTTTTCCGTTTATTCCTCTGAGCAACGCTCAATCTATCGCTCAATGGCGACTCTCAGCTCCACGACTCATCTCAGGTCTCAGCTCGCCTTTAACCACTTATTATAACTAGCCTTCTATTTAGCCTTCGATCCAGCCCCCTATCTAACGATTGTATAAAGAGTCATTATTCAAAATTAAAGGGCAAAACAGGCAGCGAAGCTAAGTGGCTAATATCCATAGCTCTAGCATTGACGTTAAAGCTGGCTTAAACGGCATTCGCTGGCAAAGATACCCAAAACAGCGATTGAAAAACCTCCACCCTATTGGCATTATGAACACTGTTAAGAAAACTGATGCCTATCAGGATACTCAACTATAAGAAGCCAACATCATCACCATGCTCAATGTTGTATGAGCATGGGTTATTTCAATATCATATCTAATCATTCTTGATTGATTTTAAAGGAGTCGACTCATCCATGAGCACTTTAGTGAATAAACCAGCACCAGGATTCACATCAGCCGCAGTTATGGCCGATGGCAGCATCAAAGACGAGTTATCTTTGAGCGATTACCTTGGTCAATACGTTGTTATCTTTTTCTACCCATTAGATTTCACCTTTGTATGTCCTTCAGAAATTATTGCGCATGATAAACGCGTAAAAGCATTTGAAGAAAAAGGCGTACAGCTTTTAGGTGTTTCTATTGATTCACAATTCACGCATTTAGCATGGCGCAACACGCCTGTTGCAAAAGGCGGTATTGGCGAAATCAACTTTCCGTTAGTCGCAGACGTTAACCACAGCATTGTTCAAAGCTACGGCGTTGAACATGATGATGGCGTAGCATTACGCGCATCATTCTGCATCGATAAAGAAGGCGTTGTTCAGCACGCGGTTGTGAATAACTTACCGTTAGGCCGTAACGTTGATGAAATGCTACGCGTTGTTGACGCTTTACAGTTCTCAGAAGAGCACGGTGAAGTATGTCCAGCAGGCTGGCAGAAAGGTGATGCCGGTATGCAAGCAACGACTGAAGGTGTTGCTGATTACTTATCATCACATGCTGAAGGATTATAACTAACACTGTTAGTCAGTAATTAGCATGCGTTAAATCGCTGGTTGAATCTCAATACCGTCAACCGGCGATTTAACATTTACAAATTTACAAATTTACAAGCTCAACCCCCTAGCAATATATCCCGGCCTTACAGGTCGCCATTTTTACCTCCAGTTATCAATTACTAGCCGCCACTTAATCGCTATTAATTTCAGCGCCATGAATGCATTCATTTACTAGAAACCATGAAAACCATTCGCTCAAAAAACGCGTTTTTATCTTCGCCCAATAAAAACCTAAAACCCATACCAATTCCAAGAAAATCTATTCGAATAAGCATGCATGCAGTATTGATATGGCGATGAGTAGTTACTGTAGTTACGGAAGTTACTGGAGCTACGAAATCTATTTCTGCCTGACTAGGCGTTAAACCCAGAGCTACAGAGAACGCTGACAAGCTACATAGAAAGTCAAAAAACTGAGATCATTATTAATTTCTTGCTCATTAATTAACCTTCAACGAGCGGATAATAATTTGGCGATTGCCAATGGTCTTATTTTTATTGTAAATTAGGAGGTATGAGAGATAAGGATGTTGACCACACACATAACTCTGATATAAAAAACCTCTCTAGCTATAACTATAACTAAAACTAAAATAGGGACATCCTGATGCTAAAGACACTTCTCACTTTGGTAATTACTGCCTACTCAACTGCACTAGCCGCCGATACTTTCGAACTCTCTCCCACCGTTGTAGCGACTAACCCAAGTGCCGTCAACCTGGTTGATCAAACCGGCACAGCTTACCTGTCTGATCTAACCGGCACGAGCGATGTTATACTTGAGCATATACTGACCAGCACCAGTGGAAATTACGACGCATTAAAAATATTCCCAAAGTACACACCTGAATTTTCATTGAATAGCGAAGTGGTTGTAGCAACCAATAACAATGACGGCTTTCTATTCATGAAGAACCTAATCATTGAGGGCGATGGCAGCAACCGCGATGGAGAAGTTTTAACGTTAAGCTCACGCACACTTTCACCCAATACGCCCTACCCGAACCCCGACCCTTATGAACTCTATTTAAATTCGATTCATGTGGCCGACGCCACCTTAAGTATTGACGACCCCAATAAAAGCGTCGACTCTGCGATAGATAATGGCGTAAGCATAAAATCAATCGAGCACCTGCAGCTAGATAACGCGGCTTTTAAAATTAAAATAGGTACAGGCTCTATCCGCTTTAATAACGCTAACATTGCCACACTTGTTGCAAATTCTGGTCAGAATATTTTTGAAGTCGCTGGATCGGACCTCAGTGCCGTGAAGTTAAATGTGATTATAGAGAGCAGTGCTGGGTTAACTCTGCAAAATACCTCAACGATCAGTGCGCAAGACGGCTCCTTACAAATGAAATCGGGAAGCTCACTCACACTGAAAAAAAGCGCAGTGGTGCTCGACTCTCCCAACCGCAGCTCTAACCTAGAAGGCGCGACCGTAAACCTGAGCGGAACCTTCGGCACACCATTAGCTAACGGAGTGGGATCTAGCCACCTTGATCTGAACAATCCAAACATCAAAGACAGTACATTTAATCTTGATAATAATACGGCTTTCCGAGCCCGTGGCCGGGTACTTTCGGGTGTTAACAATGGCTTACTTAAACTCGGAGGCACCAATGTCTTTACTCTTGGAGACGGTGCATTCGTTACCGCATCGGGTGACAATGCTGACCGTTATCACGGCGAAATTAATGTCAACGGCGGCACTAGCAGCTTTGTTAGCTCTGTCACCGGAGCTGTAGTTGGTACTAACGGTTTGTTTGCTTCACGATGGGATGTTGCCAATGGCGGCATATTATCTTTAGAGCGAGTTTACGGCGCAAGAGGCGTGAACTCTATTTATCTTTCATCGGGTTCAACGCTTAAACTCCACACCCTCGACAACCTAGAAAACTTATCAACTTTGGACGTAATAGATTCTACGATCGAATCAAGCATCAACAGCTTCACTTCGCCTAGTATTGTATTGAGGAACGCAACGCTGATACCAGAAAAGCTAAGCAGCCAAGATCATATCAGCATCATTTTTAATGGAGCATCGCCTAGCGCGAACAACGTTGTATTGCGTGGTAAAAACAACATCAAACTTGATATAACACCACAGGGTCGTAACATCACGCCGTCCATCAAGGTCTATAACGATGAATTTAATATTTACGACAGCACGGTAACGGGCGCAGTCGTTGGTGTAAGTGGCTTCAACACCTTGAACTACGAACTAAATACACAAGCCACCGGTTTAAGCCTGAAAGATTATGCAATAGGTGGCGCAAGCGGTGATGGGCGCTATACAGTATCTAATCTAATAGGCAGCTCCATTGATGGTGACACACCTAGCATTAGCTTAACTCCGACAATGCCCGCGCTCCTACAAGCCAGTTTAGATAGCACACCATCTATCGATAAAACTGTGGTTATTAAGCTGAGCGAGCTACCAACCTCGGCACTGGCTATATTGCCACAAGTGGTTAATTCGCATCAGGCGCAGACTATTACAACTGTTGTCACCGAACCCGATACAGGCAATGTGAGCACTATTTCGGTGACCATTGTTCCAGATGTAGCTGTTACTCCAAATGTGAGCATTACTCCGGAATCGACTATTACAACTGTTGTCACCGAACCCATTACAGGTAATGTGAGTACTATTTCGGTGACCGTAACTCCAAATATGACCGTTACTCCAGATTTGACTATTACTACTGTTGTTACCGAACCCAATACAGGTAATGTTGTGAGTACTACTTCGGTGACGGTTGTTCCAGATCCGATTGTCACTCCAGTTGTGAGCGGCACTACTACGAAAATGGTTAACACTGTCATCACAGCACCAGATGGAAGCTTGATCAGTAACACAATCAACACAAGCCAACTGGCTCCTGCCACCGGATCCAAAAACACAGAGAATGCGTCAAAGCTGTTAGCCAATTCGGCACAAACTAATGCCTCAGTGGCCTCGCAATTACAGCAACTAACGCAACAGCAGCTTACCGAGCAATTCCCATCTATTCACCCAGAGCCCTATTCATCATTTGCAACCATTGGCCTAGAGCAATCGGACATGACGCTTAAAACAGTCATGCGGCATGCGTCAGCCTTAACTACTTTTAGCTTGGGTACATCTTTCACTGAAAAACGTAGTGGAGAACTTAACGCAGAGTCTAGCAATGAGTTTAATGACACATCCAGCCAAACATTCTGGTACGAAGCAACGTACTTAACCGGCGACATTGACGGCATCGGTGACCTTGGCAGCTATGGCTACCACTTAAGCGCCTTTACATTAGGACGTACTTTTTTATCAACGGAAGAGAGTACTTGGGGCGGTTTCTTATCAGTTGGTCAAAGCCGTATGGACGAGCATGACTTAGTTCAGCAAGACTTTAAGTCTGACAACTTCGACATTGGGGTGTATCACTATTCAAACCTCGGCAGCAAGCTTGAACTCGCAAGCGTTATAGGTTTTGGTCTTAGCAATATAGAAAGCGAGCGTAACTTCTCATTTGCTAACGCCAACTACAACGCAAATGCACGTTACGACAGTAGAACAGCCTATGCCGGCGTTAATGCAAACTACGCATTGGCCTCATTTGACTGGGTCGAATTTAGAACTCACGCTGGAATACACGGCATCTATTCGCAACAAGATAGCGTGAAAGAAAGTGGCGCTGGTCCTTTTAACCTATTAATCGATAAAAATGAGAATGCAGCCATCATCACAAGTCTTGGTCTGCACTCCTTCTTTGGAAGTATTTCTGAAAAACATGTGATTCATCCGATGCTCGGATTAACTTACGAACATGACTGGTACGCAGATGATAACCAAGAGCACGACATCAATGCCGGTATTGCTGCGACCCCTAGCTACAAACAAAAATTCGACGGCCAAAACCGCGGAGCAAACGCATGGACAGTGGATGCCGGCCTGCGTGGTTCAATTTTTGAAAATGGCATTATAAATGGCGGGGTGAGTTACACCGAAAACAGTAACGGCAAAGAATGGGGAGCAGGTGTAAGGGTTGAATGGCCGTTTTAAATTCGCCCGATGACCTACTAGGTTAGTTGAGAGCCGGTTTGCTTTTTTTTCCAATAATATCTCGAGACAGCACAGCCACAAAAACTGAATAATGACAAAATCGACAATGCCAATTTTATAAGCATACGAGCATGCGTAGCTTTTAAATATCCCACCGTCGTTTCCTTTTTGTCATGCATTTTTTCTCTTTTAAGTAACAAGCCGCTTATTACTGCTGATAAGCTAATTGGGGGTGAGGTCAAGTGCCTCCCCTAGTTAACGGTTGTTAATTCCAGCCGGTATTTCATCTATTTTTTAGTGACTTTATGGCTTAAGGAAGTATTACGGAGTAGATTCAGAGATTTCATGCTAAAATCAGATTTGTGAGTTCAAACGCAAGTGATTAATTTTTTCAATAACTGCGATTGATACTGACAAGATATTGAAATAACTAGGATTTGTAGCGTAACCTGCCTTTTCAATATCATATGGGGACGATCTGGATTCGACGCCGGTGACGAAACCAAAGGTGCATGTCGAGAGGGTAGTGACTCTCGTTAAACAATCGCTGTAACTTTATAGTTGCCAACGACGAAAACTACGCTCTAGCAGCCTAAACCCTGTTAGCAGTTGCCACCGGATGCTTGTAAACGGGAAGCGACTGTCATATAGAACAAGCTAGTCCAGGGGTATGTTTAGGGCCACCGGGCAAAACTTAAACTAAACTCGTCTCTTATCGCCCTGCCCGCTGGGCCGCGAGGGATTAAATCAATAGGCGGATCTAAGCATGTAGAGCCGATGGCAGAGTGCTGACGGACGCGGGTTCAATTCCCGCCGTCTCCACCAGAAAAGGGTTCTAACAAAACCCAGAAAGACCACTAAAGCCTGTAAATTCAACGATTTACGGGCTTTTTTGTGCCTATAGCATCCTACTAGCTCCGATAGCGACCGACTTTTTTAGTAGTACTTTTAGTAGTACCATAGCAGTACTACTACAAGCGGTACTACTAAAATGGCCAGAACAACCAAACCTCTAACCAATACCGAAGTAAAGCAAGCTAAGCCCAAAGACAAGGTATATAGCCTGTCCGATGGTGGTGGCCTGCAACTACGAGTTAAGCCCAATGGCTCAAGGCTATGGCTATTTGATTACTACCGGCCATATACCAAGAAAAGAACGAGCCTTAGCTTTGGCTCCTTTCCCGCCGTATCGATTGCCGAAGCCAGGGCCAAACGACAACAGGCCAAATCACTACTGGCCAAAGATATAGACCCCAAGGAACACCGCGAAGAAACCGAGCGGTCAATCGAAGCCGCCCATAGTAATACCCTTGAGCATGTTGCGGCTCAATGGTTAGAAATCAAAAAAACCAAAGTATCAAAAGATCACGCTGAAGATTCCTGGCGCTCGCTGGAACTGCATATATTTCCCAGCCTTGGAAAGCTGCCTATTCATAAAGTCTCAGCACCTAAAGCCATAGATACTCTCAACCCAATAGCAGCCAAAGGTAGCCTTGAGACCGTTAAACGTCTCAGCCAGCGTCTGAATGAAATCATGGTGTATGCGGTGAATATTGGCTTAATTGAAGCCAACCCGCTTAGCGGCATCGGCAAAGCCTTTAAAGCGCCGGTCAAACAGCACTTACCCACGCTCAAGCCTGAACAATTACCCACACTGATGAAAACACTATCGATTGCCAGCATTAAGCTAACCACACGTTGTTTAATCGAGTGGCAATTACAAACCATGGTAAGACCCAGCGAAGCAGCTGGCACACGCTGGGATGAAATCGACTTTGAGAATAACCTCTGGGTTATTCCCGCCGAGCGAATGAAAAAGAAAAAAGCTCACACGGTACCCCTATCGCCCCAGTGCATTAATCTGCTGGAAACGATGAAGGCCATTAGCTCAAAAAGCAATTATGTATTCCCGTCCGATAGAAACCCAAGAACTCACACCAACTCACAAACGGCAAACACCGCTTTAAAACGAATGGGGTTTGAGAATCAGTTAGTGGCTCATGGGCTCAGAGCATTGGCCAGCACCACGCTTAATGAGCAGGGTTTTGATCCCGATATTATTGAAGCCGCTTTAGCCCATGTTGGTGATAACGAAGTGCGCAATGCATACAACCGCGCCGAATATATTCAGCGCCGTATTCCGTTGATGAATTGGTGGAGCGATCATATTGATAAGGCTGCAACTGGGAATATGAGCATTACTGGCAATAAGGCGTTGCAAGTTATTAACGTTAGATAGAAGAGCTAAAAAACTGACTTTAGAGTACTGAAATAAAAAAATCAGATATTAACGCTCAGCGAGCCGGTCTATTCATATATATTAACAACCATCAATTGTATCCAGGATGTATCGGGCTACATTAGATCTGACACCATCAGCTATTTAGTTGATATAAGATATTACAGTCAACCGGTAATACCAAAGCAGACATGCCGTTATTTCATGATAGTGAGCTTTAATTCGGCAGCAATATGCCAAAGCAGTCATTACGCTGTTGATGCTTCAGAAAAAAGCAGACATTAGTAACGCGGAAAGAAGCGGCTGTGAACTAGCACCACTTTTGTGGACACTTTTACTTCATGTGACGCCTGAAGCTGTCATACAGAGTACAGTTTAGCTCTTGTAGTGTCTCTGTGTAGCTTCGCTAAAACAGAGACACCTGCTTCCATACTTACTGCATATTCTTTTTGGGTATTCACCTCCTCTAATATTCAGATGGGTTTAAACGTCTAATCAAGTTTCACTTTTCAAACGTCACTTTTTCAGTTTTCACTTTTTCTATCTTCATTTCACATTTATCCCACCTTTTTACTCGGTTGAGCACCGATGTATAAGGCCCTTAATCTCAAACGCCTTATTGATAACGACTTTTCCAAACATCAGAAAAGCTTAACGCTACAGAATCCACACGGGATAAACCGGTATCATCTGTAAGATTTTTTTACCTGCAAAGAAAGTTGTTACTTTCGACTCCATTGCTAGAAAAAATCCATGCCTACAACCTGCTGGCTATGGACACTGAGATAGTACGACGACTTATCGCCGCGAACGAAACCAAACAGCCCTACCTCTAATCGTTCTGGGTGCCGTTAAGGGTGTAACGGCAACACATCGTTACTAGTTATTGAATAGCAAATCTGTGTCGTCTGCGACAAAGAAGTGTTCAATACAAAAAGAACGTTTTATCCACATGACAGGCTCAATCAATCTGAGAGGTCAGGTGGTGCGAATAGGCCCATGACAGTGAACGCCAATGGACTGATATGAACCTGGCCACTGATAACAGTGGCTGTTCATTATGAGGAAAGATGAGCCGTCGCTCATGTAACGGTAACAAAGTACTCGTTTACGGCTAAGGCTGTAGCCGTTACAGATCATTAGGGGGCATTAGAACATAGAGGGGAATTTGCCAGCAGCCAAAAACTATACACACACAAAAGATAGCTTTTTAAGAAGACTCGTTGCCAGTGGCAACGCAAGTTGACCAGCACCTGAGGGGCCGCACACTTAACTAGGTTTTCCATGGATCCCCCTTTTCGTTGTAGAGCTAGCTCTACAACGAAAAGGGGGATGGTTTTGAAAACGCCACACAAACTATCTTTTTGGCGTGTATAGTTTTTTGTTGCTGCAAGGAATTAAAAACTTAGTATGGGATGCTACTGGATAACAGGAGTATGTCATGAGCTGTAGAATACTACGTTTGAAAGAAGTGAAATCATTAACGGGCTTATCCCGCTCAACCATCTATTTAGAAATATCGAAAGGCAACTTTCCGAAACAAGTACAACTAACCGGTGCCCGCTCTGTTGGCTGGTATGAAAGTGTTATTACTGAGTGGGTAGAATCTCGGCAGCAGTTATAAGAAAAGTGGGCATAGATATGTCTCAAAATCTGATTAAAAAGTCCACAACAGAAATGAACTAAATCGGCTTAAAATATGGTTCAAACTTATCTCTAAATAGATGCTGAGGACGAAGCCGAAAAGAACCGCCCACTGCGCGAGTTTTTTTGATTCGATCTATACGGAACATTCTTGGTG
>Ga0209304_1001193_pt1 | contig 16238 bp, 13 predicted proteins | sample COGITO_mtgs_1004_4_FD_184789 | JGI IMG/M metagenome (GOLD analysis project Ga0209304, IMG submission 184789) | Pelagic marine microbial communities from North Sea - COGITO_mtgs_100423 (SPAdes) (version 2) | ecosystem: Environmental > Aquatic > Marine > Epipelagic ...
GATGAATGGGGATGGGTTCAAACGGAGGTGTCAAACAAATGCGAACACCCATCAGATTGCTGGCAGCACCTAAATCTATGCACTCAATCATTGACGCCACTCAGCGAGAGCAGCGGCACGGTTCTGCTGGAAATTGTCTCATGAGTAGATGTGGCGTTCCTGCAGCCACATACAGCCAACCTAACCCAACACCCAGCCTGTGTAGCGCCTGAAACAAACCAGGCCGTCTCAGCAGGCAAAAAGCATTACGGCCAGACGGATAGTCTCTGGGCTTGTTTTAAAGTAGCGCAATGGGGTGCATTCACGCACGCGATAAACTCGCCCGCCCACTTCAACCAAGTTTAATATGACAAAGCCAACGCATATCGTAAAAAGTTACATTGACATAATTGTTATTGCGCCGCCTTGTGACACTATGGAACGCAAAACACAGATGGACAGGTTTGGTGCAGTTGCACTTACGCTTTTTGCACTAAACCTAGCCTTCAATCAGGTTGTAATCAAAGTCACAGCTGGAGGATTTGAACCTATTTTTGGAGCTGGTGTGCGGTCCCTTGGTGGCATGTTGGTTTTGTTGCTTTGGATGTCTTGGCGTGATGTTGGGATTGCATTGCCAAGAGCTGCAGTGCTTGGTGCAACAATTTCGGGACTTTTGTTCGCGTTTGAATTCATGTGCCTATTTACTGCCTTGGATTTGACTACTGTGTCGCGGACCTCGATCATCTTTTATTCTATGCCAGTTTGGCTGGCACTATTGGCTCATAAGCTTCTGCCGGGTGAACGCCTGTCAGGTTTGAGGGTAATTGGGCTTATTTTGGCGATGCTGGGTGTGATCTTGGCAGTACTTGATCGTAGCTCGGGTGAGGTTTCGTTGTTTGGGGATCTTCTAGCACTGGGTGCCGCTCTAAGTTGGGCTGGAATAGCACTATGCGTTCGGTTAACTCCATTTTCTGAAGTACCTGCGGAGCAGCAATTGATTTGGCAATTGATTGTTTCCGCACCATTGTTATTGTTAGCTGCAACAATCTTTGGCGGGTATGCGCGTGAAATTGAGCTTATTCATATAGCCGGTATGTTGTTCCAGATTTTTGCGGTTGCTAGCTTTGGATTTTTGATTTGGTTTGCCTTGATGAAAATTTATCCTGCATCATCTGTTGCATCATTCAGCTTTTTATCTCCTGTATTTGCTGTGATTTTGGGATGGTTAATTTTGGATGAGAAAATAGGCGTACAAATTTGGTTGGCTCTTGGATTGGTTGCCAGTGGGATATTTTTGATCAACCGGCGTTAGGAGCAAAAACGTATGACCACCTAGTCGGGTACTGCGGCGTAATTGGTGCGGAATTTGAGCGAAAATGCAAAACTCTTACTGTAAGGTTTGAGAAAAATATGATGCCTGGGAGAAAAATTAAATGCGTACGGTTATTCTGATATTATTTATAAGTTTTGCCTCACATACTTGGGCCAATAATGTTGTTACTGGAAGCGCAGGTAGCAGGTTGTTAGGGGAAGTTGTCTCTGAATTTGACAGTCCTTGGGCGATGTCTTTTATTAATAGCGATAGCCTATTTGTCACTACAAAAACTGGAAAACTTTGGCTCGTAAATGCGAATGGTGAACATTCTTTAGTATCTGGAGTTCCAAAGGTTTTTACAGGTGGTCAAGGGGGATTAGGAGATGTCGTTCTTCATCCAAATTACGAAAAAAATAACCTAGTTTATATTTCTTACATCGATTCAGACGATGCAGGGAGAACACGATATGCGTCTGTAATACGAGGCACATTAAAAAACTCGGACAAACCAAAGCTAAAAAATATTGAAACGATTTGGAAGCAAACACCCGCTCAACCAGGGAAAGGACATTTTTCCCACAGAATTGCATTTGGCCTCGACGGAACGCAACATGCCGGAAAAATTTTCATCACATCTGGCGACCGGCAAGCGCAAGCCCCCGCACAACGATGGGACATGGCATTAGGAAAGATTATCCGCCTTAACGAGGATGGCACCATACCTTTAGACAACCCATTTCAGGACAAAGGTGATCTCGCAAAAACCTTTTGGACAGTCGGCCATAGGAATGCCCTTGGAGTTGCATTTGCCAAAAATGGTCAGCTGTGGGCGCACGAAATGGGTCCCAGGCATGGAGACGAGCTAAATCTGATCCTTGCCGGTGAAAATTACGGATGGCCACTAGTGTCAGAAGGCAATCATTACAGTGGAGCAAGAATTCCCATTCATCAAACGAGAACAGAATTCATGGCGCCAAAACTTTATTGGGTGCCTACGATGGCTCCATCAGGATTATTTTTTTACGAAGGGGACGAGTTTTATGAATGGAATGGAAATGCATTTATTGGAGGATTAAAAAGCAAGGCACTGGTCCGAATAGGCTTTGTTGATGGAGAGCCTTTTGAAGCTGAACGCTTCAGTTGGGCTAAAAGAGTCAGAGATGTAGAAATGGATCATGACGGGGCCATTTGGGTAATAGAAGATGGCCCGAACGGCAGATTAATAAAATTCACAAAACCAACTGAATAAGTCGTGCGGCTTAGAAATGGCGCTTATGTATCCCCTCACAACCAACCTAACCCCACACCCAGCCTGTGTTGCGCCTTGAGCGGACAAGAGTGGCACCAGCCAGCAAACAGCTGCGTAACCGCGTGCCAAAACAAACATGTTTGCAGCGCCGCGCAGGCGTGCGGGCGCGTGGTGGAAATAGCGGGTATGGTCAACCAAAGGGGGGACAGCATCATCGCCAACCGGGTGATCTCAGGGCTCGTTTTGAAGTACCTGAATGGGGAGTATTTTGTCATACGGAGAGGCTATAAAGCCGCCCTGCCCGTCTCACGTTAGTTTCTCCTGACAGTGCCTACCCGTTTTAAGCAAGTTTAATATCACAGGGCCGTTAGCTGATCTGAGCCCCCGCTAAAACCAGGTCAAATTTAACGCTTAGGAAGGGTTTAGTGACTTTTCCAGAAAGCTTGAAACCCTTTGGGAAGTCTTCAGCGCGCCGTTCGGTGTAGGTCATCACCAGATCATTACGAACTCCAAAAACCGTATCCTGATCCAGATAAGGATCATCATCGGGAAAAACTTCAGTCACCAACGTGTGAAAACCTTCCGCTTTTATAATGTAGTGAAGGTGCGACGGGCGCCAAGGGTGGCGCCCTGCGGCCTGTAAAATCTTCCCGACAGGACCATCATCCGGAACCGTGTAGCTCACCGGACGGGCTGTTGTGAACGCGTAGCGACCCTCCGCGTCCGTTGTCATGAGCGCGTGAAAGGAATGAATATCTTGATTGGGATCTTGGCTCGAATAAAGACCATTTGGGGCGGTCTGCCAAATATCTAGTGTCGCACCCGCCACTGGTCTGCCATTGGTATCGCGCACAGCGCCTTCGACCAGCAAAAGTTCTCCGTCATATTCCCCCTTTAAATCTCCACCAATCTCCAAAACTGGAGGATTAGAAACATGGAAAGGCCCAAGGACTGATGAACTGGTCGCATCTGGTCTGGAATTCAACATATCAACCAAGGAGGACAGGCCGAGGACATCGGATAAAAGCACAAATTCGTTACGCTCATCCGTCGTGATTTTTCCCGTCCATTGAGCGAGTTCAAGGCCTTGTCGCCATTCCTCATGCGTTAGGTTCACCTCTTTCGCAAAAGCATGTAAGTGCTTTGCCAAAGACGCTAGGATTTCACGGGCGCGTGGATCGGTATCCTCTCCAAAATAGCCCGTGAAAACTTCAGTTATATTGTCCTTATTCACATTTCGCATATTCTAAACCTTAGTTAATTAAGCGGTCAGCGCGCGATCTGTTGATCGCGTTATATTTTCTTGAACGCTATCGGCTTTACAGTTTCACTTCGTTCACAACGGGATTGGCGCAGATCCCAATTCCTTCGATCTCAACCTCAATGGTTTCACCATCCCTCAACCAGCGAGGGGGGGTTTTTGCATGGCCAACGCCGGGTGGCGTACCCATAGCTATCAAATCTCCCGGACATAGGGCGGCAAACTCTGACACTGCGGAAATGGTGCTTGCGACAGACCACATCATATCCGAGGTTGTCGCGCTTTGCAGAATTTCGTCACCGACGCGACTTTCAATTTTTAGGCCAGCCGCACCTTCAGGCAAAGCATCCTTGCTTACCACGAAAGGTCCAATAGCACCGGTTGCATCGAAGTTTTTACCCGATGTCCATTGGTGCGATTTTCGTTGAAAATCTCGAACAGATCCATCGTTGAAAATGGTATATCCGAAGACATGATTTAAAGCCTCTTCAGGTGTAATATGTTTTCCAGCTTTGCCAATAACAACCATGAGCTCCGCTTCATAATCCAATTGTTCTGAACAGGCTGGGCGCATCATTGGAGCACCCGCAGGCATTAGAGACCTTTGTGTGCGCATGAAAAAGACTGGATATTTAGGGATTTCATAACCGCCTTCTTTGACGTGATCGACATAGTTCAACCCTAGGCAAATCGTCATGCCCGGTGATGCAATCGGCAGAGCCGGTTTGAGCGAGGCAACCGGCACCGATCTGCCTCTTGTTGAGATGTCTTGCAATTCATCAAGTGTTTTCCCTGAAGTCATAACACCCAATAAATCTGGACCAAGCGATGAATCTTGCTCTGTAAGATTTATCGCACTGTCTCCTGAGACAAGAAAAACAGCGGTTCCACCAGGGATTTGCCCAACCAAAAACTTCATAATACGCTCCTATCCCTCTACTTTTTGTATGTGTATCAAGCGCGCACGAGCGCAGATGAACAGACCCACGAGAACTGCCGGGCCAAAAATCCATGGATTGGCAGACATAATCATGGCCGCCAATGCAAAGCGAATTGCCGAGTCCCAGTATTTTAGGCGCATAAAGTCAAACTGTGCGAGCGCACTGGCCAGCAAATATAACGCCAAGATTACCTTGGCCAATAGCCCGAGCAATGCGCCAATATGAATATCACCATCATAACCCACCAGATATGTTACAGCTCCCGCGCTAGACCTGGGATCAACCACCGCAGCAGGGATCAGCAATAATTCGGGATAAAAGGCGAATACAAACGGAATAACGAACATAACAACGCCGGAACGAACCGCAGAAAAGCTGGTGGCAATTGGATCGGCCCGCGTGATGGTTGACGCAGCATAGGAAGCCACTGCAACCGGTGGCGTGATGGCGCTCGCGCAAGCGAAATAAAAGATAAACATATGTGCGGTAAAATGGGCAATCCCTAAGCCCACCAACAACGGTCCCATTAAAAGCGCGGCGTTGATATAGGCCGGCACCGCAGGCATCCCCATGCCCAGCAATATCGCTAAAAACATCGTAACCAGCAAGGCTACAAACTGAAAGACGATTGGCGCCGATCCACCTAAGTCCAATGCACGCAACCACCCCAAAACATCCAATGCAACAAAATTTGCAAGCCCCGTTAGATTTAGGCTTACATCAATAACGGACACAGCCAAAAACATGAGGTAGAGTGTCGATATCGTCACGCCTGCATTTCCCAACGCATCAAACAAAAGGCGTGGCTTACGGCGAAATTCGGGGTCAATAAATAAGAGCAAGGTCAGTAGGATTGCCGCCCACCAACCAACGCTTCCTGCGTCCCCTGCTGAATTCTGAACAAGTTGCATGATCCAAGGGAGATGAGTGGCGCGACAATTATCTCCAATTTGAAGTATTTCAGCCCCCAATAGCCGCGATAGCGGATCACAGCCAATTGCATCCTTGGGGATCAACAGCAGAACGACAATTAAGATCAGTGGCAGAAAGATTTGTATAATATGCAAACGGTCACGCCGGCTCAGGCGCATGTCGGGGGTGAGTTCGCCAACGGCAAGAATGCCTTGTTTTCGAGACTGGAACATGACCGACAAAAACATGCAAAAGAAATAGGCCACGGCTGGGATCGCCGCGGCAATTGCAACTTCTCGGTAAGGAACACCTGTCATTGAGGCCAAGACAAAAGCAGCGACACCCATTATCGGCGGCATTATTTGCCCGCCTGATGAGGCCGCCGCCTCGATTCCGCCCGCATAGACTTTCGAGAAGCCACGTTTCACCATCATGGGTATTGTTAAAACACCTGTGCCCAACACATTTACAACGGGCGTCCCAGTTGTGGTCCCAAACATGGCCGAGGCGACAATCGCAGCATGGGCAGGGCCGCCGCGCAGGTTACGCGTCCACAAAAAAGCAATTTTAATCAGAACATTGCCCCCAGAGGACACGGCCAACAAGGCGCCCAAAACGACATAGGGAAAGACCGTGTTTAACATGATATGAATGAATTGCCCCAATAGGCCAGACCCCTGATTAATCAGGATATCATGAAGGCGGGCGCGTCCATCCAACAAGCTCCGCGGCTCACCTCCCAAAGAGGTTATCAGGTATTTATTTATCTCCGAAGAGCCAAAATAATACCAAATTAAAACTGTTAAAAGCGCATAGGCTGCCAAAAAAATTGAGATGAAAACGAGGGGAAATCCCCAAACCTTTATGGTATAGGTTAGAAAAACAACGATCGAGAGCGCAATAATTGCAAACAGCCAATTTCCCGTAGTGGCCAGGCATTTTGGGTTTTCGACGCTGGTCGGCAGGGGCAAGCCCATGGCGGCCGCCAGATCTTGCTCTGTCTGCAACGTGCGCTCAATCAGTGCGGCCCGCTCACCACTTAAAACATCAAGTATGCAAACAGCTTCATGCTCGATCAAATATGTCAGTGAAATTGTGAAAGCTGCCAGGATAAGAGCACTATCCATTGCCAAACCGGTCGCACGCCAGACCGGAGAGCAGTTTTGCCAGCTCCGCCAAACAGAGCTTTTCAAGACCACTATGATCATCATCCAGGTAAAGACGATAGGATAAAAAATTTCGTATGAAAATCGCCGCACGGCCAGGTCCGGCATGTCCAAAAGGGTGCGCCAGAATTGATCCCAGCCCGGAATTGAAGGTGTCGAATTTACCATTCCGACCAAAACCAAAAACAATGCCAGACAATAGATCAGTTTGGACGATCCAAGGCTCGGGGAATGGCTGTCTGGATTGGTCAAAGTATAACCGCCTTAAATGTGTCTGGGTGTTTGGATGCAAGATCGACCTGCATCCAAACTTTGATCTTTTATTTACAGTGCACAGTCCGGCAGTGCATAGCCAGCTTCCTGCCACGCGCGCGCTGCACCGGCATGGTACTTTACAGGATTGGGGCCGCACATGCCCGATTCACGGGCGCCCAAGGCCTCTAATCCAATATTCCGTGCGTAGGGTGCTTTGCCATATATCGCATCGAGTGTTTCGATATGTGCCTTCGTCAGATCATAAGCCAAATCATTGCTCATCGAGGCATTGACACAATTGCCGCCGACAGAGCCTCGTGTTCGGAATGTGTCATCTTCTGACACAATGGTCGCATTCTCACCAAGAGTTTGCATTTGAGAGAGTGGCAAGGTGAAGGGTGCAGACCCAGGCGCACCTAACACGCGCTGCATGGCTTCACTCTCATACATCGCCTTCGGAATGGACCAGAAGGTCATTTTTCCAGCTGAAAGCGCTTGAAGCGGACGATCAGACGGCACAAATTCGGGCAAGACAGCCGCGTCTGATGTTCCTTCTGTGATGGTTGTTGCCATCTGGGACCAATCACTTTGAATCCCCTCGTAGCCCTTACCCTCTTCCATACCTGTGATGACCTGGATCAAACCACGCGCCTCTGCTGTTGCGCCGCCCCGTGGTGGTCCATTCAAAATACGCCGGCCTTCCAAATCATCCCAGCCCTGAATTCCAACAGTATCATAGGCATAGAGCAGATAGGCGCCAAAAGAATAAGGATATAAAATACGCAGATTTGAGGCCAGTTCAGCCCCTTTTTCCGCGCCCATGGACGCGTAAGGGCCAACACCTTTAGACATCAAAAAGGGGAGAACGAAAGGGCATATGCCAATATCTGCCTTACCTTCAGCCACCGCCAAGGTGGCGTTTGCGCCTGTTTGACCGAGAGTGATTTGAATATCCGCTATGCCACGCGCTGCGGCGACTTCAGCCAAATGCGCGATCGTCAGATGCACGGCAACTCCAGGGGCTGAAGTATGTGCCGTGAGATTCTCCTTGGATAAAGCGGGCACAGCCAGAGCAATCGCACCACTGGTAAAAATAGTAAATAAAGTCGTCCTCATTTATATTTCCTCCTTGTTTCAGTAGGTATCTAGGTACCCGTCTTCTTGGTCTTCAGTCGTGTTTGATGGATTTGTCAAAATATGGAACCGGTGAAATCTTGGCTCGGATGCCAACAACTTCATGCGCCTCAACGGTTCGGCGTTTCGAGCCCGGTTCACCCCACAATAGCGTGACTTCCTGCCCCATCACAGCCTGCTCTGGTGCGATTAAAGCTGTCGAAAGCACTGCGCCTGCATTGGATGAGTAGGAAGACCATTGAGAAATGCCAATTGGAGATCCATTCAGCTGAACTTCATCATATTCAAAGGTCGCATACATCGGTACAGGTAGAGAAATGAACTTGGTCCGCGGAGTTTCTGTCCCCACAGCGCGGCGCATCACATCGAACACATCCTGATTGTTCCATTCTAAGGTGACTTTAACCCGGTGCGGGTCATCCTTGCGTGATACCAGGGCCTCGCGCCCCAAGAAATCATGCCCGAGATGGACCATCTTGCCATAGCCAAGCTCATTAGGCTCAACAAGATAATCAGACGCGTTGTTCGAATGGAAACTCCCGCCCAAGGAGGCTGCACCCTCGAAAGATTTTTCTGGCAACCATTCGCGAAACGCTTTCATCTCATCGCCGCAATACACTGCGGGGAATGGGCGCGGCATCCAGCCGGATTCTTGTGCGGCAGTTGGGTAGGTGGAGGCGCCAGCTTTGCGTAAATCATAGGCAAGACCAGCCTGCTCCACCTTTTCACGGACAGCTTGCTGTGCATCCCAAGGCCCATAAATTTCGAACCCTGGACGCCCGGCCATACCGTGCCGGAGCGCGCGCACCGTATGTCCAGCTATTTTGAATTCTCCGATGTGGAAGAATTTAATGTCTGGCAACGGACCTTCGACCACCTCTTTGAGCAACGGCAAGGCGTTTGGCCCCTGTAACTGAAACCGGAACACGTCGCGGCTCGGGCGTGGCACGATCATATTTTCGTTGCGTGTCACCTCAATACGAAGTTGCGATTGTTCTGCATTATATTGCAGCCAATTGCTCGCCGTGGGTGGGCCAACAACCCGCAAAAAATCATCGGATTCGCAAAATACAATTGCATCTGAGATCAAGTTTCCAGACTGGTCGACCATGACCAATTGCTTGGCCCGCATCGCATGCAAATCACTCAGCTTATTTGTTGCAAAATAACTGATAAATTTCAGCACATCCGCACCCCGCAAATGGAGCTCGGTCATATGATAAGATTGTTCAAATAGAACGACCGATTGGTGCCAAGCCCGTTGCTCATCGCGCCAATTGGTAAATTCAGGAGGAATTCCAGGAAAGATAACATGCCCTAAATCCGAACTGCGTAGCATTTGCAAAACGCCGCCAGCCTCACCAATTTTTTCTTCTAAGCTTCTATTTTTCATAGTATTTCCTTGAGTATGGATTTGAATTCCATTAGAATGGCTTCGCGCCACGATGATAGGGTATGACTGAAATGTTCTTGCCAATTTCAATTGTCATTAGATCTTCGGCCACGAGAACCGTCCCATCGAATTCTGCAGCGATCTCCGCCATCACCTGTCCAATCGGCATAGGATGGGGCGGGAGCAGCACGAGATGAGTGAGCATCGCCAGTTTAGGGCGGGTTTGCGCAAAAACGCGCCCCACGTCTTGAGGCGTTGCGTGGTGGTCGATGGCAATTTTTGCTCTGGGGTTGGCTTCAAAGGTCGCCGGTGTCGCAGCGGCGACCTCATGAATAAAAACGTCCGCTTCCTGTGCTTGAGCTATCAAGTTTTCATTATATCGCGTGTCATGACTGTGGACAAAGACATGACCACAATATTCGACCCTAAACGCATAGGCGGGGCGAATGAATTCTCCATGATCAACTTCAATGGCAATTATCTTCAGCCCATTACGATCGAACACAACTCCCTCCGAATAGAGGTGGGGAATAATTCGCATGTGCTCAGGATCAATTTCATGATCGGCGACCCTGATGTCACGATCTGGACGCGTGACCAACCACGATCCTTCGGCGATATCGTTCACTCCTGGCGGCCCATAGACATGTAAAGGACCACCTCGATTGGCAAAGGGTTGTTGGATGGTGCCAGTCATCAATAAATCAAAGAGGCCAGAATAATGATCGGAATGGTAATGCGAGAGAATTACCGTATCCGTACATCCGAGCGAAAACCCCGCTTGAGACATGCGAATGACCGTCCCACGGCCGCAATCAATCAGGACCTTTTCATGACCAGCTTCGATCATAGTGCTGGTGCCAAAAGCCTGTATATCAGGATTTGGGATCCCCGTACCAAGAAGCGTTATTCGCAATGTATCTGTTTTCGCGTTCATGAAATTTCTCACCTTTAAGTAAAGCTTGTGAGAAATTTGATATGATGTAAAATCAAAATTTAGACCGATCCATAAAAAAATGATATAACTTATGAACCCGAAATATCTCGCACAGCTCGCAACGATTGTAGAACTCGGCTCGGTGACAAAAGCCGCGCAAAAGCTGAATACAACCCAACCCACATTGTCGCGCACAATTAAGTTGATCGAGGATCGCGTGGGCGCTCCGATCCTACGGCGTGGGCGTCACGGCGTTACGGCAACTGAAATTGGCTTTCGGTTGGCAGAGTCAGGGCGAGAGATATTGCGCAGGTCTCAACAGGCCGAAACAGCCATACGAGAGTGGAAAGATGGGCAAGTTGGCGAAATCAGGATCGGTGTCGGCCCAATGCTTGCCGCAACATTGATGGGGGATTTTTTCTCTCAAATGGTTTTGGCACCACCCAATTACGGTATTAAAATCGTCTGCGAATATGCTGCACGCTTGGTCGAAAGATTGCATCAAGGTCAACTCGATGTTGCAATTATTCCATATGATCTGAACCGAGGTGAAGACCAATTGGTGCGTGAAAAATTATTTCAAGACCAGTTGGCCGTATTCGTTGGCGGAAATGATCCATTGGCCAATGAAAAAAATGTCGTACCCAAAAGGTTAGTACACCATAAATGGATTTCAGTCGGTGAAATCTCAGGTCTGTTTGACATTACCCGCGACACGCTGAACCATCTCGGTTTGTTGGATGTAATGCCGACTCTGGAAAACACCGGAGATGTGACCATGACTTTTAGGATACTTGAATCGACCCGGTCCTGCAGCGTTTTGCCATCACGTATTTTAGGTGAGATTCAGCCCCGTTACAACATCGCACCTGTGGACCTAAACGTTGATTTGCTCGCGCGTACTTTTGGCCTTTGGACCACGAGTTCAAGCAGAGACCTTTTAGAAACCGTAGATTTCTCACATCGCTTAAATATTTACCTTGCTGAAAAAGGATTGAATTAGGTGCTGTTAAACTAATGAGAACTCGCATCAGATTGCTAGCGCAGCCTGTATCTATGCGCTCAATAGTTGGCGCCACTCCACACCCAGCCCTCGTAGCGCCTTAAGCGGTGCTGTCAGACGAATGAGAACTCGCATCAGATTGTTTGGCTGTCATCAGAGCACGCCTGCTCTTGTATGAGAGTGATCTAATTCGGATTGAGAGGCAGCCTAGTGGATGATAGACTGTTTTTTTGTAGTTTCTTCGCAGTAAAATTTAAGGGTTCAATATGAAACAAAAGAAACTCGAGCAGGTTTTGCAAATCCAGCGTGAGGCCTATTTTTCAGACCCAATTGAGACATATGAAACTCGTATCCAGGCCCTTATCCAATTGAAAAGGATGATTTTGGATAATCAAGACGCTATTTGCAATGCCATTGAACTTGATTTTGGATGTCGACCTAAGGAAGAGACGCAAGTGGCTGAGATATTGATGGTCCTTGCGGAGATCAAAGCGACACTTAAAGAGCTTAAATATTGGATGAAGCCGCAAAGGCGTACTAATAACTGGTTGCTGTTTCCTGGACTTAAGAACAGGGTTATTCCACAGCCATTAGGCGTTGTGGGCATCATCGTGCCTTGGAATTTCCCACTTAATCTGAGTTTGCTTCCCTTAGTATCGGTGTTTGCTGCGGGAAATCGGGCAATGATAAAAATGTCTGAAAACTCGATGCATCTTGCTCAGCTTCTTTCGAAAATAACACCGCTTTATTTTCCAAACGATAAGTTGTCTATGATTATTGAAACAGGGGATGTCGGCCCCAGGTTTTCCGCACTTCCTTTTGATCATTTAATTTTTACTGGCTCGACTGATACTGGGCGGAAGGTCATGGAAAACGCTGCTAAAAACCTCACACCAGTTACTCTAGAGTTGGGTGGTAAGTGTCCAGCTATTATTACTGAGAATTTTCCTCTCAAAAAAGCTGTTGAGCGCATTTTATATGTGAAACAGTTCAATGCTGGGCAGATTTGTACCTCGGTAGATTATGTCTTTGTTCCGCAATCTCACTTAGAGCGGTTTGTTGATATGGCAAAGACTATAGCTCCACATTTGGTGCCCGATATTACGTCTGTAGGTTATACATCAATAATTAATGATCAGGCTTATTCGCGAATTGTAGATACTGTTGCAGAAGCTGAGGCTGCTGGCTGTCGGATTGTGGCTTTGAGTGATCAGTTTCCAGACGCAGCAATACGCAAATATCCCCTTACATTAATTATTGACCCTCCGGTGCGAGGCTTGGCAATTGAAGAACGTGAAATATTTGGCCCGCTTTTGTTGGTAAGAACTTATTCAGATAAACAGCAGGTTATTAAATATATTCAGCCAAAACCATGGCCCCTGGCGATCTACCCTTTTACTAAAGACATATCGCTGGCTGACTTCTATATTGATCAATTAATGTCTGGCGGTGTGACCGTGAATGATGCTTTGATACATGTTGCCCAGCATGACTTACCATTTGGTGGTGTAGGTGCAAGCGGCATGGGGCACTATCATGGCTATGAAGGGTTTTTGACGTTTTCAAAACTACGCCCAGTTTCTTATCAAAGTCGATTTTCTCTAGTTCGTCTATTTTATCCACCATACTCTTCAAGTTTTAGACGATTATTTCGACTGCTCATGCGGTTTTTTAACTAGGTAAAATGGTCCTGTCAGACGAATTAGAACTCGCATCGGATTGCTGGCGCAGCCTTAACCTATGCGCTCAATAGTTGGCACCACTCAGTAAGAGCGGCGCTTCGATTGAGCTTGAAATTGTCTCGTGAGTAGCAGTGGCGTTCATTTAGGGCGGTACAATCAAACTAACCCCACACCAAGCCTGTTTAGCGCATTAAGCGGTCCAGAGTGGCGTCAGTGGGAACACAGCATACCGCCAAGCGGATGATCTCTGCGCTAGTTTTAAAGTACCTGAATGGGGAGTGTTTTGTCATACGGAGAGGCTACGAGACCACCCTGCCCGTCTCAAGTTAGTTTTGTCTGACAGTACCTTTTCACGCCTAACTGATGATAGCCCATAGGAAACGTCCTGCTACTAGCACAAGGAAGCTGCCGAACGCCATTTCGAGGGCGCGGCGGGAAAGCTTGTGGACCAGTGTAACGCCGAAGCGGGTCGTTAGGATCGAGGTTGGAATTGTTAGGGCGAAGGCGAAGAGCGATACGAAGCCCAGCGACCCAGGAGGCAGGTCGCCGCGGCCGAAGCCTGCGATTATGTAGCCGATCGTGCCTGGGATTGCTATCAGCACTCCGACGCCCGCCGAGGTCGAGATTGCACGATGTATGGGGACGCCATGCAGGGTTAGGAACAGGTTCGAGACCGCTCCGCCGCCGATGCCCATGATTGCCGAGACTAGTCCGATCAGCATACCGCTGAACCGCATTGCGAGTACGCTGGGCAGGGTTTCACTGAGGTTCCAGCCTTTGCCGCCAGTGAGCAGTTTGACGGCGTTGATGCTAGCCACGAGAACGAAGGTCGCCTGAAACACCACGGGAGCGGCAAAACGGGCTATGGCCGCGCCGAGAAGTACGCCGATCAGGATAGGAACCGCCCACGTACGCAGAATAGCGACATCGAGAGTGCCTTTCTTGTGGTGCCCGCGGGCGGAACTTATTGATGTTGGGATTATAACGGCGAGGGACGTACCGACCGCGATCGGCATCGCCACATCAGGGGGGTAGCCCAAAGCGCCGAAAATCTCGAAAAAGATAGGGACCGAAATTGCGCCGCCGCCGACGCCAAACACACCAGCCAAGAACCCGATGGCTGCACCTGCAAGGACGAGGGCGCCAATGAGACTGGCGAGCGTGAGAGGATCAGAGAGCAGGTTCATATCATTTTCCGAGCAGGTAGCGGGTCAGACTAGCTCCGTCGAAGTGACCGAGACCTGCGTCGAGCGCTCGGGCATAGCTTTTGCGGGCTACCTCGGAGAACGGCATGGCGTGACCGGACAGCGCGCCTTGTTGCAGCGCGAGGTCCAGATCCTTTGCTAGCCCTGCGATGTCGAAGGTGCCGGGTTGGTCAGTGCCGTCTAGCGTATCGGTCACAACCTGAGCGCGGTTCTTGAGCACGGCAGGCCCTGCGGAACTGTCGGCGATGAGCGAAATTGCGACATCGGGGGAAATGCCCGAGCCGTCGAGCATCGCCAGCGCTTCGGCTAGGGTCTGCCAATAGAGAGCGAGGGGCAGGTTGACCGCCAGTTTCATGCGGGCGCCAGAGCCTGCGGGGCCCAAAAGCTCAACGCGCTTACAGAGGTGATCGAGGGCGGGTTTCGCACGTGCGAAAGCTTCGGCTGTGCCGCCTGCCATCCCAAGGAGCATACCTTTGAGGGCGGGGCCAACCGTGCCGCCCACTGGACAATCGACAAAATCGGCGCCAGCGTCGACGATCCGTTTGGCGATTGTTTCGGTCTCGTCGGGCAAGAGGGTCGAGAGATCGACGACGAGTTTGCCCGAAATGCCCGCCGCGATCAGATCGGTGGTGACCGCTTCAACGGCGGCGGCATTGGTGAGGGAGATGAGGATGATGTTGGCGGCGGTGGCCGTGCGGATATCTGGTGCGACGACTGCACCTGCTTTGGCTGCTGCGTCGGTGTTGATGAGTGTGCGGTTCCAGACCGTCACAGGCTGGCCCATTCCGATCAGCCGTTTGGCGAACGCTGTTCCCATCCGGCCTGTGCCAATAATTGCGATTGTGGTCATAGCGCGTCCTCCGTCTTTAACCCAAGTATTTCGAGCGTGGTCTCGCCTGCGCGCAAGCGGTCCATCATAAGGGCTTCCTTTGCCTGGCGTGCCTCGCCTTCTGCGAGGGCTGTTGCGACCGTCGTCGCGGGTAAGACGATTACGGCATCGGCATCGGCAACGATCATATCGCCGCTAGTGATATGTGCGCCGCCAATTTCGAGCGGCGCGTCGATTTCGCCGCGGTCGTGCTTGATCGTTCCACGAATGTCTATACCGCGCGCAAAGACGGGAAAGCCCAAAGCGGCAATTTGTACTGTATCGCGCACCGCGCCGTCGATGACCATGCCTGCGATACCTCGCATCTGGCAGGCTAGCGCCATGATTTCGCCGAACGGTCCGCTGGCAAGGCTCCCGCCGTAATCGACGACCAGAACATCTCCTACACTGGCCGCAGAAATAGCGAGGTGCAGAGCGAGATTGTCACCCGGCACGCAGCGCACCGTTCGCGCGGGGCCTGCTACTCGCATCCCCGGAGCGAGCGGTGCTAGGCGGACATTGAGAAGAGCCGCGTCAGGCGCAGCTTCTCCCAAAGTCGCGGTGCCGAGTGATCTGAGGCGGTAGGCCTGTGTCACGCTGCTGGCGCGCCAATCCGCACCTGCATAGGCTCCAACCCGTCAACCGAGCAATCGAGCACATCACCGGTTACGACAGCTCCCACACCTGCCGGTGTGCCAGTCATGATAATGTCGCCTTCCGTCAAGTCGTGCTGTTCGGATAGCTTTGAGATGATTTCGTCGATCTTCCAGATCAGCAGCGAAATGTCGTCGTCCTGTTTAGTGTTGCCGTTGACTTTGAGGCGGACATGGCCGTTAGACATTATGCCTGTCTTTTCAACCGGCGAGATCGGGCCGACTGGTGCAGAATGGTCAAAGCCCTTCGTGACCTCCCATGGCAGACCCTTCGCGATTACTTCG
>Ga0209304_1001199_pt1 | contig 16203 bp, 12 predicted proteins | sample COGITO_mtgs_1004_4_FD_184789 | JGI IMG/M metagenome (GOLD analysis project Ga0209304, IMG submission 184789) | Pelagic marine microbial communities from North Sea - COGITO_mtgs_100423 (SPAdes) (version 2) | ecosystem: Environmental > Aquatic > Marine > Epipelagic ...
AGCTGATTCAGTAGATCGAAATGTAACTTCAACTAAGACATTCAAACTACTTGTTACCGGCGACAGTTCAACAACAGGAAATACCGTTGAGTGTCCGGTGACAGTGACTGTTGGTGAGCCAGTAGTTCTTCCAGACTGTAAATTCCTTACTGCCTCATCACCAACCGTACCGTATGGAGGAGGAAATGTGACCCTTACATGGGAAACTGAAAATGCTACATCAGTAACTATCAACAACGGAGTTGGTTCACAGGCACTGAATGGGGACAAAGAAGTCTTCGTTGATTCAAATACAATCTTCGTACTCACTGCAAGTAAAGGTACTGAGCAAGATATTTGTACAGCTCCAGTGACCGTGTTGCCACCTGCAGCACCTTCATGTGATTCATTTGAGGCTAATCCACAGGTATTCAGTAACGGAGTTGGAGGTGCTGTAACGCTTAGTTGGGAAACTACTAATACAACTGGTATTGAAATCAACTACGGAGTCGGAACTTCATCTCTCGAAGACGGTTCGCTTCCTACAAGCTTCACTGCTTCAAACATCACGGTGCCAGTAGAACGTACATATGTTCTTACTGCATTTGGTGAAGATGGAAGTTCTGTACAGTGCCCAGCGAAAGTAACGATCGTACCTGAAAACATTCCAGTAGTGAGCTGTAGTGATGTTTCATTCACTGCATCACAAACTCTAGTAGATCCTGGTGACACCGTAAGTCTTTCATGGGTATTTACTGGAAATGTTGAATCTGCTTCAATTGCACCAAATGTTGCAAATGTGATGGCAACTTCAGGTGTCGATGTAGTAGTTGATACAACAACTGACTATGTGATGACGGTGGCAAATTCAAACAACAGTGTTACCTGTCCACTGCGAATTACAGTAACTGAACCAGAGATCATCTCATGTTCAAACAATGTTTCATTTACTGCAGATGACTACAATCTTCCAAGAGGTGGAGGAGATGTAAAGCTTACATGGAGCACTACAGGTCTTGACTCTATCTCAATTAACGGAGTAAGTTCAACAAACCTGAGTGGTTCAGAAGAAGTTCGTGTAAATTCAGATAAAACATTCACATTAACTGCACGAAAGGGAACACAGGTGAAAGAATGCCCAATTAGTATCGATGTTTCTTCAGGTGGAGGTAGTTCACCAAGTCCAAAGTGTGATCTTGATATCTCAGATAAGAAGATCGAACGTGGAGAAGAAATTACACTTACATGGGATACAACAAGTGCAAGGGAAGTTAAAATTACTGACAACCACGGAAACGTACTTCTAGATTCAGATGATTCAGATGACTTTGATGGTAAGTTGACTATCAAGCCAACAGAAGACACTGAGTACACACTACTCTCAAAGCGGGGTTCTAAGGAGCGAGAGTGTGAAGTGGAAGTTGATGTGAAGAACAACATTGTAGTACTTGAGTCACGATCTCAAGACCCACGTGTTGCAGGTATCTCATTAACACAGGTTCCATACACAGGATTTGAGGCAGGACCAATGCTTACAACAATCTTCTACTTCTTGCTGACACTATGGGGACTGTTTGTAGCATACGTGTTGGTAGTGCGACGAGATTCAATCGGAGGAGTATCACTCGCAGGAGCACATGATCACGTACCATACACCGATATGAGTGTAGAGGCTGACACAACAGATGAATCATCAGTTGCTGACGGATACGTACAGTCAGTTGTTGCAGAAGCACCTGTTGCTCCTGTAGCACCAGCGCCTGTACAAGCTACTGTCCCTGTTAATCTACCTGTGGCAACACCGGTCGTAGGATACGAGGCAATGGTTTCTAACATGACAGAAGAAGAAACTGATGAATCTATCGAAATGACTGAGCTTGAAAATCAAGCACATGCTCAAATGACACTTCTCTCAAGTGACGCTATGCGATACTTTGCAGATAAAGTGCAGAGCAAGGATCGTGTCGAAACTCTTGGTACAATCATTGCCGAAGCAAAGGGAACATTCCCAAGTGAAGGTGGATGGGTTGTAATCAATCTTGCACGAATTGAATCACTTATGACTGCTCCAGAAGAAGCACAAGTAGCGGTTGTTCCAGAAGTGGTAACATCTGCTGTGGAAGCACCTGTAGCTACTACAGAACACGCGGTAACTTCAGGTTCACTCGCTGAAGCAATCGTTTCAGGAAACATCGTTGCTGCATACCAAATGATCGATAATCGACCAATGGTAGCGCTCTCAGACGCAGCTGCAGACCTTGATCTTGTATTCCGTGCACGGAAAGGAGATAAGGTAACTATTTCCGATGTAATGGAGACGCAGACAGCGCACCTATCTCTAGAACAGATTGTTGCAGCTATTGAAGCCCTTACTGGTGCGCTTGATGGCACATACACCGATGAAGCATCAGCAGTAAAAATGGCTATCATGAAGGCAGTTAAAGCAACTGCATAAAGTCCATCAAAATCCACAGAGACTTCGTTGAGCTACAGAAATTTTATCTCACCGTACAATAGGTACGACTCTATAAAATTTCTTTGCTCGCCTCGTCTCTGAGAATTTCTGAAGAACTTTAGAAAGGCCCAAGATTTTGGTTAGATCTTACAAACGAAAAAACTTCCCTTGGGAAGTTTTTTCGTTTTTGCAGCCCAATTTTTGGGTTTTATGGTGGATGGTTAGTTAGGGACGGTATTACTCCATTCCATTGTCTATATATAAAGATTCCCAAAATATCAAATTTATACAAATAAACCGCCTGGGGAAGGCAGTTGTACTATTTGCATGTTTATTATTCGGCTTCCTTTTGGAGCTTTGTAAGGAGGTCTTCCACTGAAAGTGATTCATTGCTCTCAGTATCCCGCGACTCAAGAGTAACAGTCTTACTCTCCACTTCCTTGTCCCCGATAACGATGAAGTAGGGAAGTTTGTTTTTCTTTGCGTTCCTGATTTTTTTCCCCATAGACTCATTTTCATCGTGTAACTCTACACGCAGCCCTGCTTCTTTTAATGTGTTGTATACACTCTGCGCGTACTCATTATGTACATCAGCTACGGGAATTACTGCAAGTTGCACTGGAGCAAAGCGAAGCGGGAAGTTTCCTGCCAGGTGCTCTATAAGTACCGCAGAGAATCGCTCGAGTGACCCGGCAATGGCAGCATGGATCATGACAACACGTTCTTTTTCACCTGACTCGTTAATGCATGTCAGATCAAATCGATCAGGAAGCATGCGGTCTAGCTGGATTGTCGCAACCTGATGGGTTCGCCCAATAGAGTCGTTCGCCATAAAGTCGAGCTTTGGCGCATAGAACGATGCTTCACCTTCTTCGATGAAATAGTCAGCACCACGTTCTTTGGCGATGTCAGTAAGCATTGATTCAGACGCTTCCCAGACAGAATCTTCTCCGAGGTATTTATCCTTGTTCTTTGGGTCATGAAAGGAGAGTCGTACCTTTATTTCAAATCCGAATTTTCCATAGAATGCATCAACAATGTCCCAGATAGAACAAATTTCTTCACGTAGCTGGGATTCACGACAAAATACGTGTGCATCATCTTGGGTGATTGAGAGTACTCGTGTAAGACCTGCAAGTTCTCCTGATTGTTCCGCACGATACACCATAGTGGTCTCTGCAAATCGTTGTGGCATTTCTTTGTATGACCGAGGCGTCGCGTCAAAGATCTGTGTGTGACATGGACAGTTCATTGGCTTGAGTACATATTCCTCAGCGTCGTCACCTTCTTTCGCACGTACCTTAAAGAGGTCTTCACTATACTTCTGCCAGTGTCCAGACTTTTCATACAGTGCCTTTTTTGCGATATGCGGAATAGTTACCAGTTGGTAACCCTTTTCTTTCCGCAGTCCTGTTACAAACCGATCAATCTCAAGACGGAGTGTCGTTCCCTTAGGTGACCAGAGCGGAAGCCCAGGACCCACAAGTTCAGAGAATGAGAAGAGCCCAAGCTCCTTACCAATTTTCCGGTGATCGCGTTTCTTTGCTTCTTCCAGTTGCAGTTCGTATGCAGCCAGCTCTTCCTTTGTGTCAAACGCAATACCGTAGATACGTGTAAGCATTGGATTTTTTTCGTCCCCACGCCAATACGCACCCGCAATCTTATCGAGTTTAAATGCAGAAGCGTCGATTTCGTCTGATGGGTTTTCAGTGTGTCCACCGCGACATAAGTCAATGAACTCGTTTTTACCTTCACCTACCGTGTAGAGCGTAATTGTTTCACCCTTTTCCTCAATTTCATTTATGAGTTCAGTTTTGTATATATTATCTTTGTACAGTGCTCGCGCTTCATCTGCAGAAACTTCCTTGTGTGAGAATGCTGTCCATCCATTAAGGATCTTCTTCATCCCTTTCTGAATCTTCTTCAAGTCATCATCACCAGGAGCTTCTCCTGCAGAGAAGTCGATATCGTAGTAGAACCCATTATCAATAGCAGGACCAAGAGTAAGGACCGCATCCGGGTATTCTTGTACAACAGCCGCTGCGAGTAGGTGGGCAAGTGTATGTCGTTTGTTCTGAAGTTGTTGATTGTCTGAACTCATAATAATAGTAATTAACCAAAGAGTTTCCACAGAATCCTAGGGGTCAGACCCCTAGGATTCTGGGAAGGGTTAGTAATTTTTTTGATGCTGAACGTAAAACGTCCGAGTAAAAATACGACAAAGTCGAATTCTTACTCGGACGATTGAGCGCAAGTCTCATCCGCGGTTCCACCGGGTATTCTGTGCAGTATGCCGCACAACTCTTTTGGTTCAGATTAGACGCAATTGCGAACGTAATTGCGAACGCAATTACGTTGACGGTTGGTAGCCATCACAATCTCTGATTGATTCCTATAGTAGCGTTTAAAGTAGGGGATTGTCAATGAAAAAACCACGCCGATGTTTTTGGCGTGGTTCTGTATTCAGTTGAAGTTCCGAGGAAGCTCATAGGTATATCTCTGCATCATTGGTGCGACATTTGCCATGAGCAAAAGTTTATTGAGCGCAACTACTGCTTTTGAGGGCTTAGTGTGAATCCGGAAATGACCTTGTGAAAAATCACTCAAGTTACTTCGGACACTTCTGATTGTGAGTTTATTCCACCCTTGTCCCAGCACATCTTCTAGCGACAGCCTTAGAAACTGATAATCTTCGGCATGTCCGATAATTTCCATGTTACTTTGAGTGATTAAATCGCTCAGGATGTCCTCTTCAGTGAGGAAAAATTTTGTTTTTATCGAACTCTCCAATGTGACAGATATTGTAATTTTGTCATACCACGGGAAGCTATTTTTCCCAGATCGATGTAAAAGAAGATCTTCAAGCTTTTGTTCCAGTAGTGTTTTGTGTGTAGGTCTGTCCATCTTATTTCTCCCGAAATAGTGTCTGCTTACAAACCTACACTTGTGCAGGTTCTGTGTCAACAGATTCTGGTTCCTCTCGCGTTACCTCTGCTTTAGGTGCCAGCGACTTAATTTTATCTACTAAGATACTTGGTTCGTCGTTGCGGATGTTGAGCTTGCCTTTGATGGCGACACAGTTGCCAGGTACAAGGAGTTCTTTGTATGTTTCATAGCACTCGGGGAAGGTGACCATTTCAATTGAGTCACTTAAGTCTGCCAATTTTACAAATGCCATGTGGTCGCCCTTTTTGGTGAGTAGTTCACGAACCGATTCAATCATTCCTGCAGTTACAACTTGTTGTCCTTGCCGTGCATTTCGTACAAAGTCGACACTTGCACGCTTCTCAAGATCTGATTTGAACTGATCTAAGGGATGCCCAGAAACATAGACGCCAAGTAATTCTTTTTCCCAGATGAGCTTCTGTTCTTTTGATGCAGGGTCTGTGTCGATGAGAGTAAGTTCATTGATTGCAGTGTCCATTCCTCCGAAAAGAGAATCCTGATTCGCTGCGAGACCAGCCACTTGCTCTTTGTTAAATGCCAAAAGATTTTCAACGTTCATGTGCATCTTTCCCCGTTCTTCAAAGCGATCAAGTGCGCCCGTCATAATCAGTGCCTCGATTGATTTTTTGTTTAGATTTTTATCGTGTACGCGGGTAAGTAAATCTGTAAGGGAAGTGAAGTCCCCATTTTCTTTACGTTCCTCAATAATTGCCTCAGCAATACCTTCACCAAAGTTTTTGATTGTGGTCAGCCCAAAACGGATCCTTGGTTCAACACCATTTTTTGCTGCAACAACGGAGAAGGGAGCAAAACTCTCGTTAATATCCGGTGGTAGTACCTCGAGCCCCATTCGTTCACATTCATGAATAATTTCGGAAATTTTTTCAGTGTCACCCGAATCCGCAGTGAGCACCGCTGACATATACTCTTCAGGGTAGTTAGCCTTCATGAAGGCTGTTTGGTACGCTACACGGCCGTATGAGGCCGCATGAGCCTTATTAAATCCATATGCAGCAAAAGGCTCAATTAGTGCCCAAAGTCGGTCAGCGACTGAAGGAGAGAGTTTTCCATAGTCACGAAATCCATCCATAAGTTTTGCCTTTTCGGCCTCCATCACCTCAGGAATTTTCTTTCCCATAGCTTTACGAAGCTTGTCAGCATCAAGCCATGAATATCCCGCAAGTGCGATAGAGATCATCATAACGTCATCCTGGTAGGTGATCACCCCATACGAACGGTCGAGAATTTTCTCAAGACGTGGGTCAAGAAAAGTTATCAGCGCAGGGTTGTGTTTACGTTCAATATAGTCGGGTATAGATTCCATTGGTCCAGGGCGATACAAAGCTACCATCGCATTAATGTCGTGGATGGTACTTGGTTTTAGCTGTTTTAGGAATGAAGTCATCCCTGTACCGTTAAGCTGGAAGAGTCCCATAGTTTCGCCGCGCGCAAGCATCTCAAATGTTTTAATATCTGCGACATCAATATTTTCTATATCAACATCAACATCACGAATCTTTTTAACGCGCTTTACTGCATCAGCTAGAATTGCGAGGTTTTTAATACCAAGGAAGTCAAACTTCAAAAGACCAACTCCATCTTCTCCCACGGAGTGCATTTCGTACTGAGTCACATACTTTCCCGTCTTTGAGTCAACTTGGATAGGTACGTATTGATCGAGTGGTTCTGGGGCAATTACTACACCCGCTGCATGTACTCCCATATGTCGTACACGGCCTTCAATTCGCTTAGCTAAGTCAATCACTTGCCGTGATTCGCTATCCTGTTTGTAGAGCTTAGCTAGGTCAGGCTCGAGGTCTAGCGCACGATCAATGGTCATTGCGAATCCTTGACTTCCCATGGGGATAAGCTTTGAAATGCGGTCTCCCGTAGAGTAGGGGTGTCCAAGCGCACGAGCAACGTCTTTTACAGCTGCGCGTGCCATCATTGTTCCAAAGGTCCCAATCTGTGCCACTTTGTCAGAGCCATACTTTTCTTTTGCGTACTCGATGATTTCATCACGTCGATTATCGGCGAAGTCCATATCGATATCAGGTGCAGACGGTCGCTCTGGGTTTAGAAATCGCTCGAAGGGAAGTTTGTACTCAAGCGGGTCTACATTGGTAATACCTAGTACATAGGTAGCATATGAGCCCGCTACAGATCCACGAATGGTCGTATAGATGCCACGTTCACGCGCTTCTCGAAGGAGATCACCCACAGCAAGGAAGTATGCAGAATATCCTTTGGTTTTAATAACCTCAAGTTCGTAGTCAATACGCTTTTTGATGACAGGATCTTTGATGTCGTGCTTGCGCCACTGTACACCACGGTATGCCATATCCTCAAGTTCATCGTCGGAATTTTTTCCACTTGCAATTTTATAGTCAGGAAATTTCCATGCTTCTTGACCAAGTATAATCTCCAGATGACATTGCTCTGCAATTTTTACGGTGTTTGAAATCGCTTCAGGAGTATCGGCAAATGCAGTCTTCATTTCCTCTTGTGTTTTGAATGAAAAGTCCTCAGCTAAAGCTTCGTCGGGGTCAACAACACCACCACTTTGGATTTTCATCATCAGTGCACGGATTACCGAGTCGTCTTTGAGCATGTAATAGATGTCCTGCGCAGCAACGAGAGGCACACTGCCTTCATGGGCAAGTGCTTTTATTTTTTCCTGTAGTTCTGCGTGGTCGAGAATTTCTGGGTGGTGCGTAATTTCGTGGTAGAGATTTTCGCCATAGAGTTCCTTATACCATGACAGGGAAGCAGCAGCCTTTTCAGTATCGTTATTTTTTAGGTGTTGCGTTGTCTCTCCCGCAAAAGAAGGAAGTATACAGATAAGTCCCGCACTGTGGTTTTTTAAAAGTTCTTGGTCAATTCGTGGGCGGTAGTAGAAACCTTCGGTGTTGGAGACTGTTACTAGCTTAATCAGATTTTTATAACCAGTTTCATTTTTTGCCAGAAGTACCAAGCGAGAACGTGGTCGGTCCATCATTTCCTTATCGTGTCGTGTTCGTGGAGCAAGAAAGGCGTCAAGCCCAATAATGGGCTTTATACCCGCTTTGGTACACTTTGTGTAGAAATCAATCGCTCCATACAAGGCTCCAGCATCAGTAATAGCCATCGCATGCTGCCCATCTGCTTTTGCTGCTTTCACGAGCTCTTTTGGCGTTGGTACAGCGTTTAAAAGCGAGTACATCGAATGTACGTGCAGGTGCACAAACTCAGCCTTTTCCATCGGTTTTTCCTCCTGTTCAGACATAGTGCGGTAAGTATACCAAAAATCCTTATATTCGACTGTAGATAAAAAATACGCGCACCAAAGTGCGCGTATGTCTAGAGCTCGTTGTATTTTGCAAGGATGCCAACACACAATTCCTCTTTGAGGTTAGTGCGGGACTTTGTCCTTGTTGCAGCGATGCACAAAATGTCAGGTCTTTGTTTTTGAAAGATTCGTGCGCCAGTTATCGAACTTTTTACCTGAAGAGGAATTTCTCCTTTGTCTGTTGGTATAACGATATCGACACCATCTATGTCGAGTTTCGAGAATGTGGACGTTCTGTAAATAGCACATGGTTTTACTGGGATTTGATTCGCAGCAGCAATTTCTTTTGTGAGTTGCAGAATGAAGTCTTCGTTCCCGAAGCCTTTGTTTCGTGAATCAGAGTGTCTGGCCCGATTGATTGCCTTGAGTAAGTTTGCAGTTGAACGATACCCTCTTTTTTTCATGTTCGGTCTCCTTTCCCCATATCTAAAATTTACAGTACAATACTCTTTATAAAAAAGCAAAAATATTTCATAGGCATTGATGAAGCTGGCCGCGGTCCACTGGCGGGCCCTGTTTCGGTTGGTGTCGCATGTGTGCCTGATGGTTTTGACTGGAACCAGATCCCTGGAGTGAACGACTCGAAGAAGCTTACAGAAAACAAACGCGATGAAATATTTGAAATTACAAAGAAATTAAAAAAAGAAGGGAAGTTGCAGGTTGAAGTAACTATGGTTGGTGCACGAGTGATTGATTCCATTGGTATTGTTCCATCTATACAGCGGGCAATGAATCGAGCACTAAATCGCTTAGAAAAAAAACAAAATGGTACCGTCAAGAGCACTATTTTGTCGTTTCAAAAAATGGCGATCGTGAAGCTCGATGGTGGATTAAAAGCTCCAGATGAGTATTTGAACCAGGAAACTATTGTAAAAGGGGACTCAAAAGAGAAAGTAATTGGACTTGCATCGATTATGGCGAAGGTCACACGTGACCGGTATATGATCAAAAAAACTTTAAAGCCAGACTTCCAAGCGTACGCATTTGAAGCTCATAAAGGCTACGGTACGAAAAAACACCGCGAAGCTATTGCTGAGTGTGGACTTTCATCAGAACATCGTCAGTCATTCTGCCGAAATATAGTCTTTAATAACCCCTCAGATTAGCCATATTACAATGTATTCGACTTATTACCGCCTTTTTGTTTTAAAATGCTTGCAATAAGTTGAATATGTTGTAGTATTTCCCGTCTCGCCATCGTATGAGATGGATGGGGAAACAGTTTTCTGGGAGGAAAAATAGTGACGGAAGAAAATCAAGATTTGGTTATGTCAAAAACCCTGAACCACGGTTTCGTACCTGCGGGTCCAATGAATTTTGCATCCAGTGTGGTAAAACTACAGATGCAAATTGGGGTAACAATTCTTTCATTTTGGATGAAGCCATTCACAACGAAGTGAATGTACAAGGCCGTTGAGTATTCAGCGGCCTTTTCTTTAATAATGCATAGGAACATTGTGTTTTATGAGATGTGTTGTAGAATACTTGTGTCAGAGCGATTCTAATACCTGCATCTCCATGCTAATTAAAAAAAGGGAGAAGAGTAGGATGAAAAATCCGCAGACGACATGCCTGTGCAACACATGTGAATACGGCCCTGATGAGGATGTTCCTTTTAAAGTACCCCCTTTCTTTGAGTCGTGGTGTGCAATCGGAGCACAGGAGGACGATGGATGCCGGATATCTGGGATGGTTTTCCCAAAGTTTGCACACATAGGTTCGGGTAAAGTGTGTCCGATTCTTGAAGCTTTCCAACAGAGGAAGCAAAAAAAAGCTATGGAGAATATTACAATCTCCTCAGCAGTCTAAAAGTCTGGTCGTCGACGACAGACTTTAAAGCGGGTCATATTTTGACCCGCTTTTTATTTTGCTCGTACATTGAGTTTGCTCTTGCAATTTTATGTACATCTGCTATAGTTCTGGCCACTAAGTAACAAATCTTATGGTAATTCGAATGCGACATACGCGGGCTCATACAAAGAACCGCCGTTCACATCACTCTCTAAAAGCACCGACTTTGTCTGTGTGTAAGAACTGTGAAGCTGAACACCGACCACACCACATGTGTTTAGAATGTGGTTTCTACAAGGGACGACAAGTAATGGACCTTGCGGGCCAGAAAGCTAAGCGAGAAGCACGTATGCAAGCTAAGAAGGATGCAATTCAGTCAAATGCTGAATCAATTGCACCAACTGAAGCAGAAGCGGTTTCAGACGCAGAGGTTGTTGAATCTACTGAGGAAACTAAGATTCCTAAGGAGACAAAAGCAACGAAGACAAATGAAACAGCCGACGAAGACAAGAAATAAGTCCTCAAAAAGTGCTCCAGAAGGAGCATTTTTTGTCTATCTACCTTGACCAGGGGTAGGAAGAAGGGTGTTGGTAAACATGTGTCGGAAATTGGTATCTGGTGATATACTTGTGAACAGTAGAAGTTAGTACATTATTTTCATGGCAAATAGACATTTATCGCGGTCAATAGTTCTTCAAACCCTCTTCGAGTGGGATTTAAATGATATAGACAAAAAGGGGATTGCGGCGGTTCTGGAGCGAAACGTAGCAGAATTTGCGCCCAACAAAACAGATAATCCATTCATCGAGAAGTTACTCGATGGCGTTTTGGGTAAGCAGTCAGAACTCGATCAAGTGATTACAAAAGCAGCACCAGAGTGGCCGATTGATCGGATTTCTCCCGTAGACCGAAATATTCTCCGTTTGGGTCTTTATGAGCTTTTATTTGCCGACCGTAAGGAGGTGCCTGCTAAAGTTGCTATTAATGAAGCAATTGAGCTTGCAAAGCAGTTTGGTGGAGAAAATAGTAGTCGTTTTGTAAATGGTGTACTGGGTGCAGTCTACAAAGAAATTGGTGAACCTGGAAAGGAAGAACAAGGGAAAAAGAAAAAAGCAGTACCATTCGACGAGATGCCTATCCAACGCCTTGCTGGAGCAGTGGTCTATGCCATGGAAGAAGATGTGATGTATCTTGCGCTTGTGCATGATATTTTTGGCCACTGGACCCTTTCAAAGGGTAAGATTGAAGATGGTGAAACGGTTGAAGAGGGTGCAATACGCGAACTTAAGGAAGAAATTGGTGTTGATATAACTATTGAAGATCAGCTCGGGCACAATGAATATGTTGCGTCACATCCCGAACTTGGAAAAATCCGAAAGCAGGTTACCTATTATCTTGCAAGTGCACCCCACTCGGAGCTCACTCTTGAGAATAAGGGAGGTCTTGACGACGCGCAGTGGTTTAAAGTGGCAGATATTCTCGATTTGAATTTCTACGAGGATATACTACCCATCGTAACCAAAGCGATCACCATGCTGGTTGCGAAAAAATAAAATGAACAAAGGCCCAACGGGCCTATTGTGAATTTTGTTCCCGATTTGTCCCGTCCTAGGGCAAATCGCTGGAACTCGAAGCACTAACTATTACTAAAGATAACAATGCAGTATTTGTTCCCGATTTGTCCCGTCCTAGGGCAAATCGCTGGAACTCGAAGTTCTAAGGATTATTATAGGTGATAATGTGGTAGTACCTATTGTGAACCTGCCTTGATTTTCAGGAGACATTAGTAGTAGCAAATCAAAAAACTTCGTGTATAGTAAAATATGACTCGTAAACAGATTAGAGGAGATGTGAGAGACATCACTTGTAATGTATTTGCGTGTTACTGAATTATTGAGTAATAACGTATAAAAATTATGTCTATTGAAAGAAATATAGATAACGATTTAGAAAAAATTGAAAAAATAGTTGGAGCAACATTCATTGATAAAATGAATCTACTAACCGCAGTTACACACCGTTCATACTTGAACGAAAACCGTGATGCTAAGCAAGACCATAACGAGCGCTTGGAGTTTCTTGGTGATGCGGTATTAGAGTTAGTAGTTACTGATTTTCTGTTTAATAAATATCAAGATAAGCCTGAAGGAGAACTTACCGCCGTTCGCGCAGCGTTGGTAAACACGGTGTCGTTAGCAGATGCTTCGGATAAGCTCGGTATTAATGATTATTTGTTGATGTCCAAGGGTGAAGCTAAGGATACTGGACGTGCACGCCAGTACATACTTGCAAATGCATTTGAAGCGATGATTGGTGCATTATATGTAGACCAGGGATATGATGCGGCCCAGAAATTTATTGCAGATCGCTTATTTCCAAAGACAGAAAAAATTGTAGAGCAACGGCTTTGGCAAGATAGTAAAAGTCGTTTCCAGGAATTGGCACAAGAGCACTCAAATGCAACACCAACATACGAAACACTCGAACAGGTGGGTCCGGATCATGACCGAGTGTTTACCGTGGGGGTGTACCTTGGCAAAGAGAAAGTTGCTGAAGGGAACGGTCGTGCAAAACAAGAAGCAGAGCAGCAGGCGGCAGAAAACGCACTTGAAGCTAAGAATTGGGTGTAGCATATTTTCAAAGGTATGCACAAAGGGCACATATGCATTGCATTTGTGTCCTTTGTACATGCTAAAATAGCTTTATGAATTATGGTTTTTCACCTCGTTTTAACAGAGGATTTACACTTGTCGAATTACTGGTAGCAATAGCTATTATTGGAATACTGGCATCAATCGTTCTCGCTTCTTTTGGTGATGCTCGGGCTAACGCACGTGATAAAAAAAGGCAGGCAGATATCGCACAAATACAGCTTGGCTTACGTCTGTATGCTGAAAAAAATAATCAGTATCCAGGTGGGTACGATAACGGCGGTGAGATTGGAGCAGGGGGGAGTATTGATACAGATTTAGATGGATATATGAATGAGGGAATTATTGACCCGAAATCTGGTACTACCGGTTTCGGCTACATGTACGATACATCATTTGATTGTGACGGAACCAACAAAACAGTTTTGTACATTGATGGTTTTGAAACACTTACCAATGCGGCAAATATCACCACAAAATGTTCTTCTTCTTACGATGGTGATGGTGACGAGTACATAATTATTCTTCAGTAAGTACTGTGTATTTAAAACATCTGACAATTGCAGGTTTCAAATCATTCGCCAAAAAAGGCGAGCTTGAGTTTAGTGCACCAATAACATCGATTGTCGGCCCTAACGGTTCAGGTAAGTCTAATGTTGCTGAGTCATTTAGATTCGTGCTGGGTGAGCAGTCAGTTAAAGGCCTGCGCGCAAAAAAAGGAGCAGATTTGATTTTTAATGGTTCAGACAGCACCTCTCGTGGTAACCGTGCTTCAGTATCGGTCACGCTCGATAACACCAAGCGAGTGTTCCCCGTTGATTTTGATGAGATTGTCTTAGAACGAACAGTTCATCGAGATGGTCAAAATGAATACCTTATTAATAATTCTAAAGTACGCCTGAAAGATGTTCAGGAGTTGCTCTCTGCTGCAAATATCGGTCCGACAGGCCATCATATTATTTCTCAAGGTGAAGCAGATAGAATTTTATCTGCGTCTGCAAAAGAACGACGAGAAATGATTGAGGATGCGCTTGGTTTAAAGGTTTTTCAATATAAGAAAAATGAAGCAGAAAAGAAGTTAAAGAAAACAAGTGAAAACATTGAGCGTGTACAACAGCTTCGTCGCGAAGTCGCTCCACATTTGAAATTTCTTGAACGACAAGTAAAAAAGATTGAACGTTCTATTGCGTTACGTGAAGAACTTACTTCAGTATATAGTGAGTACCTCAAACGCGAAGATACGTACATTGCACATCACAGCGACCGTTTGAAAGTGGAACGTGAGGTGCCTATGCAAAAGATAGAAGAGCTTAAGGATCAACTGGTTGAAGCTAAAAAAGTGCTCGCGGAAAGTGAAAATGACGAGAAAAGTAATGAATTAGTAACTCTTGAAGAATCGGTTTCTACTGTACGGGCAGAAAGACAAACACTCCTGCGTAAAAGTGGTCAACTTGAAGGACAGGTTGGCTTTTTAGAGCGACGTATTCGACAAATCACAGAAAAGAGTAAGTCGGAATCAGACGCACCAATTCCTATGGGTGAAGTGAAAAAGATTCTGCAGGTAGTAGAAGCTACCGTGGACAAAGCAGTTAAGAGTGATGACCCAAGCCAACTACAGCGGGCTCTCTCTGATGTGTTACATACGTTTCGTAAATTTGTACAAGGAGCTGCGGGAATTGTAGATGTTAATACTGACACAGAAGAAAAAGAACTCACTGCAATTACAAAGGAATTACAGGAAGTAGAGAAAGACATCGCAGGGGTGGAGCAAAAAGAGAAAGATCACACCGCAAAATATGATGAACTAAAGAGATCAATTGAGGCAGAAAGTGTTGAGAGTAGGGAGGCAGAACGTGAAGTATTCCGGATTGTTGGCGAACAGCGCGAAGCTGAAAATATCCTCTCTCGAATTGAAGGTGAACTTACAGCATTGGATCGTGACCGTAATGAATTTAAACGAGAGCTTCAGGAGGCCGTCTCTCTTATTGGGAGTGGTGCATCACGATATTTTAATTTTGATATTGTTGCTGACGGCAAAACTGTGTCCAACAAAATGATTGCCGAAGAGTCACGGGAAAACCAGCGAGAACGACGACGTGGACTTGAAAAGATGAAGATTCGGCTTGAGGAGCTTGGCGGGGCCAACGAAGACATTGAAAAGGAGTATAAAGAAGTGAAAGAACGCGACGAGTTTCTTGTGCATGAAATAGCTGATCTTGAAGCTTCAGTTGAAAAGCTACAAGAACTTATTAAGGAATTGACTGATCAACTCAATGAGCAATTTGTAGAAGGGATTGAAAAGATTGGTTCAGAATTCAATCGCTTTTTTGCACTTATGTTTGGTGGAGGTGAGGCGAAACTTATACGTGTGAAGCCAAAGATTAAGCGGAAGAAAAAAGACGAAGATGAGTTTGGTGAAGAGATTGAAATTGATGAAGAGGTTGAGGATGAAGAAGCTCAAGAAGGAATTGAACTCGATGTAAAACTCCCGAACAAACGTGTGCGTGGGTTGGATATGCTTTCAGGGGGAGAGCGGGCGCTTACTTCAATTGCACTTATTTTTGCGATGAGTCAGGTAAACCCTCCATTGTTCATTATTCTTGATGAGACTGATGCTGCATTGGATGAAGCAAACTCACGCCGGTACGGTGACATGATTCAGGCATTGGCAGAGAGATCACAACTCATTCTTATTACACACAATCGAGAAACGATGAGTCGAGCAGGAATTCTTTATGGTGTCACTATGGGAGGTGATGGAGTATCAAAATTACTCTCAGTAAAATTTGATGAGGCAGTAGCTGTCGCTAAATGAAATGAACAAAGGAACGTAGTGACTATTGTGAATTTTGTTCCCGATTTGTCCCGTCCTAGGGCAAATCGCTGGAACTCGAAGCACTAATTATTACTAAAGATAACAATGCAGATTTTGTTCCCGATTTGTCCCGTCCTAGGGCAAATCGCTGGAACTCGAAGCACTAATTATTACTAAAGATAACAATGCAGATTTTGTTCCCGATTTGTCCCGTCCTAGGGCAAATCGCTGGAACTCG
>Ga0209304_1001200_pt1 | contig 16202 bp, 32 predicted proteins | sample COGITO_mtgs_1004_4_FD_184789 | JGI IMG/M metagenome (GOLD analysis project Ga0209304, IMG submission 184789) | Pelagic marine microbial communities from North Sea - COGITO_mtgs_100423 (SPAdes) (version 2) | ecosystem: Environmental > Aquatic > Marine > Epipelagic ...
ACCCTCTAAATATAGACATCTGAGAATAGGATATATTCTTTTGATATGCATAATTAACAGGTGAAGGAGGATTATTTCTAATCTCTTTTATAATATTTGGGAGTTTTTTTGCCAAACTATTTTTTCCATTTATCTCGACCTACTAAAAGACCGATTATTCCATAATTGGCAATATCAATAAATGTATCTTGCATACCTTCACCTTCAACAAATGATCTACCATTAATCAATAAATTTTTTAAACGTGATATTTTGTCAGTTAATCTAATACATAACCCAGTTAGTGAAAATTGTTTATCATCGCTGTTATTAACGATATCTCCACCTAAAGCAATATTATTTAACCCATAGTCCATATGTTTAGCCGCAAACATTTCATACATTTCTTTTTGAATTTGTTTAAATTCTTTAGATAATTCTGGGTATTCTTTTTCAAATACTTTTATTGTTAATTTTGATGAATTACCTGATTTAGCACTCATAATTTCTCTATCACTCATAACTTTTTCTATTTCTTGGGCATTACTTTGGAAATGTCCTGTACCAATTTTATTTTCTAGCTTATCCATATAAGCTTTAATGGAATCACCCATTGATTTGTGCTTTAGGATCAAAATATTGCCCCAATGCATTCAATTTATCATCTGCATCTACTAGCATGATAAGTGCTTCTTCGGCATTTTTATAAAAATCTTCTGTGGAATGGTCTCCAATTCCTACTGCTTTATTACCTAATAATTCAAGTGATAATAATGCTTTAGCTTTATCTGCTTCAGCAGATGTTTTTAACATATTGTATAATTCTTTTGTCATTTTAATAACGGTTTTATTTCTTTTTTATTTAATCCTCTGTTGGTTAATATACGACTAATTTCTGTGGTAGCCAATATATTTATATATTCTTTTGCTTCTTTACTTGAACATTGAAAATAATCTTTAATATGGTCTGTTAAATCTTTATTAGGTTGTTTTACCTTAGATTTAACATATTTACTCCATTTATTATTTTTAGGGATAAACTCTCTATATATATTATAAATCATTCTTTTTTCCTGTGGAGGAAAATCTTGAACATAATTTACAATTTCTAGATAATCAGGATTCATAGATAAAAACCTATGTATCATATAACTATTCCAAACCTCCCAGTCTTTATCTGTAAAAGATTCAACTGGGGGTTTGGTGTTATTAATTGCTTTTAACCAATCAAAGATGTTTTTCATTAAAGGATATAATCTTTATATTCTTCTCTTAGTTCTTTTGGAACCGAGGATTCTAAAATTTTCTTAGTTGAAGGATCATAAAAAACTGGAATTGGGAGTAAAGCATCCTCATCTGTACCCATTACAAATTTAGACACTGTTCTTAATAGTACTCCTTGTTTAAATAAAATACCCCCATCAAAATTTTCAATGGATGTTGTGTTTTTTAAATCAATAGGTGGACCTTGTTGTTGCTGTTGCATAATTATTTATATTTTATTAAAGTTTGAATTAATGACATTATATTTATTTCCTTGTCAATACGGAAATTTGCTTTATATTGGTGTTCGTTTATTGCTAGTACTGCTGTACCTTCTTTATCTTTATAATATTCAGATGAACGATCATAAAGTGCTCTAAATAATTCATCGAAATCATCTACATTAGCATCTGCTATTATTTGGCGTATATTATTAAATGATGATACTTTATTACCTTTAGATAATTCAGTAATTACTTTATCTATATAATTAGATGATACTAATATTGAATGGTCTAATTTTAATGTATTATCTTGTGTAGATAACTGTATAGTATTAATACATTTACGTAAATCGGGATAATATTGATTAACTAAAGGTACTAAATCATTTATATCATGTTCAATAGACTCTTGTTGTAGTATCCAATTTAAATGTTTAGCAACATCTTTTTTAGTTGGAGGTACAATTTTAAGTACTTGACATCTAGATTGTAAAGGATCAATGATACGCTCTACAAAATTACAAGTCATAATAAAACGCGTCGTACGAGAGAAAGTTTCGATGATATTACGGAGTGAAGCTTGCGCTTGGATAGTAAGAAAATCAGCTTCATCCAAAATGACCACTTTAAGTGGTTTAAAAGAAGCAACGCTTGCAAATCCTTGCACTTTATCACGAATCGTTTCAATACCTCTTTCATCCGAGGCGTTAATATAAAGATGATCGCAATCAAGATTTTGAACACAAAGTTTTGCCAAAGTAGTTTTTCCTGTACCAGCTGGTCCATAAAATATTAAGTTTTGAATATCATTTTGTTCTAAATATTTAGAAATTGATTTTTTAATATTTTCATTCCCAACATAAGTTTCTAACTTAGATGGTCTATATTTTTCTACTAATAAACTATTCTCCGTATTCACCATATATTGAATATTTCTTTTCTGGTTCAGGTATTACTTCTGTTTCTGTTGAATCAATTGCATATAAACTACTTTTTAATGGTTCTAATCTGTAATGACCTTTAAATCCTGTTTTAATCATGTAGGCTTCTAAAGTATCAGTTAATGTTTTGTGTGTAGGACCATCAGGTTCATTTGCAACTAATCTCCATTTATCGCCCGGAGGTACTCTCCGAGCGATTAGGATATTTTTTTCTTCAATCTTTGTAGCCATAATATACGAAACTATTTTGACTCAGCCACAGATGCTTTTTTGTAATCTGTAATTACTCGTTTAATAGCTTGTGCTGCTTTTCTAGCTCGTGCTTGACTTGCTTTAGTTGTCCCATCGTTGTTTTCTGCTAAGGTATTAAAGTTTTCTTCAATTACCTCAAAAATTTCTTGTTTTGTCATTTTTTATTATTTATTAATTATTAATTTACATCATACCCATCATTGGGTCCATTTGTTGTTGTTTATTATCATCACTAGGTTCATCAACTACAGTACATTCTGTTAATAAAACAGTACCTGCTACTGATGCTGCGTTTTGTAGTGCTGTTCTAGCTACTTTAGTTGGGTCGATAATACCTGCTGTTTTCATATTAACAGTTTGTTCTGTTTTAATATCATACCCAGCCCAAAAATCATCTCCGGAATTAACTAAATTATCAGCTAAAATTTGCCCTTTAACTTCATCAAATCCAGCATTAACAAGAATTTGGTTAAATGGTTTAGCACATGCTGATATTACAATTTGTGCGCCTGTTGTTTTAGCTTCTAAACCAGAGGAAGCATATAGTAATGCAGTTCCACCTCCAGGTACTATTCCTTCCTCAATAGCTGCTTTTGTTGCATGTAAAGCATCATCAACTCTATCTTTCTTTTCCCTCATTTCAGTTTCAGTGTTTCCACCTACATGAATGATAGCTACTCCTCCTGTGAATTTCGCCAACCTTTCTTGAAGTTTTTCGATTTCGAACGGTGTTGTTGCTTTATCGATTTGTTGTTGTAATTCTTCAATACGTGCTTCAATTTGTTCAATTCCTCCTTTTCCATCTACAATTGTTGTTTGTTCTTTTTCTACAGTTACAGTACGAGCTTCACCAAACCATTCCCATGAAAATTTATCAAGCTTCATTCCTTTTTGTTTATCAAAAACAATTCCACCTGTTGTAACTGCTATATCTTCTAAAGCTAATTTACGTCTATCTCCAAAATCCGGGGCTTTAACCGCACATACACTTAATGTTCCTCTCATTTTATTAACTATCAAAGTAGCTAAAGCTTCATTATCTATATCTTCAGCAATAATTAATAAAGATCTTGCCTGAGCTCCTACTGCTTCTAAAATGGGCAATAATTCCTTTACCTGTGTTAATTTTTGATCAGCAATTAGAATAAGTGGGTTATCTAAGGTTGATGTCATACTGTTGTTATCTGTAACAAAATATGGAGATTTAAAACCTCTATCAAATTGCAATCCTTCAACAGTTTCAAGATAAGTTTCACCCGTACGAGATTCTTCAATATGAACTACTCCTTCCATTCCTACTTTATCAATAGCAGTTGCTATTAATTTTCCAGTTTCTGGGTCATTATTTGCAGAAATGGATGCGATTTGTTCTAATTGTTCTTCACCTGAGATTTCTTCAGATATTTTATTTTTTAAATTAGAAATTACTAATTTTACTGTAGCGTCAATATCTCTTTTAATTTGTACCGCATTTTCACTATTATTTAAAGCATTTAATCCTGCTTTTACCATTTCACGTGCTAGTAAAGTAGAAGTTGTAGTACCATCTCCTGCTTTTTCTGCGGTTTGAATTGCTGCTTGCTTTACTAATTGTACTCCTAATTCTTGTTCTGGTTCTGATAATGTAATTGATTTTGCAACTGTAACACCATCTTTTGTTGATTGTGGTGAGCCATTATTTGCAATAACTACATTTCTTCCATTTGGTCCTAAAGTTGATACTACAGCATCAGCTAATATATCTATACCTTTTACTAAATTTTCTCTAGCTGTTTTTCCTAATGTAACTTGTTTACTCATTTGATAAATCTGTTAAGTGGTTAATTTCTTCTTTTGTGACTTGTGTTTGTGCTAATACTTCTTCTATAGGAGTATTTACTTTAGCTAAAATTTGGTTTTCAGGACCTACATAATACTCATCCCCATTATAAGGTAATTTTGTAAATCCTTGGGTAGGTAAGACAACAATATCTCCTACTTTACTAATAGTAGGAACAAATTCCCCCATTAATGTTTTTTGACCCGGGCCAACGGATACAACTTTACCTGTTTGGTTTTTTTCACTTCCCAAATCAGGTACAATAATTGAACCATAAGTACTTTCTTCGGCTTCAATTGGTTTTACAATGACTGCATTAAATAACGCTTCTAATTCCATCTGTATAATTTTTAATTTGATTACTAATTGATTTATAATTGTTAATATATTCTTCTAAATTATCAAAATTTTCTACATCTGCCTTTAAATTAGCTATTTTTTGTAAAGCTTGTTCAAAATTAGCATAGTAATATAATGATTTTTCATAGGTTTTTGCCTTACCTTTAGCCCTGAAATGGGAAGCATCAGATGTCACATTTTGTTTTACAGTATAGCTGTATTCATCTTTAGTAATAAAGAAGGGTTCAAGCAAAGGGTCGGTAATAGTCTGAATAGACTTTCTTTTTGTTGTCATATAACTTATTTATTTAGACGTGAATATACGAATAATATTGCGCTAGGACACGCGTTTTTGGTAAAACTTTTATTTTATTTTAATTGTTTTTGCTTTTTTAGATTCCGCAATTGGAATAAATAGGTGAAGCAAACCATCTTTCATTTCTGCTTCTAATTTCTCTAGTTCGAATTTAGCTGCTACTTTATAACCTAAGTTAAAAGATCGTTTAGCTAATCCTTTATAGATGTAGCCACTATAATCAAATTCTTCTTCATTAGGTTTATCATAGATAATCTTTAAAAGATCTCCATCAATTTCTAGTTGAATATCTTTTTTAGTTAGACCAGTACAAGCAACTTCAAAATGAAGTCCTTCATCGTCATAAAAAATATCTAGTGGGTGGGGTTGTTTGTTTTCAAACGTTGTTGGTTGAAAAACTCCGTCTGCCTTAAATAGGTTACGGAATAGTAAGTCGAACTTTGATTGTTCGTTGAATAATGTACTCATATCATTTGGTTTTGTGAGGCCGAAGCTCTCGGTTAATTTAATTTAAACATAACAACGCGCCCTAGCTGCAATTTTATGTTCCATTATACATATGTGATTATTCATTTCTAGCGATGAAATATTCACTTTCTGTTTCTGATGTTTTAAAATTTGCTTTTAACATTCCTACTTCTGATATTTTTAGTGTACCACTTTCCATATCTTTATTAGCATTTAATATATCTTTAAATATATCTGAGTCGAATGGGATTTGAATATCTCCTTTAGTAATATTACCTCTAAGTTGATAAGTAATTTTATTTGAAAAGCCAGTATTATCACCAAATATAATTTCACATATATTCTCACCATCAAAATCTGTTGTTGTAGTAATTAACATATTGTTCACATCAGCTAAAGCACTTTTTGCTTTAATTAAATGTGTAATATCTTCACTAGTTAAATCAATCTGTATTTCAAATTCTTCAGGATCCTCATAATAAGTATTTTTACCTAAAATTAGAATATCAGCTAATGAATATGTTAAATCAAAATTTAAATCAGCTATATTCATTTTAGTATAAACTGCTTTAATTTTTTCAAGTGAAATACTTAATTCACCGTTAGTAATAGAAAGTAATTTACTAAGTTTATGAGTATCAAATACACCTAATTCTGCATCTTCAAGGTTAAAGTTATTATGTACTACTTTACATACTCTACCATTATCTCCAGCATAAACCGTTAGTTGATTATCTTTAATACGCCATTTTACTTGATTATTTAATCCGTTTAAATAATATTTTGAAATAACTGATGTTAGTGTTGCTTTATTTACCATAGTTGTAATATATGAAATTTATTTTATATCTCAAAGGATGCTAATGCATTTGTGTAAGGGTTTAAATCTAATGACCATTGGAGATCCGAGAAAAATCCTTCTAATTTATTTAATAATATTGAATCGAATACTTTTTGTCTGTCAGCATAAGCATTTAAAAAGTCATTAATTTTTTCTGGTACATCAAAGTCCTGAAACGCTAATGCTTCTATTTTATAAGGATTATCTTTACAATAAATCCATTTTACTTTATCTGCTTGGGTAATTAAATTATGTTTTTTATCTAATTGCCATAATCTTAACAGATCATTATAACGAATTGTAGCACGTACAGGTGCAGGGGCTCCTTTAAGTATTTCTGTAAACATTTCTCCTGCTCTAGTATTTTTACCTGAATACTTTTCTAGTTTTTTAATTGCTGAAGGGTTACCTAATTTAGTAAGTGGTATTGTACCATCTAGTATTTGTTTTTTAAATACTTTAATTTGATCTAAAATACTAGCTTTTTCTTCACCCTTTAATACTTGTTGTAAAATATCATTAAAAAATGATCCTAAAATAGGTGGAAAATTTGCTTTCATAAATTCTAAACCCTTAATATCCAAAGATTCTTTAGCAATTCCTTCTTGTTTAGTGATCCATTGAGCATAACGACGAGTTGCTCTAAAATAAGCTGAACGAATAACACACTCAGTTTTCATTTCAAGTCTATGTTCTGTTACATTGAAACATTCTTTAGCTAATCTATCATAATCCTCATTAATTACGTCCTGATACTTCATTGCTACTTTTTCTAAAATATCATCTTTTTCTTCTGCTGATAGTTCTTCGAAATTAGGATGTAATTTAAGAAGTAAGGGTTCAGCATTAAAGTAATTAGAGTCTGTATCTACATAAGCACAATAATTCTCATCCCCTTCATCACAAATCCACCAAGGTGTTTCTTCTAAATGTTTCATTAATATTCTTTATACGATTTTTCCTCTACTAAACCTGATGATGTCATTAAATTAATAATTTTTTTAACTTCACATCTTTTATCATTGGTAATATAAACAGAACGAGCCAACTCTACAAACTCCTTATCAAATCTCTTTTCACGTTCACAATCTCTAATCCAATCTTCTATATTCCAAAGTTCACCATTAATTTTTGCTAATTCAAGATAATGATTTTGTAATTGACCATCATACTTTTCAAATAATTCTACAACTAAAGGGTTTAGTGTGTCAAATTCTTTTTGAATGTTTACTAACTTTTCTTCATCCTCAATTTTAAGTAATTTTAACTCTAAAATTGAAATTTTGTCTAATAATTCTCCATTTGATACTTCTACTAACATATATTTATTTTTTAAAATGTTCTTTCACCTGGTAAGGGTGGTACTGTTATTGGTTTGTTTCCATTAGAATCTAAATCACTTCTTTCGATTAGTTCTACTTTATATTTTATTCCTGCTACTTTAAAAGTTCCTCCTTGTTTAAGCATTTTTCTAAAAAAGTTTTCTTGGATTTCACTCCATTCTTTACTTCTAGTTATAAGCTCATCTTTAGAAATGGGTTCTCCATTTACCGTGATTACTTGGTTTTTCCTAATAGATTGTTTTTTTAATGTCATATTTCTAATTTTATTTCTTCACGCATAACTTTATTCATATGGCGGTTTGCACATAAAGCCGATTCTTGTATTATTCTGTGTCCACTTAAGGTGATTGCTTCACTTAAGGTTTGAAAGTTCATACCATATCTAAATGAAGGTAATGCTGTAGCCCCATATAAACTGTTAAGTAGAATTTTCATTGTGTATTGCATTAAATAGTTATATTCACCTAATTCCTTATCTCCTGCCTTATAAGCCTTTTTCATGCGGTTTTTATAAACAACTCGTTCTTCAAACCATTTCTTTAGAATAGTAGATAAAACTGATTCTTTATCTGTTCTAAACATTGAACCATTAGCTGCTACTGCCAAGTTATTTTGTTCAATCATAGCTATTAATCTACCAACATTTACACTAGTTTGTTGTCGTTTTTTATTTTCAACTAGTAATTCTTCTTCAGGATCACGTTCTTTTAAATCGTTAAGACCCAGTCTATTATTACGGTCATCAGCATCTACAATACGCCCCACAAATGTTTCCTTACCTATGTTTATAGACATTATTATAGATGGATATAGCGAAGTTAAATCTTCATCAAACATATACTTATATAACCCTGCTTTAGGGCAAAAAAGATACCCTCCTGCATAACTATCTTTCTTTTGGGGGAATGGTTCTTTTGGGGGTGGTACTATGTCTTGGGAGAGTAAATAGGCTGAAATAGCACCATCTTGGGATATACTATTAGCATATACTTCACTATAATTATGTTTTCCCTTATGAGATAAATTTTTAGTTAAAGCTAAATATTGTAATTTTTCATCTAATTTTTGTAAGATTTCAACATCAACAAAGTTATACTGAATGAATTTATGGATATCTGTTTCAAATAATTGATCTAGGTTTCCTTCATATTCAACTTTATTCATACCTACATATTTGGCTCCAATTGCATCTAATTTCCAACTAGGTTCATCTTTCCAACTATATTTTTTATGTAAACGAATGTAATCTAAAGATTCAATACCTACAATATCTACATATTGGTTTTGTTTAAAGAAGTATTTGTTGTTTTTCTTAGAAACTACTTTACCAATAGGAGATAAATGATCAGCCCAATCTTTACCTATGGTTCTACACATTCTGTAATATAAATAAGGTATATCAAAATAATCTGAATTGTATCCTACTAAAATATCAGGATCCATTTCTCTTATTGCTTCAACAAACTTAGCTAATAATTCATTTTCTGTAGTACAAGGGATAATTTCTTTATTTTTATTTTTGCCTGTTTTAGTGTGTGCTAATTGACTTTTTTTATCTAAAATAAGAATAGACCAATAGTCTTTTTGTTTGTCCCACCAAGCAATAGAAGTAATGGGCATAGGAGCATCTTCAATATATTCTTCAGTTAATGCTCCTCCTATTTCACACTCAATATCAAAAAAAACTTCTCTATGTCCCTTAGAAGGAACATCATTTACACCATAACGCTCAACTAAAAACTTTTGGTGGGGTTTCATATCATGAAAATGTAAATTAGGAGTATTTTTAGCACTATAATCAGGGTTTTTAGAATAAAACCACTTAGATATAGGTTTTAGGAATTCACCATTTAACCCCTTATGTGTATGTTCTTCTTCAGTACACTCCTGGTATACTACATTTCTATAGGGTACTATTTGATGACCACCATCTTCTTCCCATAGATGCATTTCAAAATAATTATCTCCTAATTTTTTACCTTGATAACACTTTTTATACATTATATAACTTTTATTTGGGTGAATATACAAAGGCTCCCTACGGGAGCCTAAGTTTTTTACAGATATTCTTTCTTTAATTCTTCTTGTGTAAAGAATTGTTTTAAATCAGGTCTATAGTAATTAATAGACTTCATTACTTTACGATCACGTGTTCTATATACTACGAATCGGTCTTCGATCTGTTCAAAGTGACATGGCTCAGCTTGTTCTTTAGAGCGGATGGTGACAGTCTCCATGGCTTCTTCTTTAGTGCTACAAGACTTCGACATATTGCTTCCTTGTACTTCTTGATATGCAGGCCATATCTTATCTTTAAGGCCGTGTAACATAGTACCGTTCCCAAGGGAAACATAAGCAATATCACACAAAGCATCCAAAACTTCCACGATGTCTCCGTTTTCGCAAGCCTGTCTATATTCTTCCAATTCTTCAAGTACAAAGTCGTATACGAATTCCCACTCCTTTTTTTCTGGTATTGTTGGTTCATAATTATTTGGTTTTCCGAATGTGCCATTAAATGTTTCTACTTCGTTAACAAAAGGCACATCTACTGCTTTGTTTACGGGGTCATTAAACCCAAAATTTAATTGTTTTCCCATTAGCTTATTACTTCTAAAAATTTAGTTTTCTTTACTTCTACAACTCTAAAATTAGACATACCTTCATTATGTTTGTACATCTTAGCTTCTGCATCAGTTGCTGATACTGCTACCACTAAATATAATTCAGTTGTTTTTTGTATCCTACCTCTTTCATTCTCAAATTCGTTTTGAGTTTTAATTTGCCAATATTCCATATTTATTTATTTGATTTATAATATTCATCTGCTTTATCTCTCCATTCTTTAGCTCCAGGTTTTAAATAATCTTGAATAGGTTTGGAATCTTTGGTTTCCCAAGGATAAATTAACCATTCATCCCCTTCATGTATTTCAGACCATATACTAGGTTGAAAACATGATGTGTGGGGTTTATAATGTAATACTGCTGTCCAAACTCCAGGGGCTTTTTCTAATGTTGCTCCTGAATCACATATGTCATCTACTACTAAAGTATTAGGTAATATAACATCCGTCCAAGGTAAACCTAATTTATGCGATATTAATACTGCTGGGATTAGTCCTCCTCTAGCAATACCATGAATAGAATCTATATTAGGTTGATCGTGTCTAATTTTATTACATAAATTATCAACTGCGTCATTAATGTCCGCCCAACATAAATATATTTTATTGTCTGCTTTTAATGCCATATCTCTTATATATTATGTCCTCCGTTATTAATTTTTAAACTATCAAAAAACTCTTTACGAGATAAATTATCATTTTCTCTAAATACACCTGATGCCTTAGTTGTAACCATTGCTGCACCTTGATGTTTAACACCTCTACAAGATACACAATTATGAGTACCTACTATAGTAACAATAACACCTTTATTCCCTGCTGTAATTTTATCTACAGCATTATGGATAGCTGATGTTAATTGTTCTTGTATTGCTCCTCTACGACCAAATAATTCTACAATTCTATTTAATTTAGATAATCCAATTACTTGACCACCTTCTCCTGCAATATAACCAATGTGTACCACACCTCCAATTGTTTGGTGGTGGTGTGAACACATTGAGGTAAGAGGGATGTTTCTTTCAATAACGATTCCATCATACCCATCCGAAGGAAAGGATGTTATAGGGGACATTGCTGTATATCTACCAGCCCATAAATCATTCACATAAGCTTTAGCTACTCGTCGAGGTGTTTCCATTGAATTGGGATCATCTCTCCAATCACATTTTAAAGCATCTAAAAACTTACCATAAGCTTTTTCTGCTTTATCAATCATTTTTAATTTTTCTTTATCTGTAAAGGGAAATCCTTCGGCAACCCCGTTTGCATAACCTACTTTTACTACTTCTAATTCTTCGTGAACTTTTCTACGTTTGTTCTCCATTTATATAACTTTTTAATTTATCTACTAATACTAATACTTCATCTGGTTCCATTGTTATAGCACAACAGACATTGATGTTCTCTTCTATTTCCTCTAATATACGAAGGGCTTCTTGCTTATCCACTATACTTCTCGCTGATCTTCGAAAGCAATAATATGTGGTCTCCAAGTCATTCTATAACCATTATCTCTAACCCAATCAAATACTAAAGGATAAGATTTAAATAAACCCTCTCTTGAATCCCCAGCAGGCATAAACCATACTTTATCTTGGGGTACATCCATAATTTTAATAAAATTAAGAATTTCTTCTAATGAACCTTCATCCTTACCATCCCATACAGGTTTAATATGATAATCTGAATGGTATGAAATTGATTGTGAAATAGCTTCATAATTAAGTCTAAACTTATTATGACGTTTTACCATTCTTTCGTCGGTAATGGATCCTTGAGGAGTTTCAACACCAACAACGGGGATACTATTACTAAACTTAGGACTAATGCTAAGCAAATTAATAGGATAATCGGTAGGAAGAAAATGAGATCCCTCAGTTTCAATAGTAATAAAGATATTGTTTTCATGTGCAAAATGTGTTAATTCGTTTACTAATGCCGGATGCATAGTAGGAGATCCTCCTGTTAACATCATCTCTTTAATATGAGGATTATCCTTATATGCTTGAATAATGTCTTTAAAATTAAAATGTCCTTTTTCTGGATGGATGCTTGTATACCAACTATCACACCATCCCCCTTCACCAAAATAACATCTGTGGGTACACCCTGTTGTTCTAATTACTACTGTTGGATATCCTGCTCTAGAGCCTTCAGATTGAACTGCAGTATATATTTCTACAATTGGGAGGTTTTTATCGTAATCCTCAATACGTTTCAATTGTTTGTGCATATTGTTAATTTTTTTAAGTGGTTTTTCATTCACTAATAACTTATTATTCGCAGTAATAGGCTGCATTTTTACCATGTTCCATGAATTTAACTTTAGTAACTCTAACCCTATTATCAGTTTCAGTCTTTACAAATTCATTTAACTTATTATAAATATATTCTGAGAATTTCTCAGCGCCAGTAGCTGGTATGATTCTTACTTGAGCAACTTCTGCTTCATCCATTTGTCTAAATGCTTCTATCCATGGATCATCTTCTGCTATAATCATTGTATGATCAAACATATAATCCATCCAAGCTTTTGGTTGTTTACCATCAATTAGAGTTTTAGCGCGTTTCATACCTCCAAAATCCCAAACCCAATTTCTGTCATCTAATTCCCCTTCAAAATATACTTTGAATGAAATTCCATAACCGTGTACAAATCTACAGTGTGTACTTTCTGCTCTCCATTGACGAAACACTGTACTAAAACCGTCAAATACTTTACTTGATTGATATTTACCCATTATAAAAATTTAAGATTGCTTGATCTGGTTGTACTCCAACCATCCTATTTAATTCTGTCCCATTTTCATCTACTAATACTAAAGAGGGTACATTTCGAACTCCATATTTCATAGACATATCTTGATTTGAGTCAACATCAATTTTTCTATAATTAATTTGACTTGCTAGTTTTTCCATTCTAGGTGCTAATGCTTTACATGGACCACACCATGAAGCGGTAAAATAAAGGATTGTTTTCATTATTTTTGATTTAAATTTATTTATACTAATTCTTCTCCTATTCCTACTATTTCACTCAATATAAGTAAAATAACTGCAATATCCAAGCTATACCATAAAGCTCCGTACCCTAAAATACGGATTCCTGATTTGATAAAGCTAATTTGTTGGTGTTTTCTTGCGTCTGGTAGTTTTTGTTTTTTCATAACTTTTTGTTGTTTTTTTATAATCTATTATAAACCCAATTGCTACTAGAAGGTTTAAACCTAAGCTAGTAATTATTTCATGAATATCTTTATAGGTATTTATACTAAGATGGACATGACCTACAACCCAAAAAGGTATTGCCATTTGTTGGCTGTACCAAATTAGAGAAAATTCTATAAATTTTTTCATATAAATTTTTGTTGTCCCGACAGGTCTCGAACCTATACTCTTCTGTACCAAAAACAGACGTGTTACCAATTACACCACAGGACATTTAAAGAGAGACATTTCGGGTCTTTCAAGGTTACTGCGTTAATGAGTGGTTAACCTTTACCATAATCTCAATTTAATCAGCTTTACTGTCTCTCTATAATTTAAATTGACCTGTTTCTTCTAAAACTATCCCAGGCAACTTTTTTAGATTTCCCTAACATACTTAGTCGAGATACCTTTGAATTAAACGTTTCCCTAGTACTATTAACTTGGGTTTGTCCGTTGTTTGATTGTTGATTTGTTGTCATTACTGTATTATTAAATATTTATATGTATCTATACGTATTCAGCAAGAACTTTCTCAACATGAGCTTTTGCAACTTGGTAACTAACTACACCTGTTTCATCAGCATATCCAACAGGATCAGGTCTACCTAATTTAATAAAAGCCTCAATACGTTCTACTGATGAAGCTGATTTATAATCACTATACCATTCCCAAGCATTTGTTTCAGGTCTGCTGTAAACTTTCATTGGTTTATAAGAGGTATTTGTTCTTTTATATACTTCGTTAAAATCAATTCCTAACGATTCACATAATTTTTCTCCATCTTGTAAAATACCAAATTTATCAGTATTTAAATAAGGAGTAAAGTAACCTACTCTATCAGCATCCCAATTTCCCATTCTAAAAGCTGCATCATCTGCATCTCTAAATTCTTGTCTACAATCAGGATAAACAGCATGATCACCAGCATGAATTCCTAAAGCAATATCACAAACATCTTCTTTTTTATTTGCTATAGATAAAGCTACTGCTTGAGTAATAGAAGCAAACATTTTGTTTCTGTTAGGAACAACAGTTTCTTTCATATTATCTTGTTCATAATGTCCTTCAGGTACATCATCTCCACCTTCTACTAATGCAGAATCTAGTAAATCTACTAATCCATCTAGTTTAATTTGACGATAATTTACTTTGTGACCTTTACTTGCAAGGTAATCAATTAATGATTGAGCTCTTTCTAGCTCTACTTTGTGTTTTTGACCATAGTCAAATGAGATACCAGTTACTGTATCATACTCTTCGATAGCTCTTAACAATAGGGTGCTGCTATCCATTCCACCACTTAAACTTACTACACAATGTGCCATATTTATTTATTTAATTTTTGCCAGGTATTTTGCGTATAGGCCAACGCTTGATTAAATTTACATTTTATATATGATCGAACATACGAAAAGAGAGTAGAAAATCCAACCCCCCCTATAAGAAGTGTCCATAAATTTGGATGATAGTGCTCTCCACAAAGACCCAATGCGTGTTTTATAAATTCTGCCATATTATTCGTCTTCTTTAAATTCTACGTCACTGTAATCATCAATTGGTTTATCTCTTACTAGATCCCAATCCGCATCATCTATAATTTCTTGTTGAAGATCTTCATCACCTGTTTTCCACTTTGTTAGTTCTTCTTCTGTTAGCACGTATTCTTCCCATCTGAAGTTAGCATAATTTACTGTTCTTGTTAATTTAGCCATAATTTATTTATTGAAAATTTCTTGAACTTTAAAATATTCATCTAAGAATTCTTTCCTATATAAAAATACTTCCATATTATTAAATTCTAATAACCTTTTTTTATAAGGTTGGTTTGTTAATATTGCATAAGCATTAACTTTTAATCCTGTCCCGTCTTTATCTGCGTGACCTCGGTAATCATAAAGTGACATCATATCTATTTGGTTTTTAAATTATTATTATAAAAAGGGTTTGTTGTCAAAACATGACCACAAGAAGTATTATATTCTGATATTATTTCTAGCTTACATTCTTGTATAACATCCTTAGTGTCTTGACCGTGGGATCTATGAAAGTAATCATCAAAGGCTATATATTTGGGGTTGAAAGTAAGTGCTATTTTTGTGTCTCTAAGAATTGCTTCTTTACTATGATCCCCATCAATAAAAATCAAATCATACTTGTTAACATATTCTGATTTAACTTCAGGAAGAAGTGAATGGTCAAATGATGTATAAGTAAATCTATTTGGATAAGATTGGGTTAGATATTGAGTTGATTTTAATACTTCAGCTTCAGTTCTAATATCTACACTATGTAGAGTTGCTTTACTATTTTCTAACCACATTAAAGCACTTGCCCCCCTGTTAAATCCTAACTCTAATATAGAGGTTGGGTTTGTTCTCTTACAAATATCCTTAATGGAGGAAAAGGATTCAAATTCTAATTCTCCTGTTACTTTAGGTGAAAGAATACCATTAATCAAATGGTCAAAATTATCTTGATTCATAACTGTTTCTATTTTAATTATTAATATGTTTTTTAACTATTTCTTTAAATCTTCTTGTATTATGGATAATATTTAAATAATCCAACTCATCGAAC
>Ga0209304_1001201_pt1 | contig 16197 bp, 17 predicted proteins | sample COGITO_mtgs_1004_4_FD_184789 | JGI IMG/M metagenome (GOLD analysis project Ga0209304, IMG submission 184789) | Pelagic marine microbial communities from North Sea - COGITO_mtgs_100423 (SPAdes) (version 2) | ecosystem: Environmental > Aquatic > Marine > Epipelagic ...
GTAGATCCAGGCAAACATGACTTTGCGCCTATTTTAAGATCTACGCTAACCCAAATTGAGTTGGAAGGTTAAACGCATGTCCTTTTTAAGAAAAACTCTCGATAGGATAGAGCCACACGTATCCTCTGGCGGCAAGTATCCGCAGTTTTACGCGCTCTACGAAGCGGTAGATACCGTTTTCTACTCGCCATCTGATGTCAATAAAGGCAGTAATCACGTTCGCGATGGGATTGATCTCAAACGCGTAATGATCTTTGTATGGTTAGCTGCAATGCCATGCGTATTCATTGGCTCCTATAATGTTGGCTTAGAGGCCAATACGATTATGGCGACCATGGGGATTACTGAAATTGGTGGCTGGCGCGGCGACATTTTGGCCTTTTTTAGTATTGGGCATGACCCAGCCAATATGTTTGACAATTTTTGGTTGGGCTTTTGGTACTGGTTCCCAATTTACGCAACGGTGTTTGTTGTTGGTGGGTTCTGGGAGGTTTTGTTTGCCTCGGTACGCGGTCACGAGATTAACGAAGGATTCTTTGTTACTTCCATATTGTTCAGCCTGATCGTGCCAGCATCTTTGCCATTGTGGCAAGCTGCACTGGGTATCAGTTTTGGTATCGTTTTGGGTAAAGAAGTCTTTGGTGGAACAGGTAAGAATTTTCTAAACCCCGCACTTACGGGACGGGCTTTTCTATATTTTGCGTATCCCGCTCAAATATCGGGAGATGCTGTATGGACTGTCGTTGATGGCTATTCTGGTGCAACCGCGCTGGGCGTTGCTGCCGCAAATGGCATGCAAGGACTCAAGGAAGCAGGCTTTACGCTAGAGCAGTCGTTTTATGGTCATATAGCTGGATCCATAGGTGAGACATCATTGATTGCTATTGGAATTGGTGGGTTGTTCCTTTTGCTGACCAAAATTGCATCATGGCGAATCATGCTCGGAGTAGTACTAGGTGTAATAGCCACGAGTGCCATGTTCAATGCGATCGGTAGCGACACGAACCCAATGTTTAGTATTACGCCACAATGGCATCTGGTTATTGGTGGATTAGCTTTTGCTACCGTTTATATGGCCACTGATCCTGTCAGTGCATCTATGACTGACACGGGCCGATTTTGGTACGGTTTTCTGATTGGTCTAATGACCATTCTAATTCGTGTGGTCAACCCAGCGTTTCCAGAAGGTGTTATGTTAGCCATTCTATTCGCTAACTTATTTGCGCCATTAATAGACTGGGCCGTTGTGCAAGCAAACATCCGGCGCCGTACAGCACGTTACACGCTGTAGGCGATAGAGTAGGTATTAGTTGTAAGCCATAAGCTTTGAAAGAAAAACTTGGAAATCACATGATCAACAATCATAAAACGGCGTTTGAATTGGTTGCTAGTCCAGTAGGGCGTCAGCAGCGAGGTTTTTTAAGCCTTCCTAACGACAACATTGTAAAGACAATCGGTGTAGCAACATTGCTGTGCCTAGTTTGCTCGATCATTGTTGCCGTGTCCGCAACGGTGCTCAAGCCCAAGCAAGTTGAAAACAAACTGCTCGACAAAAAGACTAATATCCTTTTGGTCGCGGGTCTAACCGATGGCAGTAAGAGTGTAGATGAACGCTTTGCTAAGATTGAAAGCATCGTCATCGACATGAATAGTGGAATGGTGCAGCAAGATATGGACGGCAATGCCTACGATCAGCGTAAAGCATCAAGAGATCCTGAGCGCAGTACCGTACTGCCCAGAGAGCAAGATGTTGCTGTTATTAAGCGCCGAGCGAACTTGGCAAATGTTTACCTTTTTAAAGAAGAAGACAGACTAAAGAAAATCATACTGCCTATTAAAGGTTATGGGCTTTGGTCAACCATGTATGGTTTTATAGCGTTAGAGAGTGATGCTAAAACTGTAAGCGGCATCACGTTTTACGAGCACGGCGAAACACCTGGCCTGGGCGGCGAAATTGAAAACAAGAAATGGCAGGCCGGTTGGCAGGGTAAGCAGGTAGTCGACGAAAGCGGAGAAGTGGCTTTAGAAGTTATTAAGGGCTCTATAACTGATGCTACATCAGACCCAGAGTACAAAGTAGACGGGTTGGCAGGCGCTACTCTTACCAGCAAAGGTGTAAGCAATACGATCGCGTTTTGGTTAGGCGCAAATGGTTTTGGACCCTATTTGGCAACATTAAGGCAGCAAGGGTCTGAGGCTACTAAGCAAGATGATACTGCTATGGAAACCGAAGCTACTTTGGAAGAAACAGTTAATACACTAATTGATCAAGATGAGTCTATCGTTGATCAATCAACATCAGAGCCTGACTCTGATGGCATACTTTAGAGAGGTTAATCATGGCTAGCGAAGCAAGAAAGGCTCTATTCGAACCACTCATTAATAATAATCCCATAGCTTTACAGATTTTAGGGATTTGTTCGGCTTTGGCGGTAACTACGCAATTATCGGTTGCCCTTATTATGTGCATTGCACTCACGAGTGTGACCGCGTTTTCAAATCTCTTTATTAGCATAATCCGGAACCACGTTCCTTCGAGTATTCGGATTATTGTTCAGATGACGATTATTGCATCCCTGGTTATTATCGTAGACCAGTTGCTTAAAGCGTACGCTTTCGACACCAGTAAAAAGCTTGCTGTATTCGTAGGTTTGATTATTACAAACTGTATTGTGATGGGACGAGCGGAAGCCTACGCGATGAAAAACACGCCATGGAATTCTTTCCTTGACGGTATCGGTAACGGCCTTGGCTATAGCTTAATCCTAATTATCGTTGCCACAGTCCGCGAACTGTTCGGATCCGGAAGTCTCCTAGGGTATCAAATATTAGTTCCAGTTTCAGAAGGTGGCTGGTACACGCCAAACGGTTTGATGTTGCTCTCCCCCAGTGCCTTCATCATTATCGGTTTAATCATCTGGGCGATCAGAGCAGCGCGACCTGAGCAGGTAGAAGCACCTGACTTTGAAATGCAAGACGCGCACTATTCAAATGATCACGCAAGTAAGAGCGGAGCACACTAATGGACTTAGTTAGTATTGCGGTAAAGGCCATCTTTATCGAAAATCTGGCGTTAACATTTTTCCTTGGAATGTGTACGTTTTTGGCTGTTTCGAAAAAGATATCAACAGCATTAGGTCTTGGGTTTGCGGTATTTGTGGTACTTGCTATTACAGTTCCAGTAAATAACCTGATCTATCAGAACTTTTTACGCGAGGGCGCATTAGATTGGGCCGGCATGCCAGAGGTAGACTTAAGTTTCTTGGGGCTAATCTCTTACATTGGTGTAATCGCGGCTTTAGTTCAAATTCTTGAGATGTTTTTGGATCGTTTTGTACCTGCTCTATACAATGCATTGGGTATATTCTTACCTCTAATTACGGTGAACTGCGCGATTTTGGGCGCATCACTGTTTATGGTTGAGCGTGACTATACTTTTACCGAAAGTTTGGTTTATGGTGCGTCGGCCGGAGTTGGTTGGGCTTTAGCTATTGCCGCTTTGGCGGGTATTCGCGAAAAGCTTAAATACAGTGATGTTCCGGATGGGTTAGAAGGCCTAGGCATCACGTTTATAACCGTTGGCCTGATGGCATTGGGATTCTTGGCCTTTTCTGGAATTCAGTTGTAATTGAATGTTTATTTAGACACACACGACATATTTTCGTCCCAAGCATAAAGAGAAACTAGACATGTTAGAGATTGGTTTAGGCGTTAGCTTTTTCACCGTAATTGTTTTGACGTTGGTCGCCATTATTTTGTTTGCTAAAAGCAAATGGGTAGCGAGCGGTAATGTGAAAATCAGTATAAATGGCGAGAAAACCATCGAGGTGCCGGCTGGCGGAAAGCTGCTCGGCGTGTTGGCCGACAACGGTTTATTTGTGCCTTCGGCCTGTGGTGGCGGTGGTACTTGTGCACAGTGTCGAGTGAAGATTCATGATGGTGGTGGCGCTATCCTTCCCACAGAACTGACACATATCACAAAGAGAGAAGCCGCCTGTGGTGACCGTTTGTCATGCCAGGTCTCTGTTAAAAACGATCTTGAGATCGAAGTCGCTGAAGAGGTATTCGGCGTTAAGAAATGGGAATGCACCGTTCGTTCTAACGACAACGTTGCGACATTTATTAAGGAGCTGGTTCTTGAGCTTCCTAACGGCGAAGCGGTAGATTTTCGTGCGGGTGGTTATATACAAATCGAATGCCCGCCGCATAAGTTGCAATATAAGGATTTTATAGTTCAAGACGAATACAAACCAGATTGGGACCACTTCAATATTTGGCAATATGAGTCGATGGTTGAAGAGACAGTGGTTCGAGCCTACTCAATGGCAAACTACCCGCTAGAAGAGGGCATCATAATGCTCAACGTACGGATTGCATCGCCTCCACCGCGTACTGAAGGACTCGCACCAGGAAAAATGTCTTCGTATATCTTTAACCTTCAGCCGGGTGACGCGGTTACTATTTCTGGACCATTTGGCGAATTTTTTGCCAAAGAGACTGATTCAGAGATGGTGTTTGTTGGTGGTGGTGCAGGTATGGCGCCAATGCGTTCACATATTTTTGATCAATTAGAGCGAATTAAAACCGATCGAAAAATCACATTTTGGTATGGCGCACGCAGCTTACGCGAGATGTTTTATGTCGAAGGTTTTGATCGCCTTGCGGCTGAGCACCCAAATTTCGAATGGCACGTTGCCCTATCTGATCCGCAAGATGAAGACGAGTGGAAGGGCGACACAGGCTTTATTCATAATGTTTTGTTTGAGAACTATCTAAAAGATCATGAAGCACCAGAAGACTGTGAGTTTTATATGTGTGGGCCGCCGATGATGAATCAGGCCGTTATCAATATGTTGCAGGATCTCGGTGTTGAAGACAGCAATATTATGCTAGACGACTTTGGCGGCTAATAGTCAAGGTTTATGAGAGTCGTTGTTTGGTGGTTTCAACGGCTCAAACCAATTTAGCTATTTATTTAGTCGATTCCATATAGGCGCCATCGGTTGCTTGGGCTATTCCATAGTTTTAGTGTTGAACGGAGCGTTTACCGAATCGCTCTGACTGCCACTCCCCCTAATAACCGTAAGCATTGAACTTATCTGTGTTCACCATGATTAAGCCTGCGCAAAATTCTTTTAGGTATGTCTTACTAGGCGTGATTGTGATCGCGACTCTCGCTGCCTGTGACATTGCAAAAGATAAGGAAGATGAATTTTGGTTGTTTAAGGGCCCAATCATGGGTACCCAATACAGCATTACCGTAGTTGTAAATCACAACGCTGAGTCAAACCCTGCTATTGACATGTCTCGATTTGAGCTTGATAAAGGCGTGGTCGAGGTAATGCAGGCGACCAATCAAATAATGTCTCACTACATTAGTGATTCCGATTTGAGTCTGCTCAATAGCGAACCCTCAGGGACTGCCGTCGTTGTAACACCCGCTTTAGCTACTATTTTGGCTGTATCGCAACGGTTATCAGAACAGTCCAATGGCGCATTTGATATAACTCTTGCCCCAGTAATTGACGCATGGGGATTCGGGCCTGCAGGTGAAATAAATGAGCGTCCGAGCCCTGAGGCGCTGGAATCTCTACGTAAAAAAATTGGGTATCAAAAGTATAAGGTTGTTGACAATACAGTCGTTAAACTGGCAGAGGGCCTCACCTTTAATTTGTCGGCTATCGCAAAAGGATATGCAGTTGACCAAGTTTCGAACTATCTAACAAAGCAGGGTTTTGGTAATCACTTGGTGGATATCGGCGGAGAACTTCGTGCGTCGGGGAAAAACCAAGAGGGTGGTGGTTGGAGGATAGGCATTGAAAAGCCACATGTTCTGGGTGGGTTGCGCGATGTCATTGAGCTTACTGATCGCGCCGTGGCCACTTCTGGGGATTATCGTAATTTTGTAGAGCTTGACGGGCAGCGATATTCGCACACTATCGATTCGAAGTCGTTGAATCCGGTACTGCATCGATTAGCGTCAATTACTGTAGTTCACGAAAACGCGACTGAGGCTGACGGTCTGGCAACGGCAATTTTGGCTATGGGTGACGTGCTGGGGATTGAGTTCGCGCGCGAAAAAGGTTTGAGCTTCTATGCCATGATTCGCGAAGGCGATGACGAATATTCGGTGGTTGTGAGCGATGACTTACATCCACTTCTATATGATAAAGACCAATGAACCCCTTGAAGCTGATTCGATTGAGCACTAAAGTGTGACTAGAACCGACTGGAGTCTGTTATGAGTACCATAATTCTTACTTTCTTTATTTTTCTTACCGTTGTTGCGGCAATGGCCGTTGGTGTGATTGTGAATGGCCGAGCTATTAAGGGCAGCTGTGGAGGCCTCAATGACATCGAAGGACTAGGTGGCGCCTGTGATATTTGCGAAGGTAAGAAGGTTTGCGAGAAGCGCAAGAATTTAATGGAAGAGCAAGCCGAAGCACATCGGCAACAAGCAGATGCTTTACGCAATTCTAAGACTTTTTAGTTTACAACCATCCGAGCGTAAAGACTCGACAGCGACACGACTTTGATCTTGACGACTAGATATATATGAATCCTTCTATAAGCACCCCAGAGACAGTTGTGGAATCTGACGAAGAACTTCAGCCTGCCGAGAAGGCACCTATCAACGGGGAGATTCGTGAGCACGGTGGCAAGATTTGTATTCATTATGATGGCCATTGGGTGCGTTATTACCCAGCACCCTCGAATACGCTGTCCGAAAAGAAAGCACTTATTCTATCTCTGCAGAAGCGTGTTTTCCACCACACAGAAGCAGGGATAAATTCACCAGGTTGGCGCACCGAGGTTGCTCGAAAGTATTATGAAAAAGAACAAGATCCTGCTCGTAAACGCGTAAATGCAGCAATGCTCGCTGGCTCACTGTTCAATCGAGCGACTGATATTTTTGCTAGCATTGTTGATCTAGAAAGAAAAGGCCTGCAAGTAGCGGAAGACAATCCGCTAATGAAACAGTGCGAAGCCTGTTTTATGGACGCTCTTGAGCTAGGCAAACAAGTTAAGCATTTTAGCGGCGAGGAGGGCGTTGACGAACTTTGGGGCGAACCCTTTAAAGCGTTCTCTATGCCTCCTGAAAAATTCTATCATAGTCGTTTTATTAAGCTTGCCCAGACCTTTGCGTCGCTCGATATGATCGTCGATCAAATGAAAAGCGTATTCAAGGACGTAGATGGCTTTGAAGCCGTATTGCCCATGCTGGATGAGTTGCGCGATGCGGCAAAAGTTGAGGCGGAGACAATGCGCCGCGATGAAGTTATTTTTGAGATCTGGCCACGATATGTAGTGGCGAAAGAAGCGCTTGTTTCGTTTAAACCATGCGGCTTATCGCGACAAGCCGATAAAATCAGATATTGGGAAGACGGCTTAAGACTGCTGCAAATGGGCGCCAATGTAATCGACTACATAAGCGGTGTTCGTGTACCGATGCCGGTGACCACTCGCAATTTTATTGATAGTTGTATTCGTTATCAAAAAAGTGGTTCGTTGGATCGCGAGTTCGCTATTCCGTCGAGCTGCTTTGAGCCACCGCTAACCGCTCCACCATCATAGATACAACAACCTAGGTGGAGCAATATAAGTGGAGCAATATAGATGGCAAAATGCCTTGGGCTCAACTCGCTGGTATCAGCTAGAGTATTACAGTGAATCTGAGTATCAGACTATGATTCCCATAAATCAACGCACATTATGAAGTTACGACAATTTCAATACGTAGTCGAAGTAGTGCGCAACGGCATGAATGTTACGGCTGCCTCAGAAAAACTGTTTACCTCACAGCCAGGAGTCAGTAGCCAAATAAAGCGCTTAGAACAGGAGCTCGGTATTACGCTCTTTGAGCGTGCGGGAAAACATCTTAATGGTTTAACTCCCGAGGGTAAGCTGCTAGTAGAGCGATTTGAGTCTATCTTAGACGAAGTCGATAACATTAAGCGCATTGCTAGTGATTTTAGTCATCCAGACTCAGGGACCATCTCTATCGCTACTACGCATACCCAAGCCCGTTACGTATTACCCCCCGTAGTTACGGAGTTTAGAGAACGTTACCCCAACGTTAAGCTGCAAATTAACCAAGGTACACCAGAGCAGATTGCTGCACTGACTGACAGCGGTCAAGCCGATATTGGTATTGCAACCGAGGCGTTAGAGTTATTCGAAAACCTGATTTTGTTGCCGTGTTACCGCTGGAATCGCTGCATCATGGTACCGCGCAACCATCCGTTGGTCGGTATTCCAGAACTTACGTTAGAGGCAATTGCCGAACATCCAATTATTACGTATACCTTTGGTGTAGCTGATCGTTCGGTAATAAATCGTGCGTTTAAGTCTCGCGGGCTGGATTTAAACGTAGTACTTACCGCGGCAGATGCCGAGGTTATTAAAGCTTATATACGCAATGGTTTGGGAATTGGAATATGCGCTAGGATGGCGTATGACCCAACCTATGACAAAGATCTAGTCGTACTTGATGCGGGTAACTTATTTGATTCCAGTGTTACCAGCCTGGCCATTCGTAAAAATACGGTATTACGTGCGTACGTTTACGACTTTATTAAGTTATTTGCACCGCACTTGGAGCGCTCCGTAGTTGACCAAGCGTTGGCGGCGCAAAACGATACAAGCTTACAAGAGAAGTTATTTAAAGAGCACGTAAAAGGTGCAGCAATGCGCTAATCTTCTTTAGCTTCTGGCCTACAACCCCCAGCCTTGCTCGTAATATTTTCTTTGTCAGTTCTGCGAGTTAGCTGTGCGACCGTACCATTTCGCTAAACGCCACTATTTCGTCTTCAGTCAGCTTAGTGAAAACCCGCTTAGTGCTTGCAGGATGTTGTTTAAGCGAAACACCTTTGCGCCACTCTTTATTCGAACGAATAGGGCGAGGAACAAAGTTGCCACCACAGTTCGGGCACACTTCATGGAGAACCGATTCGACACAATCCACACAGAACGTGCATTCGTAAGCGCAAATTCTTGCGCGTGGATCGCTTGGGGCTAGATCGGTGTCGCAACGCTCGCAGTTTGGTTTGATTGTTAGCATAGTGTTTTGGGGCTCGGAGCCTTTGTGAGTACATTAACAAGAGCAAAGATTGAGAATTGGAAAAGGCATATTTGCTGTGTAATGTGGTGTTGCATGCAGTTTACTCCATTGATTAACCCTGTGCCGAATTCGTTATAATTAAGAGAGCTTGGAATCATCAAGCACTTATTGTTATGTAGATATCAACTTGCGAATACCGTGATAATGTTCGCTTGTTATAATAACTAAATAGAGAAAGCGAGTTTGCGAATAGCTTGATTAATCTAATTAGAATCGCTTGAAGTAAGCAACTGATCTTTAGAGGGTATTTATTAGGTCGTAGATTGAATTGAGGGCTTGTCAAAATGAACCAAAGTTATGGATTTGACCAACAAATATTACGCACGGACGCTGGGGGTATGCCGCTTGATTGGGTTTGTTATCAAGAAGCTGTGCGTTACCACCATTTAGGGCAAGTTTTGTACTGTTGTGGTAAGGATTCGATGATAATCCGTGGCGGAATTAACGCCGTGTCAGGTCAGCAGAGCACCGTTAAGGTTAACTCTATTATTGCTACCGTTGGCGAGGCGCAGAGTAAATGGCACCATCGACCCGGTTACACGCCGCCACTTAATAATAAAACCTTGTTCAAGCGAGATGACCATACGTGTATGTATTGCGGTCAAGGGTTTGAGCATATCGATTTGTCCCGCGATCATATCAAGCCACTGAGTCAAAAGGGTAACGACATTTGGTCTAACGTGGTTACTGCTTGCAAGCGCTGTAATAACTTTAAAGCCGGTCGTACACCCGAGCAATCGGGTATGCAATTGTTGGCAATTCCGTTTGTGCCAACGCATGCCGAGTACGTCTATTTGCGCGGACGCCGAATACTGGCTGACCAGCGAGAATTCTTACATGCGCACTTTCCGCGAACCAGCCCGCTGCGAGAACGGATTAGCGGCTAAAAACATCATAAGCGCTTAGCGTTAAGAATAGGCTCTTTAAACACTTACTATGACTCGATCAAAAAACACGGCCTTTTGGCAGGGCGTAGCAGCGATGTTGCCCTTAGCTATCGCTTGTATCCCATGGGGGATCCTGACCGGAGCTTTGGCTATTCAAGTTGGATTTACGCCGATTCAAGCGCAAGTGATGTCTTTGCTGGTTTTTGCCGGCGCCGCTCAGCTTTCGGGCTTAACCATGCATGCGGCCGGTGCGGGTTTCATGCCGATTCTAGGTTCGACCTTTGTTATCAGTTCGCGCCATTTGCTCTATTCGTTGACGTTTCGAAAGCATGTTGACGGTATGTCTGCCCCTATGCGTTGGACTATGGCGTTTGTTCTGACCGATGAAATGTTTGCCGTCTCCGAGGCCGATACTCGCCGTTATGGCGTGTTTTGTCCTACTTACGCATTGTCATCAGGATTCACATTTTGGTTTCTATGGGGCGTTTCTACGGCTATTGGTATTTTTGCGGGCGAGCACATCAATAACTTGGACGACTTAGGCTTGGATTTCGCAATTGCTGCCACGTTTATAGCGATGACGTTTACAGAGTTACGACGCTTTCCGGTTTTTGCAACTATGCTGGCAAGTGGGGCCGCTTCGGTCCTGCTAAAGCCGTTTCTGCCAGATAGTCATATTTTGCTCGCATCATTGCTAGGTATGGCAATAGGGTATTGGCTGCATAAGGCTGATGCTTCACAAAGCGAGGCTGCCAGTCAAGGTACAGAAATATGATGGTTTGGGTTTTAATTGGACTAATGGCGTGCGTGACCTACGCCAACCGTTTAGTATTTTTACTGGAGTCGATTAAAACGATGCCTAGTGAGCGCTTTAATGTGTTTCTTAGTTATTCGTCGTATGCGGTGCTCACGGCTATCTGGGCGCCAATCGTGCTGCAGCTAGATTTAGATAAGGGATTTGAGTTGGCGGGCAATGATTACGTGATTGCTGCGTCCGTTGCGGCAATCTTAACCGTTTTACGGTTGCCTAGCATTTTAGTCGTACTGATCAGTATTGGGTTGTTCGGCACGATTCGATTCTTACTCTGAGGCTCTGTTCTAAGGCTCTATGACTTATACAGCTCTAGGCTGGTTTTATGCGGCTCTAGGCGGTTCATACGGCTCTAGGCAGAGCCGCTGACAGAAAGCATAGTTCTGTCAGCGCTAGACCGGTTGGAGCTGGTTAAGTTTGCGACACTAGTCGCGAGCTGTTATTTCTACTAAATGGTAACCAAACTGTGTTTGAACTGGTCCATGTACAACACCGATGTCTTCGTTAAAAACAACTTTATCGAATTCAGGAACCATCATTCCTGGACCAAAACTTCCTAATGAGCCGCCTTGCTTACCAGAAGGGCATTGCGAATGTTGAGATGCCGCTGCATCAAAGCTTAATTCGCCAGCGTTGATTTTGGTTTGTAGTTCTAGGCACTCGGCTTCAGATGAAACCAAGATGTGTCGTGCTGATGCTGTAGTCATGATAGATACCTTGTCCGTCAAAAAACCGCGAATAATACGCAACTTGCTGGTGAATTCCCAGCTACAATTGCGCAAATATATAGATTCGTTAGTGTGTCGTTTAAATCGCGTCTGTGATCGCCATGTTTATGCAAAATTGAATGCGAAACAGGCCAAAATTAGCACGCCATTAGGAGCATCATTTTTGATCGCAAAGAAGACCATATTTAAGCTCACCCAGATTGTCGTTAGTCTAGGGTTATTGGCCTGGGTGTTATCGTTAGCGGGTGTGTTTGACGAGCAAGGCAGGGCAGATTTTATCGCATTGTTGTCTAATGCTAATGGGCTGTTCCTGGCGTTGAGTATTGGTATTGGCGTGGTCGTTAATATGAGCAGTGCGCTTAAGTGGTACATGCTTGTGCTTGCCAAGAATCTTCAGGTTGGCTATTGGCGAGTATTCAGCTATTACTTAATAGGCCAGTTTTACAACATATTCTTACCCACTAGTGTTGGTGGTGACGTTGTGCGTTCTTATCAGCTAGGCGAGTACACAAAAGATCACGCCGCTTCTTTGGCGTCAGTTTTTGTTGAGCGCTATACAGGTATTCTTACATTGTTGGTGTTTGCCGCTTTTGCGGCCGGTTTACAGTTGACTGTATTTAATGTCGACTTTGTACTATTGAGTTTAGTCTTCTTTGCGTTGGTCCTAGGGGTTATCGCGTGGAGCGTACTAGATCCACGTCCGTATGCATTAGTTAAACGGTTAATTCAATCTCGCACTGCAAAACTGGACGGAATCCTGAGCAAATTGGATCGCTTAATTAATTCTGTAAACGACTACCGAAACACCCCCTCTGCGCTCGTTTATGCCTTTGTTAACTCAGGTGTATTTTATTTTCTAGCGGCCCTCAATATTTACCTGAGCTCCAAGGTGTTCTCCTTAGATATCAACTTAATGGATGCTTTGGTGGCAACCCCGATCATCATGCTGATTATGAATATCCCCTTTTCATTCGGCAATATTGGCTTAATGGAGTTTGCATACACAAGCGTATTTGCATTGCTAGGATACGACCCTGCTCTTGGGCTTTCGGTGGCGTTATTGATGCGAGGTAAGAGTTTGTTGGATGGTGCCTTGGGAGGCGTACTGCAGGCATTCTTTGTGACTCGATCAGCAAATTAGACTATCATTCAAGGCGCGATATAAAGTCTGAAAAAAAAGGCTTTAGTAAGAACATTAGTACCATAGGAAAGGCGTTAGTAAGTACATTAGTACGAGTATTTTCAGCCATTAATTTCAACCATCGATACGTCGGTGTGAAACACAATTAAATAAATTTAGATGAAACTATCCATTATTGGAACCGGTTATGTTGGTTTGGTTACGGGAACATGCTTCGCGGATGTAGGCAATCAAGTTCTCTGTGTTGATAAAGACCAAAGCAAAATTGATCGATTGCTAGCGGGCGATATCCCAATCTATGAGCCAGGGCTTAACCGCCTAGTGGCCGCCAACACCAGTCAAGGTCGACTTAATTTTACGACGAGCATCAGCGAGTCGGTTGATCACTCCCAGATCATTTTTATTGCGGTGGGAACACCTCCTGATGAAGATGGTTCTGCAGATTTATCACACGTACTTGCAGTTGCTCGGTCAATTGGGCAATCAATAAGCGAATACCGTGTCGTAGTCACAAAATCCACTGTGCCCGTGGGCACATCGGAAAAAGTACGTTTAGCCATTCAAGCTGAGCTCGATAAACGCGGAGAGAGCATTGAGTTCAGTGTTGCGTCCAACCCAGAATTTTTAAAAGAGGGTGCGGCTATTGACGACTTCATGAAGCCAGACAGAATAGTCGTGGGCGCAGACGACGAGAGAGCGGTGGCGCTAATGCGTACATTGTATTCGCCGTTTAATCGCAACCATGAAAGACTGCTCGTAATGGATATTCCGTCGGCCGAGCTCACTAAATATGCGGCCAACGCCATGTTGGCTACTAAGATTTCATTTATGAACGAGCTGTCTAATCTAGCTGAACGGTTAGATGCCGATATAGAGCTGGTTCGCCAGGGCATAGGCTCGGATCCTCGTATTGGGTATCACTTTATTTACCCTGGTTGTGGATACGGCGGTTCGTGTTTTCCAAAAGATGTACAAGCTCTGCATCGAACGGCAGGTCAGCATGGTTACTCAGCTAGGATTTTAGATGCTGTTGAGGCCGTTAACGAAGATCAAAAGTACGTTGTCCTTTCTAAGATCGATAAGCATTTTGGCGATCGAGATCTTAAGGATATGACGTTTGCTATGTGGGGGCTTTCATTCAAGCCCAATACCGACGATATGCGCGAAGCACCCAGTGTCGTGGTTATTAATGGTTTGCTCGAACGCGGTGCAAAAGTGCTTGCGTATGATCCCGTTGCAATGCCCGAAGCGCGGCATATCTACGCTGATAGTCCAGCTCTAAAATCAGGGCAGCTGGCCTTTGTAGATGACATGTATACCGCTACAAAGAAAGCCACTGCACTGATTATAATTACTGAGTGGAAAGAATTTAGGAGCCCAGATTTTGATCGCTTAGGTAAAGCGCTTAGCGAGAGAACGATTTTCGATGGCCGTAATATTTACGATCCAGAGCAACTCGCTGATTTGGGTATTCGCTATTACGGCATCGGTCGCTCCAACCTTAAGCTCCTTAACGCGAGCGCATAAGCTCGCACGAGATCGAACAAGAAAATGTCAGACGCCCTTAGAAAACTAATCACGCAACAGAGCTTTAGTAAAATTAGAGCCTTGGTGGTCGGGGACGTGATGTTAGATCAATATTGGTTTGGCGCAGTTCATAGGATTTCGCCTGAAGCGCCTGTTCCTGTATTGGCCGTGCAAAGCGAAGAAGCACGCGCGGGCGGCGCAGCTAATGTCGCTCACAATATAACGGCACTAGGAGCCGCCTGTGAGCTGGTATCTGTCGTTGGTCCAGACAGCGCGGGCGAGCAAATTAAAGAGATCGTCGAATCAAACGGTGTGAGTGCCAAACTCTTGATCGACAGTAAGATTAAGACCATTGTGAAGCTACGCATGATTGCGCAAAACCAGCAGTTATTGCGCGCTGACTTTGACCAAATGCCAACAAGTGAAGTATTGGCGCGGTGTTTGGATGATTTTAGAGCGAGCTTGCCTAATGCAGATGTACTTATCTTGTCTGATTACGGCAAAGGCGGTCTAACTCATGTGTCCGATATGATTAAGCATGCGACTGCCGCAAATGTGCCGGTTATTATTGACCCCAAGGGCGACGATTACAGCCGTTATGCTGGGGCTAGTTTAATCACTCCCAACATGAAGGAGTTTGAGGCGGTTGTCGGTCCGGTTAAAGACGAGGCTGATTTTTTGCGTAAAGCCCTTAAACTAAAGCAAGATCTCAACCTTAAGGCTTTACTCGTAACACGCAGTGAAAAAGGCATGACATTGATCACGCAGGATAATCAACAGATCAATTCACCCGCAATCGCGTTAGAAGTTTTTGACGTCAGCGGAGCGGGCGACACAGTTATTTCGCTAATGGCGTTAGCGCATGCAATAGGCTTAACAGCTCAGGACAGCTTGGACTTGGCTAATGTAGTAGCTAGTATTGTTGTTGGAAAACTGGGCACTGCTGTTGCGTCGATCGATGACGTTGTTACGCGACTCAATAAGAAAAAATAGCCTGCAGATTCGCAGTACTGTAGATAGTGAATTAAAGAGACCAGAAAGGAATTAAATATGATTATCGTAACGGGTGGAGCAGGTTTTATTGGCGCGAACCTTGTAAAAGGCCTCAACAAGCGCGGCTTGAACAACATTCTTGTCGTGGATGATTTAAGCGATGGCGATAAGATTAAAAATATTGAGTCTTGCGATATCCAAGATTACATGGACCGTAGTGAGTTTTTGCGTCGTATAGAGCAGGGTATTGAGTTTGGTGGTCCTACTGCGATTTATCATCAAGGCGCGTGCTCCGACACAATGGAGACCGACGGGCGTTTTATCATGGAGGTCAATTACGAATACTCCAAATCTCTGTATCACTACTGCGGCGCGAATAGCATTCCATTCATCTATGCTTCTTCCGCATCGGTCTACGGTGGCGGTGAAGTATTTAAAGAAGAACCGGAATATGAGCAAGCTCTAAATGCATACGCCTACTCAAAACTTTTATTCGATCGTTACGTACGGCGCAATAGCTCAGTGTCTGACGCTCAGGTTGTTGGTCTACGCTATTTCAATGTGTATGGTGACGGCGAGCAGCATAAAGGCCGTATGGCGTCTGTTGCGTATCATTTCTTTAATCAGTACCAAGAAAACGGCAAGGTTAAACTGTTTGCGGGTACCGATGGTTACGCAAATGGTGAGCAGTTGCGCGACTTTGTCTATATCGACGATGTCGTGAATGTTAATTTACACTTTCTTGAGCACCCTGAAGACGGCGGTATTTTTAATGTAGGTACAGGCCGCGCGCAATCGTTCAATGATGTGGCCACGGCGGTGTTAAATACGTTGGAAGGTAAGCAGTTAACCACTGCGGACTGGGTAGCCAAGGGCAAGATTGAATACATAGAGTTTCCGACTGCGCTAAAAGGCAAATATCAAAGCTACACACAAGCCGACCTGTCTAAACTAACTATGATGGGTGATTACAACAGTACTTTTGCTAG
>Ga0209304_1001203_pt1 | contig 16184 bp, 11 predicted proteins | sample COGITO_mtgs_1004_4_FD_184789 | JGI IMG/M metagenome (GOLD analysis project Ga0209304, IMG submission 184789) | Pelagic marine microbial communities from North Sea - COGITO_mtgs_100423 (SPAdes) (version 2) | ecosystem: Environmental > Aquatic > Marine > Epipelagic ...
CAATAAGGCCGATGGCGGTGACATGCACGACGGTGGCATGCCAGACCCGGTCGGGCTGTTGCGCTAACCACTGCAAACGCAGTTTATTTTCGATTAGATTGCCCACTTGACGCGGTATATTGCCGCGCTCATTGAGGTCGCTGACCAGATCCTCTGCAATCTGCAGCGGCTGGTTTAACAGCTTGGCTTTAATCAGTCGATGGGTGGTCAGGTCGCTGTATTTACGAATCGGCGAGGTGACGGTGGTGTATTGCTCCAATCCCAGGCCAAAGTGGGCCGCAGCACTGTTCGACCAGGCGCCCCGGTCGAAGCGTTTCTGCAGCACGGTTAAGAGGGGGAAGTCGGCCAAGCCAGCCGCCGCCGCCATTATGGTGCGGAAGTCCGTCAGGTCGTGGCCGTTGAGGTTGGCCACTTCCGCGACGGTATCGCGCAATAGGCCCTTCAACTCGGTTTCACGATCGGGTTTGAAGCCGCGGTGCGTCATAAACAGCGCCGAGTCGGCCTTAAGCCAGTTGGCGACCGACGCATTGGTGGCAATCATGGACTCTTCCACAATCTCGCGCGCCACATCACGTGTTTCCTTATCAACAGCGGTTACTCTGAAGTCATTATCGACCCGCACACGGTAATCCGGGCGATCTTGCATCGGGTTACCATGCTGTCGACGCCAACCGGCCATCGCCGAGGTAGCCTGTTGCAAGGGCAGCAATTGCTGGTAGTCTGCCGGTAACAGGTTAGTGTCGGTCAACCAGAGCGCGACATCGGCATAGCTGAGCTTGCCACGACTGCGCACATGCGCCGTCTGAACTCGCAGGTCGGTAACGGCACCATCGGCCGCGATACTCAGTTCAAACACCAAGGCCGGACGTTGGCAATCCGGCTGCAACGACATGGCACCGTTGGCCAGCACCTCGGGCACCATGGGCAGGGTCAGGCCGGGCAAATAGGTGGTGCTCAAACGCCGCCGGGCGGCCAGATCGAGCAGCGAGCCGGGCGTGACAAAGAGCGAGGCATCGGCGATAGCCACCGATAAGAGCCAACCGTCACCAGTGCTCTGAGCATGCAGCGCATCGTCCATATCTTGGGTCGAGGCTGAATCGATGGTGACGAAGGGCCGATCGGTGAGATCGACATAGTCGCTCTGCGGCGCTAGCTGGCCCTGACATAGAGCCTCGGCTTCGGCCAATTCAGGGGCAGAGAAGGTCTCTTCTAAACGATGTTCCTGGATCGCCAAGCTGTACCAGGAGCGATTGTTATCGGCACTGCCCAACAGGCGGATAATCTCGGCTTGCGCCTTACCGGTCTCCCACGGGTGGCGGCGCAGTTTGGCAACGACCATTTCATTGTTACCGGCTTCTAAGGTTTGCTTAGGGGGTACAAATAACCAACCGGAGAAGGCTGAATTAAAGGGTTCCACGCCCTGCGCCTTGCCGCGCACATGATAGATGCCACAGAATTCGTCGATCGATGAGGCCACCAGGCTTTCCAGCTCCGCGCGGGTCTTACCGTCGGCCAGCTCAGTCACGGTAAAGGTCACCTCATCCCCGGGTAAGACCTTGGCCATATCATCGGGCGGCACAAAGTATTCGTCACCATTGGGGCAGGTTACAAAGCCAAAGGATTTACCGGTGCCCTTGATCAAGCCTTGCAAGACCGGCTTACTGGCTGTTATGTCGGTTTTCAGGGACTGGAGCAGTTCAAGGGATTTTGCATCTAACATAGGGGACGACCAATGATTATCGTAAAGCGGCTCATTATACCCACCTGAAAAATTCCACCAACCCAAGAGCGCTTTTTTTTGTAAACTAGATGACCTAAGCGAAGCTGATAAGCCAATCGCAGTAGATCACCTAACCCGAGCAGGGAACAGACCGATGGCCGATATACGTTCACTGGATGCGTTTCGCAAAGCCAGCAAGAAAAAGGCCGCGGCCGGTAAGAGCCTGTGCCTCAATGGCCACCATCGTTGGGCCACCGATACCAGCACCCGCTTTGATAGCCAACAGGGCAAACTGGTCACCCGATCTGTCTGTCAACGCTGCGGGCACAGTCGAGTGACCAGTCAATAGCATGTGGCTTAGATCAAGCCATAGAGGCACCCCGCTGGACAGGTTCTGCGTGTTTTGGGAATAAGGTCACATAATTGACAAGAGTATTGCTTGTGATGGGCGTGTCGGCGCAGTTAATATCGCCCTATGATTGAACCTGCTGTCGTCATTGCCATTCTAGAACCGTTGCAGATCTATGTAGCGGCTGTTTTCATTCCACTGGTCTGTTGGTATTTTGCCTATGGGCTTTCGCTATTGGGCCGTTGGTGTGCATTATGCAGCGGCTATGCGGTGCAAATTGGATTGTTTTTTCTGCTCGACGATGTCGGTCTACCGACCAACCTATTGATACTGATCGCCTCCGCCGCCGCCTATTTTTGGATCGCCACAGCCCTGCTGCACATTCCGGGCATGGCGCGCAAAACGCCCAGCCCAGTCAAACCCGCAGAGCCCTAACTCGAACCCTAGCCGACTAACCATGGGTTTTTGCTGATGGCAACGGCAATAATATAGCCAAACACTGCGATTGCCGCGCCATAGGTAAGCCATTGCTGCATGATGGAGCCCCGACGCTTGATCACCAGGGTGCATAGACCAATATAAACCACCAAGCCGATGACCTTGGCCAATATCCAGCCGCTATTGAACGGATGCAGGCTCAATGTCCACGCCAGGTAGATGGCTGCTAGCAGTAAAAAAGTGTCGACTATATGTGGTAAGATGCGCAGCAATTTCTGTTGCATAATGGCATGTTGTCGAATGGCCAGCGGGCCCCGGATGATAAAGCCCAGAATGGATAACATCGCCAATGTCATATGCAGGTTTTTGATCATTAGATACATAAAATCACCTAGTTGGGAGTGGGAATAATGGATTTTTTTACCAGTGCTATGGCCGAACTGGAACGTTGGCTCGCCGTAAGCGCTGAATTTAGCTGGATAGTACAGGTTTTTGTGATCGTGTTGTTAACGCTGTTTGCAAATTATTTTGTGCGAAAGTTATTTGACCGGTTGTCATCGGCAAGCGTGCAGACGTCAGTCCATTTCGACGATATGGTTGTTGAGACGGCGCGCAAGCCGGTACGCTTCTTTATCTGGATATTCGGCATGTTGCTGGCCGCCGATGTTGTCAAAGACGTCTCCAACGAGGCCATTTTTGACATTATCGAACCGATCCGCGAAGTGTCTTTTATTGTCTTGTTGGCCTGGTTTGCCGTGCGCTTTATCCACCAGGGTGAGCTAACGGTGCAGATGCCCGGCGTACTGGTGAATCCCATGGATGCCACTACCGCTTCGGCGCTGGGCAAGCTGATGCGGTTGTCGATCATCATCACTACCGCGTTGGTTGTCTTGCAGACCCTCGGCTTCAGTGTCTCGGGGGTATTGGCGTTTGGCGGCATCGGCGGTATCGCCGTCGGCTTCGCGGCCAAAGATCTGCTGGCGAATTTTTTTGGCGGTCTGATGATATATCTGGATCAACCCTTTAAAGTCGGCGATTGGGTGCGCTCTCCCGACAAAGAAATAGAGGGTACGGTGGAGAATATTGGCTGGCGCCTGACGCGCATCCGCACCTTCGACAAGCGCCCGCTCTATGTACCCAATGCCACCTTTGCCAATATTTCTGTAGAAAACCCCTCCCGCATGCTGTGTCGGCGCATTAAGGAAACCGTTGGCCTGCGCTATGACGATGCCTCGAAAGTGGCGCAAGTGGTGAGTGATGTGAAGCAGATGCTGATCGAACATAAGGATATCGATAACGACCAGACTATGATCGTGAACGTCGACGCCTTTGCGGCCTCATCGATTAACTTCTTTATCTATACCTTTACCAAGACCACCGACTGGATCGAGTTTCACGCCATTAAGCAGGACGTGATGTTTAAGGTGATCGAGATCGTCGCACGCAACCAGGCCGAATTCGCCTTTCCCACCCAGACTCTGCATATTAAGCACGAACCGGAAGTTCAGGCGCCAGACCGAGCGGGCTAAACTTAGCCTGGTAACGCTCTACCGAGGGCCCGATCCGGGCCCGTCGGGTCGCTTACTTTTTCGCATGCCAATATTCAAACTCATCTTGACTGATCGCCCGCGCCTCATCTTCAAGCATGACCGGTATGCCTTCGCGTACTGGGTAGGCCAGCTTTGCCGCCGTAGACACCAGTTCTTGCTTGTCCCGGTCGAGCTGTAAGGGGGTTTTGGTCACCGGGCAGACTAAAAGGTTTAATAACTGTTTATCAATCAACATCAGGGCGATCCTTCGGTTCATCATAGGTTTTAAGCGGTACCCCGGGAACCGGGTCTAGACCGCCTGCGCTGCCGGGATGGCAGCGGGCTATTCGTTTGGCACTCAACCAAGCACCACGCCAAGCGCCGTGATGGTGGAGGGCAATCAATGCGTACTCTGAACAACTCGGGTAATAACGACAGCGTGGTCCAAGCAATGGGCTGATCACCCATCGATAAAACTGCACCACGCCGATCAGCAGCCATTTCACCGTTAAGACTCGCGCGACCAAAGTGTGCCTTCGCGGGTATCGTTAATCAGCACGCCGCGGTCGGCCAGTTGCGCGCGAATGGCGTCGGCACCGGCAAAATCACGTTGTTTTTTGGCGGTCTGGCGGGCCGCAATCAGCGCTTCAACTTGCTCGGCACTGATATCGCCCTCTGCCGTCTGACCCTGGAACCAGGTGTCTGCGTCCAGCTGCGCTATATTGAGGAAGTCGGTAATGGCAAAGATCTCCGCCTTCAGTTGGGCGCGCTCGCCGAGGTCATCGGTTTTGAAAAATCGATTGGTCAGCTCGTGTAAGACGGCAAAGGCCTTCGGCGTATTGAGGTCATCGAGCAACATCTGCATAAACGGCAGGGCCATCAGATCGGCGATGGGTGCTGAACCAAGCTCGGCACTGTCGCGCTTGATGGTGTATAGCCGATCGAGCAAGGAACGGCTTTGATGCAGCAGTTGTTCAGACCAGTTCATATTGGATCGATAATGGGCCGATAAGAGCGCCACCCGCACCAGTTCATGCGGCTGCTGGGCCAATAGATCGCGCAGCACGATAAAGTTGCCCAAGGATTTGGACATCTTCTCGCCTTCGATATCGAGCATCGCATTGTGCACCCAGTAGCGGGCATAGGCACCGGGTTGATCGGTGCAGCAGACCCCCTGGGCGAGTTCGTTTTCATGATGCGGAAAGAGCAGGTCGGTGCCGCCGCCGTGGATATCGATGGTCTCACCCAGATGCTTGTGGATCATCGCGGTGCATTCGATGTGCCAGCCTGGTCGTCCGCGGCCCCAGGGGCTGGGCCAACCGGGTTGGTCATCGGTTGACGGCTTCCAGAGCACAAAGTCCATCGGATTGCGTTTGTAATTGGCGATGTCGACGCGTGCACCGGCAATCATATCGTCGGTGTTGCGCTTCGACAACTTGCCATAGTCGGCCAATGAATCGACCGCAAACAGGGCGTGGCCCTCTGCCGCATAGGCATGTCCGCGCTCGATCAAGGTGTTGATCGTGGTGATGATTTCACTGATGTGTTCGGTTGCCTTGGGCACGATGGTCGGCACCAGGTTGCCCAGGGCCACCATGTCTTCATCATAGGCGCTAATAAAGCGCTCGGTGATCACGGAGATATCAACGCCCTGGGCCGCAGCCGCGGCATTGATCTTGTCATCGACATCGGTAAAGTTACGCGCATACACCACCTTGGGGTAGAGCTGCTGCAGGGTGCGAAACAACAGATCGTAGACCACGGCCGAGCGGCCGTTGCCGATATGGATATAGTTGTAAACGGTGGGGCCACAGACATACATGGTGACCTGCTCGGCGTCGAGGGGTGAAAAGGCTTCCTTTTTGCCGGTCATACTGTTCTGTAATACCAGGGACATGTGCTTTCCATCGATGGAGGTAATCAGCGCGCAGTATACCTCGGGCGAACGGGTCAGGCTAACGGCATCTTAGTGGTTCGACGCGATGGCACCCTTCTGCACACCCTCGAATGCCTTAACGCGCCAGTGATCCTCTGGCGCTTCCTGCTGCAGGGCATTGGCAATATGGCTGGCGATCAGCTCAACGGTACTGTCGGTGGCCATCAGGTAACACTGGTCGGGATTCAACCAGACATCAAAGCGGCCCTGCTCGGCGTCATAGCCGATGTGTTGCAGATGCCTATGGCTAGATGGCATCTGGTCTTCGGCCGTTACCAAGTAGATATCGGCAAAGCGTTTGGCCCATTCCTGTTCACTCTCTATATCACGCTTATGGTTGCGATAGATCTCGATCCGCGAGCGATGACCGTGGCAAATGCGTTGGCAATCGCCCTGATGCTTCTTAAGGCCATGCGAGTAGTGATAAAAATCACCCGCAATCTCCTCAGTGCGCAATTGCAGCGATACCTGACGCACATTGGCGGGGACTAGGGTATTGAGATGGGATTCCAGCAACGGTCGGGCCGAGTCGATGGTCACCTTATCGCTGTCGACAATAAATACCGCCTCACGAGGGCTCTGGTAAACAAAGGCGAGCTCGCCGTCGGGTCGACGATACTCAATGTGTATCTGATTGCCGTCCGCGAGCGTCTCAATAGTCAGGCCAGGCAGGTGCTCCGGCACTACTAGCGTATGGTCCATGCCACTATCGAGCGCCGCCTTGAGCATTTTTTTCACATGGCCAAAGTCGAACACCATACCTTCGTCGTTGAGTTCACCGACCAGCTCGACATCGACGATCCAGCTTTCGCCGACCACGCCGCGTTGCGGGTGAAAGTAACTGAAATCGATGACGGTGAGATTGTTAACAAACAGGCGATTCATGGTGAAGGCTCACTCCGGCGGTAAGGGGTTCGATAGCAAACTAGGCGGGCCTAGTATAGACGGCGGAGGAGTCTAACAGAAAATAGCTTTTGCACTAAGCCCGCGCAGGGGAAATTGACTACTGATGCCATTGTTCGTATTAACAATGTGACCTGATTGCCGCCCTGAACCGAGCATTGGCCACTGGGTCGACATCAGATGAACGACACCGCCATCATCGGAATAATCGAGACGGCCAGAATCAAGCCCATGGTGACATTGAAAATGCGCTGTTGACGGTCGTTTTTGAGCAGCCGTTGGAGCGCACTGCCGGCGAATAACCAACTGCCGACGCAGACCAGGCCGGCCAGCATAAAGGTGATGGCGATGGTCAAGACCTGCGGCAACAGCGCCACATCGTCCACAGTGAAGGCGGCGATGGCACCAATGCTCATAACCCAGGCCTTGGGATTGACCCACTGGAAGAGGACACCCTGGATATAGGTCAGGGGTTTGGCCGTTGTGCGAGTATCTCCGGAGACTCGGGTTAGGGCAATTTTGGCCGCCAGATAGAGCAGATAGGTCGCGCCAATAATTTTGATCAGGGTGTAAGACATCGGCCATTGCGCAAAAATGCGGTCCAAACCGAGACCGAGGACCAGCATCATCACCGGCACCCCGGAAATAATGCCCAACCAATGGGGTATAGAGCGTTGCACGCCAAAGTTTAAGCCGGAAGACAGGATCATCAGGTTGTTGGGTCCGGGTGTGCCGGTGGACGCCACGGCAAACAGCAATAAGGCGATGCTAAAGCTCATCACTGAGCTGCCCGAGCAGAACCGTGTATTGGTAGGGTGGCAAGGGTAGTCATGTAGCGTTCTCGCTATCTTGGGGTGCGCGAATGAAGCCTAAGTCGGCGTTGTTCGGATGCTGATATACAAGACGAGTATATTGACCAGTACCCATAAAGACCATAGCAATCATGCACAGACGTGTCCCAAGCCAGCAGCAATTGAAGACGGGATGTTAGGCCAGTGACTGCTCGACGTCCCCTTTGGCGGATGATAATTGAGGGTGAATTAGTATGCACCCACCAAAGAGGTAGCCCGACACACTCATCAATAAGCATTATTGTCTAAATGACTATAGTAAAAAACGGCCTTTTTTTTTATAATAAATGAATTATTTTAAAACTTTTCCGATTTAAAAAGTTACAAACTTTTGCAGTGACTCTGTGCCTATAGTCAAAAGGGTTACTTAAAAATATAACCGCATCGTTTATCTTTTTTACGTTTAAAAATTAATTCTATATGAGAAGGCCGGCACGCCGGGCGTTTAGGGATTTCAGGGTGGCAGTATATTTTACCTGGCCAATATGGGTATAACCGTTAATGGCCCAGGATGCTGTCTTTTAGCGCATGTAATTAAATTAATGAAGCGCAGAAATTTTTTCAATCCTAATCATAAAATAGACTCCAATGGTCATGGTCAATATGATGATAAAAGTATTTATTCGATATTAATATAAATAAAAGTATTACTGATAGAATTTTAAGTTAAGGAGGTATATTGTGCACAACAGCTGACCAGAATATGTAAATAGAGCAAGAGCGTTATCTTGTTCATACTTTGAAGTTAATAAGGCCCGAACATCGGCCCTTACGTCAATGTTACCTCAGAGGAGAGTCTGGCAAAGGCTCTCTGACCATACTCATCCCAAAAGCCTTCAAAAACGGACAGGATTTAAGGAAAGGCGTCCAGCTCTTGAAGTAGGCTTAGGATCGACGAATTTAGGCAATAGGTCGGCATGCACTTGTAAAGTGAAAGTAGTCGACAGATGCGCCACATCTTGCGAGTAGCCCAATTTTGTGACCAGGTAAAAGCTGCTAACTGGGCTTTTGATTGTTTGCCTGCGTGCTATTTACGACAAATCCCCAGCTAGGATTGTAATGTGCAGAAATAATGAAGGGATTCCGACCAAACACGTTCTCGTTCCAAATAAGGCGCCAACATGAACACTAAATTGACAACTGTTATCTTATGCAGCCTATTAATCACCGCAACATGGGCGGCAGCAGACGAATATTCATTCGAACAGTTTCTTTTTAAAGATCATTCTGTCTGGTCCGGCGGTGCAGTGGCCATATCAGCGGGCGCAACAATTTCAAATGCAATCGGTGCCGCCGGCGCAGTTTCGGTGGGCGCATGGGCAGAGACTGCCAGGATAACCTCGTCCGCCGCGGTTGACGTAGCCGCTTACGCTAATACCGGCGATCTGGTAGCAGGTGCCGCCGCTGCTACAGGTCAAGGGTCTGTGGTGAGCAGTATTTCGTCTGGCAGCGCTGTATCCATCGGCGCAGCATCTTCGGTTGGGGCGTTCGGTGGCCCCTATGGACCGGTATTTTCCGAGGCCGCCACGGTAGTGGGTGCGGGTGCGTTTGTGGGGAATATCTATGCCGGAGCAGCGGTCACCCTAGGCGCGGGTTCTCAAACAGCGCAGGTCTATGCCGGTGCTGCGATAACGGGAAGCGGATCGGAGGCTTCTTTTGCCTATACCGATACTATCAGCGCTCGGCCGGCGATTGTCTTTACCGATGGGCAAGACGGTATAGCGAATATAATCGATGCTCAAGCCGTATTATTTCAGCTTACCCCCAATGAAATACTAGGCGCCGTGGCTATGGGCGGAGCAGTTTATCGGCCCGGTGTCTATCAGGGCACTGCTGCTACCGTTGCTGCGGATTCGGTTGTGACCTTCGATGCTGAAAATTCAACTCAGGTTCAATTTTGGATTATTAACCTTAGCTCCGCATTGACCGTGGCCGCAGGCAGTGAATTTAAAATAATCAACGTTGGCAGCGGTGGTGCTGTGGTCATTTGGAATATAGGTGGTGCGCTGACTCTGGGTGCGGGGTCATCCTTCATTGGTACTGCTTTTATTAATGGCGCGGTCACCGGAGCGGGAGCCGCCGTTTGCGGGAACTTATGGGCCACTGCGGCCATTGCTATTGGCTCCGTGACATCTGAGTCGGGCGGACTGAATTGCGCCGTCGATGTGAACGAGATTGGCATCTACAACGGCATTGCCACCTATAGCGGCTATATGGGCCAAGCGAGCACGGAAGCCCTCGCAGAAGCTGAGGCCTTGGCGCTGGCTGAAGCAGAAGCTTTAGCAGAAGCGCAGGCCTTGGCGGAGCAAGCACTGGCGGAGAGTCTAGCGGTAACGTTGGCCCAGGCTCAGGCGGAAGCGCTCGCTCAGGTTCAGGCCGATCAAGCACGTTTGGCAGCCGAAGCGCTGGCTCAGGCCTTGGCTGATGAAGCATTGGCTCTGGCGCAATCGGAGAAGATTATCGCGCAGCAAGCCCTAGCCTTGGCGCAGTCCGAAAAAGCCTCTGCGGAGCAAGCGTTGGTTCAGGCGCAGTCTGAAAAAGCGGTAGCGGAGCAAGCTTTGGCGCAAGCCTTGGCGACAACCGTTTTGGCACAGCAGGGCTTGGCAGATGCAGAGTCTGAACTTCTCGTGCAGGCCGCACAGGCCCTGTTAGAGGCAGAGCTGCTGGCACAGTCAGGGGCCGAGATTCTGGCCATAGCCGATCAAGCGCTGGCGCAGGCTCAAGCAGAGAAGGCAGAGGCGGATACGCTGACGCAATCGCAATGGGTGACGCTAGCCTTGGCAAACCAGGCGCTGGCAGCTGCGCAAAGCCAAGCTCGAACTCTGGCCCTAGTGCATGCCCAAGCTTTAAAGGAGCACCAAACGGAAACCTTGGCGCAGGCGGATGCACTAGAAGCGGCGCAGGCGGAGATTTTGGCCCAAGCAGAGACATTAACGTCAGCCGAGGCTGAGGCCGAGTCCCAGTTGGCGCTATTGGCGGTGGCCCAGGCGGAGATTCTGGCCCAAACGGATAGTTTGGCGTTAGTCGAGGCGAACGCCTTGGCTGGAGCTGAGGCAACTGCATTGGTGCACGCACAGACTTTGGCATTGGCGCAGGCTGATATGCAAGCGCAGGCCGAGACTCTGGCGCAAGTCGAGTCTGAGATCCTGGCACAGGCCGATATTTTGGCCCAAGCCCAGGCAAATATGGCGCAGGCGCAGGCGCTCGCGCAGACGCAAGCGGAGACAGTAGCGCAGGCTGAAGAGGCGTTGAGCGCGGCCAGAGCATTGGCGCTGGAACAGGCCGAGACCGCGGCTCAAGCTGAAATTTTGGCACAAGCGGCTATAACAGCGCAGGTAGAAAATCTAGCCCTAGCGGAGGCGGAAATCCTCGCACAGGCGGAGAGGGCATTAGCCCAAGCGGAGTCCCTGGCTCAGGCTGAAGCTGAGATACTGGCGCAGGTAGAGCAGGCGTTGGTGGAAGCGGAGACGCTGGCGCTGGCCCAAGCTAAAATTTTGGCACAGGCGGAACAGGCGCTAACGCAAGCAGATATTCTTGCGCTCGCCGAGGCGCAAATTCTGGCGCAGTCGGAATCTCTAGCACAAGCCGAGACTGAAATCCTGGCGCAGGTGAACAGAGAGCTGGCCCAGGCCGAAATTCTAAACCTGGCCGAAGCGGAGACTCTAGCGCAGGCGGAGATTCTAGCGCAGGCGCAGCAAGCCCTTGCCGACGCTCAGACCGAGGCGCTGACCGAGGCGCAAATTTTGGCGCAGGCTCAACAGGCCTTGACGCAAGCGCAAACGGCTCAGGCGCAGGCTCAGGCATTAGCCGTAATTCAGGCTGAAAGGTTAGCAGCGACACAGGCGGAAACTCTCGAGCAAGCGGAAACTGAGATTCTGGTGCTGGCGGAATTTATAGGGCGGGCAGAAGCTGAAATTATAGCCCAGGCGGAAATTCTAGCGCTAGCCGAAATCGAGACTCAAGCCCAGGCAGGCATATTGGCGCTGGCTGAACAAGCCTTAACCCTGGCCCAAGCAGCTCAAGCGCAGACTGAGGCGCGCGCGCAGACTCAGGCTGAGACACTAATCTTGGCTGAGGCAGAGATTGCAACGCAGGCTCAGAATGCCCTGACCCAGGCTGAGAGATTGGCGCAAGCAGAACAAGCCGTAACGCGGGCCCAAGTCGCGCAAGTCCGAGCCGAGGCCCTTGAACAGGCTGAAACGGCGCTATTGAGCGAAGCCGAGCAAGCTCTAACGCTTGCTCAAGCTGCGCAGGCGAATGCGGAAGCCCGAGTGTTGACTCAAGCAGCAACGCTAACCTTGGCAGAAGCGGAAATTGTAACTCAAGCTCAGGATGCACTGGCACAGGCTGAAATATTAACACTGGCCGAAGATGAGATCATCGCGCAGGCTGAAATTCTAGCTCTGGCCGAAGCCGAGATTCAAGCCCAGGCAAGGATATTCGCGCAAGCAGAGCAAGCCCTAACGCTAGCCCAAACTGCTCAGGCGAATGCGGAAGCCCGAGTGGTGGCTCAAGCCGAGACGCTAACTCTGGCAGAAGCGGAAATTGTAACGCAGGCACAGAACGCTGTGACCCAGGCGGACGTTTTAGCGCTGGCCCAGAGTGAGATTTCAGCGCAGGCCGAGATTCTCGCGCAGGCCGAAACGGAGACTCAAGTCCAGGCCGAGATATTGGCGCAAGCCGAACAGGCTTTAACGCGGGCCCAAGCTGCGCAGTCGCAGTCGGAAGCGCGAGCGCTGACCCAGGCCGAGACGCTATCTCGGGCAGAATCTGAGATTGTAACGCAGGCACAGAACGCTGTGACCCAGGCGGACGTTTTAGCGCTGGCCCAGAGTGAGATTTTAGCGCAGGCCGATATTCTCGCGCAGGCCGAAACGGAGACTCAAGTCCAGGCCGAGATATTGGCGCAAGCCGAACAGGCTTTAACGCGGGCCCAAGCTGCGCAGGCGCAGTCGGAAGCGCGAGCGCTGACCCAGGCCGAGACGCTAACTCTGGCAGAAGCGGAAATTGTAACGCAGTCTGAAATTGCCCTCAGCCAGGCGGCAATTCTTGCGCAGGCCCAGAGTGAGATTTTAGCGCAGGCGGAAATGTTGGTGTTAGCCGAAACGAAGATTCAGGCCCATGCAAAGACGCGAGCGCTAGAGGAAGATTCTCGGGCGCTGGCGGTGATAGAAGCACGCGCACTGGCTGACGCTGAGGCGGAGATTATAGCGCAGGCAGAAGTTTTGACGCAGGCGGAGGAGGCTTTGGTAATAGCTCAAGAGGCGCTGGCACTGGCTCAGACTGAGAAGGCGCTGGCTGATACGCAGTCGTTAGAGTGGACCGCAACACTAGCCGAAGCGCAGACGCTAAATGATGAGAAAACATTAGCGTTGGTTAACGCGAAGAAGCTCGCCCTGGCCGAGGCGGAGACCTTGGCGCAGGCGCAGGCAGAGATCCTCGCGCTGGCGGAACAGGTGCTGGCCGAAGCGGAAACGTTGGCGCAGGTTGAGAGATCACTGTCTCTGGCGAAGTCAGACAAGTTACAGTCGGAGGCCCAGGCTGAGAAGCTGGCCCTAGCCGAGGCGCAGACACTGGCCCAGACGGTGCAGGCCTTAGTTGAGGCCAAGTCGCTGGCGGAAACGCAGACGCAGGCATTGGCGCAGGCGCAGGCACAGTCGGAGACTGAGGCCCTTACGCTGGCGCTGGCCGAGAATAGTTTGGCGCAGGCGCAGGCGCAGGCTTTAACCCAGGCGGATATTCTGGCCGAGGCTGAGACGCAAGCCGTAACCCAAGCTGAGATCCTGGCAGAGGCCGAGCAGGCGTTGATTGCGGCGGAGACGCTGGCTTATACACAGGCGGAGACGCTGCTCCAAGTCGAGAGCGAACTCGCGGAGGCAAATGCATTAGTGGAAGCGCAAGCAGAAGCCGAAACGCAGGCGCAGGCGCAGGCCGAAATTCTCGCCCAGGCGGAGCTGCTTGCCAGGGCCGAGGCGGAGAATTTGGCGCAGGCCGAGCAAGCATTGGCGGACGCAGAAGCCCAAGCTTTGGCCGAGGCCCTAGCCTTAGCCGAGGCCGAACAAGTGCTAGCAGCTTCTGAGTCGGAGAAGGCGTTGGCCGAGTCGGAGACCAGGGCCCAAGCGGAAATGCTCGCGCAATCTGAGGAATTGGCACTGGCCCAGGCAGATATTTTAGCCCAAGCAGAGCAAGCTCTGGCCCAGAGCGAGGCCCTGGCCGAGGCTCAAACAGAGAAACTGGCCCAGGCGGAGCAGGCTCTGGCCCAGGCGCTGGCGGAGATGGCACAATTGCAACAGGCACTGTCCCAAGCGCAGACTGAGCCAGAGAAGCTGGCGCAGGCTGAACTTTTAACGCAGGCGGAGCAGGCCTTGGCATTGGCCCAAGCGGATAAGGGCCAAGCAGAACAGGCACTGGCACGGGCTAAGACTGAGCAGGCCGAGGCCGAGGCTCAAGCCTTGACGCATGCGGAGACGCTGGCGGACGCGAAGACATTAGCACTGGCTGAGGCTGAAAAATTGGCGCAGACCGAGCAAGCGTTGGCGCAGGCGCAGGCGCAGAACGAGGCGGCAGCGACACAGGCAGAATCACAAGCTGAGACGTTGGCGCAGACGGAAAACGCATTGGTAGCTGCTGAAACGCAGGCCCAAGATCAGGCGGAGCTGTTAGCGCAGGCGGAGACCCTGGCGCAGGCCGAAGAGGAAGCTCTGGCGCAAGCGGAGATCGCGTTAGCGGAGGCGGATATGCTAGCCCAGGCAGAAAAATCGTTGGCCGAAGCCGAGGCACAGATTCTGGCGCAAGCGGAGACGCTAGCGCTGTTCCAGGCGGAACTGCTCGCACAAGCCCAGATTCTGACGCAGGCCGAGGCAAAGATTTTAACGCAGGCTGATACCTTGGCCCAGGCCGAGCTCTTGGGGCTTGGGGATGGCCAAGACGATTCGCCTGTAACGGAAGATGCATTGGCGACACCAGCACTCGTCAACGAACCAAGCGACTAGGTTGACCCTATATGGCCGTCGTTAGTCCAGGCGGCCATTAACAGGGCGAAAACTCCATCAATTGCAGTTCGCATAGGTCGACTCATTGATGGTGCAGCCCCTACTCATTAACACAATAAGACGACATTGGTCGCTATGCCCCTTCCTAGTTAGACCCCCTCACGCGTTGCAGCCTTGGTCAAATTCAGTTTTAGCTTGCGCTCACCCTCTGGAATGGCAGAATCAATCGTCATCATCTGTCATTGTTCCGTACCATGGCTCCGAAAGCTAAGCATTAATGAAGGTCCCAGCATGAGTACCAAACTGATTACCCGAGCCGGCCATGTGCAATTGCAGGCGGAATTGCATCAGCTGTGGAAAGTCGAACGACCCGATGTCACTCTTAAAGTGACCTGGGCTGCCAGTCTGGGCGACCGCAGCGAAAACGCCGACTACCAATACAACAAGAAACGCCTGCGCGAGATCGATCGACGGGTGCGCTACCTAACCAAGAGCTTGGAGCTGTTGCGTATTGTCGACTACGTTCCGGAACAGGAGGGTCGGGTTTTTTTCGGTGCTTGGGTGCAGGTTGAGAATGAGGCCGGCGAGCAGCTACGTTTTCGCGTGGTCGGGTACGATGAGATTTTTGGCCGTAAAGACTATATCTCGATCGACAGCCCAATGGCCCGGGCGTTGCTGAAAAAACAGGTCGATGATGAGGTACCTGTGGTTACCGGCGCGGGTACCGTAACCTGGTTGATCAACGCCATTGAGTACGACAAATTGTCGAATCCCGCCTAGCCCTTCTCACGCTTACCGCGCACTATCTCGCGCACCACAAAACGATTCGGGTTGAGCTGGTCGGCCACGCTCTGCTGCACCGGATAGGGTTCCCCGGCGATCATGGCGGCCAATAGACGGGCACTCAGAGGGCTGGAACAGAGGCCTTTGGAGCCATGCGCAACATTGAGCCACAGTCCGGGCAAATGCTCGGCTGGGGCTTCGTGCTCGGTGCGTTTACGCTGCAAACTGATGCGAAACTGGTGCCACAAGGCATCGGGGTTCGAGAGCGGCCCAACCAACGGCAAGTAGTCTGGCGAGGTGCAGCGCACGCCCGCCCGGCCACCGACTATCGTGACATCATCTGGCAACAAACTGGGCACACGTAGCCGTAAACTGGCGATATTTTCACTGTGCTCCGTCGCGCGCACATCGGTCTGCGTAGACTTCAGGCGAAAGGTACTGCCGATGGTCAGCTGGCCATTCAGCGCCGGCATGACATAGCGATCGGTACAGATCACCGCCTTCAATGTTGGCCCCGTCTCGGGCACCGCCAGTCGGGTTACTTGGCCGGCGATGGTATTTAAACGCAAATGCGCCGTCTGGACAAATTGGTTGGCCTCGAAGGCGCTGGCGATGACCACCTGATCGGCCTCATAGGTCTGGCCCTGGGCGTCGGTCAAGCACCAGCCGTGGCCGTCGGCCTG
>Ga0209304_1001213_pt1 | contig 16070 bp, 14 predicted proteins | sample COGITO_mtgs_1004_4_FD_184789 | JGI IMG/M metagenome (GOLD analysis project Ga0209304, IMG submission 184789) | Pelagic marine microbial communities from North Sea - COGITO_mtgs_100423 (SPAdes) (version 2) | ecosystem: Environmental > Aquatic > Marine > Epipelagic ...
AGCTGGGCAGGTAACGACCTGGAAGTATCACCAGCAGATCAGGCGATGAAGGCAGGCGAGAAGGAAGTGGTGAAGCATTGAGGAACGGGGTGAAGAACGATCGACCTTACATCCTGCGTGTCCGAGCTACGCGCGCGAGCAGCCCGATCAACGCATCAAGCGGAACAGCTAAGACGCATAATGTGCATTATGTTAAATTATTGCAGGATCTGCCTGGCGCGGCCCTGGTCCAGCAGTATTATGTTAAATTCTGGCAATGCCGACCCCCCACCCTCCCCCAAAACCGCCCGCACTTTCTACCTATATATAATACCTGCCCATATAGTACCCTCACACACTCTGAGAGCCCTGTATGAACAGCGACAGCCTAGCCCTCATGTCTCATATCAACGTGCTACGAGAGGGCGTTGTAGGCGGCTCTACGGAGGCCTCACGGCTTGAGAGTGCTGTGTTGCTTATAGACATTTACGAGCAGATCCTTGAGAAGCTTGAGATAGTTGATTTCCCTGAGCCGGAGGTTAGGCACTGATGCACATTGAGATCCCTTATCAGCCGAGGCCATTGCAGCTGGCATTGCACGATGAGATGCAGGAGAAGCGTTGGGGCGTTGTTGTTTGTCACCGGCGGTTTGGGAAAACTGTTTGGGCGATTAACCATATTCTTCGCCATGCGTTAATGTCTGATAAGCCGAACCCCCGGTATGCCTACATGGCACCCACCTATCGTCAGGCGAAGAATGTAGCGTGGGATTATATAAAACAGTTTGCTGGTAAGATCCCTGGCGTTAAGTTTCATGAGACTGAATTGCGTTGTGACCTGCCTAACGGTGCTAGGATCAGCCTGTTGGGTGCTGAGAACCCTGACAGTCTTCGTGGTATTTATCTTATGGGTTGCGTGATGGACGAGGTTGCTGACATGCCTGAGAGCGTGTTTCCAGAGATCTTGCGTCCTGCTCTTTCGGATCATAAGGGCTTTTGTATTTTCGTTGGAACCCCGAAGGGTCACAATGCTTTCTTTGATTATTATGAGCAGGCGGCTGCTAATGATGATTGGTTAGCTGCTGTGTACAAGGCTAGTGAGACTGGGATCTTAGATAATGAAGAGTTAGCGGCTGCTCGGGAGATGATGAGCGCGGATCAGTATGCTCAGGAATTTGAGTGCAGCTGGAACGCGAATGTCCCTGGTGCGATCTTTGGCAAGGAGCTTGAGGCTTCTCAGTTGGAGGGGCGGATCTGCAATGTTCCGTATGATCCTTCTGTGAAGGTTGACACCTGGTGGGATCTTGGCGTTGGAGACTCTACAGCAATTTTCTTCACACAGACTGTTGGTCGTGCTATACATGTGATAGATTACTATGAAGCGAGGGGCGAGGGACTGCCGCATTATTGCAAGGTTCTTAGCACAAAGCGTTATCTGTATGGCGATCACAATGCGCCTCACGACATCGAGGTGAGGGAGTTGGGATCTGGTAAGAGTAGAAGAGAAGTGGCTTGGGATCTTGGTTTGAATTTCAGAGTAGTGCCAAAGCTGCCGGTGGAGGATGGACTTCATGCGGCTAAACTTCTTATTCCCCGTGTATGGTTTGATCGTGAGAAGTGCAAACATGCTTTGGAGGCGTTGCGCCAGTACCATAGAGCGTATAACGAGCGGTCTAGGACGTTTAGGGCGTCACCTGTTCACGATTGGTCGAGCCACTGCGCAGATGCTTTTCGGTATCTGGCTGTTGGTCTTAGAGAGAGTAGGGGCGACACTAGAGCGCCTCAGAGGCAAGCTTTGATGGATTACGATCCATTTGCGGCGTAGGAGATAGAACATGGCTATACTTATTCCAATTCTAGCGGGTGCTGGTGCGGCGGCAGTAGCTACAGTTGCGGGTGCTAGTGTCGCTACCGCTGCGGTTGCTGGAGTTACAACCGCAGTTGTTACCAATTCTTTGATGAACCAATCCCAGCCTCAAGCCCTGGCTGTGCCGGATGTTCCTGCTGTTGATACTGCTGCTACAGATACTACGGTTGTAGACACTAGCGGTGCTACTGGCGGCGCGGATACAACAATCAATGATGTTGTTGAAGTGCAAGAGACCGTACTCGAAACAGCAGACACGACTAAAGAAGAAGAGATCGTTGCTGAGGAAGTTGTTGGCACTACAGTTACAACGGGGACTGGTTCGACTGGCGTTATTGAGGCAGTGGACACTAAAACCGGCGAGGCTACTGTTGACGTTACTCCTGGTACAACAACATCTGGTGGCGTTCTGACCGGGGGTAAGACTTCTACCAGCGCGGGAACGGCTGGCGGTGGTGTTGCTGAAGCTGTTGTTGCCACAACTCAGTCACAAGGACCGGCTGAAACGGAGGCTATTAGTTTCTATGAAAGAGGTCGCCGCTCCACTATACTAACAAGCGCCCAGGGTATTCAGGACACAGTGTCGGGTCTTCTTGGTGAAACGGGCACTTCAATGCTGCGTAGGCGGCGTGGCCTTGTAGGTCAGGGATTGATCGCATGATGAACCGTAAGCCAAAAAACATTGCTGGGCAGATGGGCAAGCGCGCCTCTCAGCCTGCAAAGATGAATAAAGCTGCCTCTGTTGATCCGATCGAGCGCCTAAATCAGCGCATGGCTGGTCGCACTGAGGGCGGCAACAAGTCTAAGAAGCGCAAAAGTTTAATGAATAGTTATGGGATGGCATAGTAATGGCTGAAGTATTGCCGATGATAACGCAGTTAGACCGCAGATATAAAACATTGCAGTCACAGCGATCCCAATGGGAAAGCCATTGGCAAGAGTTGGCAGACTATATGCTGCCTCGTAAGGCTGATATTACCAAGAAGCGCACACAGGGAGACAAGCGAACAGAGCTTTTGTACGATGGTACAGCTGTTCATGCTGTTGAGTTGCTTGCGTCTAGCTTGCATGGCATGTTGACCAGCCCTAGCACACCTTGGTTTTCTATGCGTTTCCGTGACCCCATGCTCCAACAGAGTGACGCGGCAAACGAATGGTTAGAAACCTCTATAGATCAAATGTACCAGGCTTTTCATCGCTCTAATTTTCAGCAAGAGATCCACGAATTGTATTATGATCTCGTTGTTTTTGGTACAGCTGCGTTTTATGTCGAGGGCGCAGACGATGGTTTGCGTTTTTCTTCGCGTCATATTGCTGAAATTTGCATTTCTGAGAACTCAGAGGGCCGGGTTGATACGGTTTACCGCAAGTTTAAACTGACTGCGCGGGCCATTGCTATGCAGTTTGGTGAAGAAAACTGCCCGGTTGAGGTTAAGAAAGATCTAGAGAAAGACCCTTACAAGGAACATTCTATTGTTCACGCGGCATATCCACGGTTGGAAGCCAAGGGCCGGGCCAAAAAGAACAAGCCTATAGCTTCTATTTACTATACGGCAGACACTAGACAGCTTCTTTCCGAAAGCGGGTTTGATGAATTCCCGTTTATGGTTACTCGTTTTGTAAAAGATAGCGTTTCAACGTATGGCCGCAGCCCTGCAATGAACGCGCTGCCTGATACCAAGATGCTTAATAAGATGTCTGAGACCACTATCCGTGCTGCTCAGAAACAGATTGATCCGCCTCTCATGGTTCCCGACGATGGGTTTATGCTGCCGGTGCGTACAACACCTGGGGCTCTAAACTTCTACCGCTCTGGCACACGCGACCGGCTTGAGCCATTGCAGATTGGTGCAAACAATCCTCTTGGCTTAAACATGGAAGAGCAGCGCCGCAATGCAATTCGTCAGGCGTTCTATGTCGATCAGCTGTTGATGTCTAATGGCCCTGCCATGACTGCAACAGAGGTGTTGCAGAGGAATGAAGAGAAGATGCGGTTACTTGGGCCGGTACTCGGTAGACTCCAGGCCGAGTTGCTCCAACCGCTAATCTCTCGATCCTTTGCACTGCTCCTTCGGTCTGGGCTCCTTCCACCCGCACCGGAGGAGCTACAAGGCCAAGACATTGACATTGAATACGTTTCTCCGCTGGCTAAGGCGCAGAAGATGACTGACTTGCAGTCTATGCTTCGTGGATTTGAGGTGTTGTTGCAGATGCAGCAAGTTGCTCCTGTTATGGATTATCTTGATGATGATAAGCTTGTGCAGTACCTGGTCGAAACGACTGGTATTCCTGCGCGCGTTATCCGCAGCGACACGGAAGTAAGAGATCTTCGTCGCCAACGTGCCGAGGCTCAGGCCCAGCAAGCGCAGCAACAGCAGGAAATGATGCTTGCAGAGCAGGCTCAGAAGGCCGCGCCTATGGCAGAAGCGATCTCAACAGCTAGGGAGCGCGGTCAGATATGAACAAGGTAGAGGAATTAAAGTTAGCTTATCGTCGGACCTTTGGGACAGATGATGGCGCGCAGGTTTTAGGTGATCTCAAAAAGCGTTTTAGCTTTGAGACAACCACTTTTGTTTCTGGCGATCCACATCAATCAGCGTTTGCAGAGGGTCAACGAGCAGCAGTGCTTACTATCGTCAGAATGTTGGCCGAAGAACGCAGTCCCGAACAGGAAAACAAATGAACGAAGAGACAACCCTAGATACAGGATCTCAAGAAGTCGCGGATGCAGTAGTAGCTGAGTCGGTAGTAACTGAGCCTGTAGTGGAACAAACGCAAGCTGCACCTGAGCAAACGGGTAGCTGGCTTGATGGACTTGAGGAAGAGTACAAAAGTAACCCGCTAATTAACAAGTGGGAGTCTTTGAATGATTTTGCAAAAACGCATCTTAACGCGCAAAAGCTTATTGGCGCAGACAAGATTGCTATACCAGGTAAGGCTGCTACAGACGAGGAGTGGCAAAATGTTTACCAACGGTTAGGTGCTCCCGAAGATCCACAGCAGTATAGCCTTGAAAGGGCAGATGTTTTCGACGAAAACACGTTTGAAACTTTTAGAAATACAGCTTACGAGATTGGCTTGTCTAACAAACAGGCTGAAAAAATTTCTAATTACTTTGAGAACCAGGTTCGAGAAGGTCAAGAAGTCTTAGCCCAACGTGCCGAGGAAGCTAGGTTTAGCGGTGAGCAAGAGTTGCGCCAAGAGTTTGGGCAAAACTTTGAGAAAAAGCTTACTCAAGCACAGGCTGCGGCGCGCACGGTTATGGGTGACACTGAGGTATTTGACGAGATCCAATTAGCGGACGGTCGCAAATTAGGCGATCACCCTGCTATCATTAGAACATTCTCTCGCATGGCAGAAATGCTAGGAGAAGATGGCTTGGTCGGGGAACCGACTGAGGTTGTTATGAGTTCTCAGGATGCGCAAAAGCTCATTCAAGAACATATGCAACCAAATACGCCATATACAGTTGCAGGTCATCCAGGCCATGACGCGGCAGTAGCCGAGGTCTTGCGTTTGCGTGGCTATGTATAGTGGACAACCGAAAGGCCCACGCCGACAAACCTGTGCGTCAGGTGGACTAGCTGCCCTAAGCAGCAGCAAGGCCTCTTCGGAGATAACCATGCGTAGCAAACATAAACTTAATCTGTAGGAGAGACCAAATGTCTACTCAAATTACTACGGCTTTCGTCCAACAGTTCTCTGCGAACATCCAAATGCTGTCACAGCAAATGGGTTCTCTGCTGCGCAATGCGGTAGATGTGGAAAGCGTAAACGGCGAGAAAGCCTTTTTCGACCAAGTGGGATCAGCAGCTGCTATCCTGCGTACTTCCCGTCATGCGGATACACCGATTGTGGACACACCACATTCACGCCGTATGGTTACTATGTCTGACTATGAGTATGCCGATCTGATCGACGATCAGGACAAAGTGCGGTTGCTTGTTGATCCGACTTCAACATATAGCCGTGCTGCTGCCGCAGCTATGGGCCGCGCAATGGATGATGTTATCATCTCTGCTGCTCTTGGCAGCGCCTCAACAGGCAAAGACGGCTCAACAACCACGGCATTGCCTTCAACCCAAAAGATTGCACATGGATCTGCCGGTCTGACGCTTGCTAAATTGCTTGATGCAAAGCAAATACTTGACGAAGGTAATGTCGATCCGTCGATCCAGCGTCACATTGTTTGTTCGCCTAAGCAAATCACTGATCTATTGAATAACACAACTGTTACTTCAACAGATTTCAACACTGTAAAAGCGTTGGCAATGGGTGAGCTTAACAGCTTTGTTGGCTTTAACTTCATCGTTTCAAACCGTTTGGGCTTGGATAGTAACTCTGATCGTCAAGTGATTGCGTTTGCAAGCGATGGCATCAAGTGTGCAATTGGTAAAGAGCCAGCTGCGCGGATTGATGAACGTGCAGACAAGTCATACGCAACTCAGGTTTACTATTGTCAGTCTGTCGGCGCGACACGGATGGAAGAAGCCAAAGTTGTCGAAATCGCGTGCAGCGAATAAGGAGACTGAAAAATGGCTACTGTATATTCAACACAACGTACTAACTCACGCGCAACACCAGCCGTGATGAACAAAGCTAATGAGCTTGCGGGTCGTATCCGTGTAGCTCACGGCACATACGAAGCATCTTCCTTGGCGTCTGGTGACGTTATTGAGATGTTCACACTACCAGACGGAGCGCGTTTGCTTGAGGGTTCTCTTGCGCATGACGCTCTTGGTGGATCAACTACATTGTCAGTGGGGTATGCAGCGCATACAAATGCTGCTGGCACTGCTGTTTCTGCCGCTGCGGCTGCTTACAAAGCTGCTGCTGCTTCAACATCTGCTCAGAAAGTAGACATCCTTGCGACCTTAGCTTTAGGCTCAGGTACAGAGACAGATACTAATGAAGATGGTGTTGTTATCACAGTCACGATGGGCGGTGCTGCTGGCACTGGCACTATTGAGGTGACTATCAAGTATGTGGTAGACTAATAAGAGCGGGGGCGGCTTGTCGCCCCCTCTCCCTTATGGAGATAGCAGATGACCAGCGTTGTAGACATTGCCAATTACGCACTAAATTCTTTAGGTGCTTCCAACATTACGTCCCTTGGTGAGAACAGTAAACCAGCCAGGATTGTTAATCAGCGTTATGAGGCAGTTCGGGACAGCGTGTTTAGGTCTCACCCTTGGAATTGCCTGATACGCAGAGCGGAGCTTGCGCAAGAAACAGACGCACCTGTTTACGGCTATGCCCGTCAGTATGCGTTACCGTCTGATCCATATTGCTTGCGTGTGCTACAGTTTAGCAATGGGTCAATGACTTATCCTTTTGACAACATGCGCAGCAACAATGATACACCGCCTTTTATAATCGAAGGCCGTAAACTTTTGACAGATGAAGGCACAGCCAAGATTAAGTACGTTGCCAGGATTACAGACCCACAGCAATACGATGCTGGACTGATTGAGGTTTTGGCCTCTCGTTTGGCCTATGAAGTTTCCTATGCGATTACTGGATCAACAACTGTTCGGCAAATTGCTGCGGCTGACTTTGATCGTAAGCTAAAGGATGCTCGTTTCGAGGACGCAACAGAAGGCGCGCCAGAGCGCATTGAGGCTAGTGACTTTATTGAGGCGAGGTTCTAAATGGCTCGTTCCGCCCCAGCGATCAGCACGTTTACATCTGGCGAGATCTCTCCGCGCCTTGAGGGCCGTATTGAGATTGAAAAGTATCGCTCTGGGTTATCTGACTTAACCAACATGATTGTGCAGCCACACGGGGGTTTGACACGCAGGCCAGGCACAGAATACTTGGGTGCTGTCAAGGATAGCTCCGTCAAGACACGGCTAATCCCCTTCCAGTTCAAAACCTCTGACACTTATATATTAGAGTTTGGCGATCAATACATGCGGGTTTTCCGAAACGGATTGCAAGTTTTGACAGGATCGGCAAAGAGCATTACGGCTGCAACAAAGGCAGACCCTGTTGTTATTACGAGTAACAGCCACGGTTACAGCAACGGTGATGAAATCTACCTGGATAGCGTAGGCGGCATGACTGAGCTAAACGGCCGCAACTACATTGTTGCCAACAGCACAGCAAACACTTATTCGCTGCAAGATCTGTTTGGCAATGACATTGATTCAACCAATTACACGACCTACACTTCTGGCGGGGCTACTGACGAGATATACCAACAAACAACGCCGTATGCTGCTGCTGACATTTTTGATCTACGCTTTGCCCAATCTGCGGATGTTATGTATTTTGCGCACCCGAGCTATGCTGTTCGCACATTATCCCGCACAGATCACAATGCCTGGACGTTTGCCACTCCTACGATTAACGAGAACAATACGCCAGTCCTTACCAGCGCCAACAACTATCCTAGCGTTGTTACATTTTTTGAGCAGCGCCTTGTGTTTGCAGCAACGAATAACAACCCACAGACCTTGTGGTTCTCACAAAGTGCCGACTATTTAAACTTTCACACCGGAACCAGTGCTAATGATGCTCTGATCTACACGATTGCATCAAACCAGGTAAACAGTATTCGTTATCTTTCGGCTACGCGAGTGCTAACAATAGGCACTTCTGGCGGCGAATACGTTTTAACAACAACAAATGATGGGCCAATTACCCCAACGACCACACAGATCCGCAAGTATTCTAACTATGGATCTGCAAATATAGAGCCCGTCCAGGTTGCTGACGTTACTCTTTTCTTGCAGCGCGGTAATCGCAAGGTGCGAGAGTTTAAGTATGTTGGTGAGGTCAATACTTCTGGCTATCAAGCCCCAGATATAACTGTTTTGGCAGAGCATATTACTGAAGGTGGCATTGAGGGCTTTGCTTACCAGCAAGAGCCGGAGAACATTGTTTGGTGTGTTCGTGCTGATGGCACACTTTTGGGCCTAACGTATCGCCGCGAAGAGGCTGTTGTTGCATGGCATAAGCATGTGATTGGCGGCGAGTTTGATAGCGGTCAAGCGGTTGTCGAAAGCATATCTACGTTGCCCACCGACACCGGCAACGACGAGCTTTATATGATTGTTAAGCGCACGATCAACGGTCAAACAATGCGCTATGTTGAGGTTATGAAAGACTTTGACTTTGGCAGCGATACAACATCTGCGTTCTTTGTTGACAGTGGGCTTGTCTATGCCGGTAGCGCCGTATCAGGTTTTAGCGCGATGTATCACCTGGAAGGCGATGATGTTTCTATCCTGGCTAATGGTGCAAGCCACCCTGACAAGACTGTATCAAGCGGAGCAATTACTTTAGATTTTTCCGCAACAAGCGCGGCTATTGGGTATGGCTACACTTCAAGTATGCAGACGCTGCGATTAGAAAGCGGGTCTCAAGACGGTACATCCCAAGGCAAACCTAAAAGAATTCACGGTATTACAATGCGTTTGTTTGAAACTGTTGGCGTTGAAATCGGAAACGACTCTGGCGAAATAGACCGCGTTTTCTTCCGCGATAGCTCTATGGCTATGGATGAAGCTGTACCCTTGTTTACTGGTGATAAAGATATTGAATTCCAGGGTGGGTTTGATGACGATGATAGGATATACTTGCAACAGACACAGCCCTTGCCGCTTACAATCTTAGCCCTGTATCCACGCATGAACACGTTTGACAAATGATGGCAGTAACACTTACCAGATCGCACGTTTTACACGCAGCTAAGAACGCTACGAAAGAAAATGATATGCAGGTAAAATATGTTTTAAGCACGTTAGATGCGTTTACCGCCCCTGGGCGTGGATTTGCTTTGATAGAGGACGGAGTGGTTTACGCTGTTGCTGGAATGGCGGAGCTTTGGGATGGTGTTGTCGAGGCTTGGATAATTCCCACCGAGGCCATTAAGGAAAAAAAGGTGAAAACCTCACGCGCACTTTGGCGGGAATTTCACTCTATGGCTAAAAGGTTGAAGCCCAGAAGGATGCAGACTTCTGTGCGGCATGACTTTATTGAGGCTCACAGGTTGGTTAAGTTCCTGGGCTTCCAAAGCGAGGGCTTGATGAAACAGTATGGGCCTGACGGTCTTGACTATGAGAGGTACGCAAAATGGTAATGGAAGCTTTAGCTATTGCTAATATGGGCCTGTCAATATTAGGCGGTATTAACCAACAATCTGCGGCCAATCGCGCAGCGGCAGCGCAGCAGCGTATCGGTGAGTTTAACGCACAGATCATTGAGCGTGATGTGAACCTCTTAGAAAACCAGCGCACGATCATAAACAATAATACGTTGATCTCTAACACGCGAAAGCGGATGCAGTTTCGCAAGGTGCAGGGCGAGGTTGTTGCAAATTTTGCGTATGCCGGTATCGACATTGCTCAGGGCACTCCAATGGAGGTGTTGCGTGAGAACGCTAGAGAACTTGAGTATGAGATAACGGTTGATAAGTTTAACAACTACGTCACCAATATGCAGATCAACGATGCCCAGGAAGACGCCAAGCTTACTGCCCAAATGTCCCGTATGGAGGCGGGGGCAGGCGCAGCGGCAATGCGCGCACAAGGTACAGCAAGCTTAATCTCAGGCTTTGGGCAGGCCGCTCAAATGGGTTATAACAGCAACATATTCACGCCAACTAAAACGACAGCGACAACGTAACGGAGCCGGTACATGAGAATTCCCACATACACAGCCGGATCGCAAATGACCTCCGAAGCTCCTGGTCGTAGCTTTCGAACCAGGGCAAACGCACAGCCTTTTGTGCAACAGGCTCAAGCCCAGAACGCTATAGCTGGTGCGGTGATAGGACAAGCGGCTGAGTTTACGGCAATGCGCTACAAGGCTGCGCGTGAAACGCAGATCAATGAAAAGCTTTTGGCTGGCGAAGAGGCGTTACGCCAAGAGGCTTTAAACCTGTCAAAGATCGAGACCGGCAAGCTTCGCAATGTCTTCAACGAAGGCGGTAAAGAAGAGGAAGGTCTTTGGTCTCAAGCAAGCAAGTCTACGCGCGAGAAGCTTCTTGAAGATGTAAATGACCGAGAGGCACGGCGTGTTCTGACGGATCGCTTCAACCAAATGGAATTGACCCAACGGTTTTCGTTGCGCAATACGATCGACCAAAAGATAGAGAGCGCCAACGCAGCAGCCCGCACAGCCCGTGCGCAGTCAACCATGCAGAACCTGGCCGCTGTAACTTCACCAGCTGAGTTTGACTTGATTGCTTCCAACTTTGGCGTTGATAGTATTCGCATGGGGCAGCTGGGCCTAGGCAATCCAGACGCATTAAAGAAGCAAGAGCTTGCGGTTATTACCGGCGCGGTAACTAGCAACCTAATGCAAGCGATCCAAAACAGCGACACGCCCAGCCGTGACCTTGAGAATATTCGCCTGGCTATTCGGGACAATGATCCAAACCTAGCAGGCAAAAACCAGCTGCAACTTGCTCTTCTCCAAAAGCTTCCTTTGCAAACGCAGGCCCAGATCCTGCAATCTCTTGGCACTGGCGCTGGGTTTATCGACGCGGCTTCTGCGGAAGAGCAAAAGCAGATCCGCGTTAACAAACAGGTTGGCAAGAAAACCGCCGAACAGGTTACAGCTTACACAAAGATACTCCAAGATGGCGGGACTTTGCCGGGCAATGGAGTTGCTGATCTGGAGAGTTTAGTCTCCCAGGTTACACCATTTATGGACAACGTAGAGGCCGTAGAGCTTCAAGAGGGCTTGGAGGATCTCCGGTACATACAGAATCTTTCTTCTTCAATTAAAACTGTCACTAACCTTCAAGATCTTGACGGTATGATAATGAGCCTTGAGACTGGCGACGAGATGGACGGTCCAGGGTTGCAGGCCAGGGAGTTGCTAGGCCTGGATTTCCTGCGGGGCTTCCGCGCCAATATGGACAAACAACTAGCAGACGATCCTATAGGGTTTGCTTCTAAAACAGGCGCTGTAAAAGTTCAGCCGGTAGACCTAACAGCAGAAGCTATCCAGAGAACGCAAGAGACAGGCGAGGATCAAACCGGCGTTCAGGGCCGAATTTTGGCAGCAATACAAACTCAAGGCCACTACAATTTGTCCGGTCCTCTAAAGATCCTCCGTCCGTCCGAGGCTGCGGCGTATGCCCCAAGGATGAACAAAGGCACGGCTGTTGAAAGGATGCAGGCAATCAACGACATTACACAGCTGTTTGGAGATTACGCTCCTGCTGTTATGGCCCAGATTGCTCCCAACTCACCAGTCACTGCGCACGTTGCGGGTCTCATGCAGGATGGCTTGCTCAATCAGGCTGAGATTATTTTAAATGGTATCGTTGAAATCGAGGAGAATGGTTCTCCGCTTGTCGGGGCTGACAAAGCCTTAGTCAAAGAAGAGATGTTCAAGGTGTTGGGAACGGCGTATGAAAACTTGCCTGGCGGGGTCAATGCCGAGCTTAAAAAGAATATCAGCGATATTGCTGAAGCTTACTACGCCGAATCCCTTTCTCGCCGTGTCAGCAAGGATTTTGATGAAAGTCTATGGTCTGAGGCTGTTTCTGTAGCTTCCGGCTACAATCCTCAGACAGGCGCTGGTGGTGTTCAAGAGGTCTCTGGAAAGCAAACTCTTATACCATACAACCGCACCGCAGATGAAATTAACTATGCTATAGAGAATATAACCTATGAGGCCTTTAACGAGATAGCAACAGATGGCTTCATTGATGAAGAGGTTTTCAAAGAATTCCAGAACCAAGACTATAGCATACAGGTCTTAGGCAAAAGAAACGGCCAAATGGTTTATGGTCTTTTTGACGGTGAGTACGGGGCTGGCGAATATGCCATGCTGACGGACACCTCTGACATTGATATAACATTTACTATGGAAGACCTTGTTAACGCCTCACGCCTATCTCAAAACACTAAGAAATCTGGCGGTTACGGAGCGGGCAAGAGCGATAAGGTTATCATTTCGGATCTGGCGCAAGATTTAAGTAACAGCGATGTTGATTTAAACGACATCGAAAGCGTAAAAGATTTTATTCGGCAGACTGAGGGAACCAATACGTTTATAAGAAGTGGTGCTGCTTTCAATTTTATCCGCAGAGACGCCATTAGGTTGAGGGGCGAACAATGAGTAGTTACCTCAGAAATGAAGTAAACCCAACCTCCTTTGCAACGGCCCCTCGCCGCAGCAAGCCCGAAGGTGGGTTTATCGAAAACGTCAAGAAATCGTTTGACGCTGCTAAGATGCAAAGCGGATCCGCTCCTGAGTTGTATGTTGAGGACACCTGGGAGCCGATCGTTGCTGAGATCGAAAGCATTACTGGCAAGTCATTTAAAAACCCTGGTTCCTATCTAAACCCTAATGTGTTCGCCATTTTGTCTGGCGAGGCTATGCGTGGTTACGGCAAGCGCCGATACGATTACGAAGCGAGACAGGTTGAAAGTTATGTTCGTGCAAACCGTGACGCACTGCCGCCAGAGCTTGTTGTTTCTGTTCTTGATCCAGATCGTGATGATGTTTGGGTCCAGGCAGCGCGTGACAAATACTTTACTGAGCAAAGCGAATTGGCGGAGCTTACATCGAGATCTCCAGGCCTGGGTGCAGCGACTGCAAGGTTTATCGGCGGTACGGCGTTTGCGGCAACCGATCCAATAAACCAGTCTGCTATGGCAATTCCTGGCGGTACTCTGACAAAAGGGAGAGGCCTTCTTGGTCTAGTTTTCTTTGAGGCAGCTGTGAACGCTACCACTGAAGCAATACAGCAGCCCGATGTAGCCGCATGGTACAAGAGCTTAGGCTTGGAATATGGCTGGGAAGAGTTCCGCAACAATGTTGGAACGGCTGCACTTATTGGCGGTGCGTTTCCAGTTGCTATTAAGATCGGTGGGGAGACCATTAAGCTTACTGCGCAGCAAGCTCGTAGAGGCGCACAGGTTCTTAGCGCAGCGTCTGGCGGTAAATCTAAAAATCAAGTAACCGCTGAAGCATTAGAGGATGTCTACACCTCAGCCGCAGAAAGCACTCCCCTGGTTAAAACTCAGGCCGCTGACATAGAGCACAACGCGCGTTTAACAGAGGCAGAGATTGCTTTTACCAACGGCAAGCTTCCCAAGGTATCTGAGATCCCATCATCGCCTGTAGAGTTGCCGGAGAATGTGAACCGGGCGACAAACATTGGCGGTATCGTTGACGAGTTCGACCCTAATGATATTGGCGTCGATGCAAAGACATTCCAGTTCAAAGAAGGTGGCGACGAGTTTGGCGTTACCGATCGGCTCCAGGGTGTAACCCAATGGGATCCTATTAAGGGTGGCATGGTTACTATCTATGAGTATGCGGATGGGCGCTTGTTCATTGCTGACGGACACCAAAGGCTAGGCCTTGCCAAGCGGATCTCTCAGCAAGATCCGTCACAGAATGTTAAAATGATTGGCTATCGTTTGCGCGAGGTTGACGGGATTACGCCCGAAGACGCTATGGTTACAGCGGCTCTGAAGAATATCTCTGAGGGAACCGGCAGCGCGATTGACGCAGCAAAGGTTCTGCGCTCTAGCCCAGACAGGATTGGTGAGTTGCCACCCAGGTCAGCGTTTGTTCGCCAGGCCACAGACCTTGCAAACCTAGTTGGCGATGCTTGGGGCATGGTAAAGAACGAAGTTGTTGCGCCAAACTTTGCGGCTATTGTTGGCCGTTTAATTCCTGGTGATGAAGGATTGCAGAAAGCAGCCCTCGATGTCCTGGCTAAGACAGAGCCAGCCAATGCTTTCCAAGCAGAGTCAATCGTGCGCCAGGTGAGAGAAACTAGCCTGGTATCAGAGACACAGGAAAGCCTGTTTGGCGATGAAGTGCTGACAACAAGTCTGTTTATGGAGCGGGCAAAGGTTTTAGACCGGGCTCAAAAACAGCTGCGCAAAGACAAGTCTTCATTCCAGAACCTTATCAAGAACGCTACGCGGCTTGAGGATGAAGGCAACCTACTAGCAAGAGATGCAAACCAAAGAAGGGCTCAAGAAGATGGCAAAGCGGTCGCGCTCCTCCAAAGTCAAGCGAACAGAAAAGGCGCTCTCTCAGACGCCCTCACAGCAGCAGCAAGAAACGCAAAAGAAACCGGCAACTACAACGCCGCTACAACTAGCTTTATCGAAGATGTCAGACGAGCAATTTCAGCAGGCGAGTTTGACCGCGCAGAAGTTGGCGATGTTGGACGCTCTTTCGATGCTCCAGATGAAATCGCGTCAATACGATCTAGCGCAGAGGAAGGCCAGCTAGACGCCTTCGATGATGCGTTTGGTCAAGGATCGCTAGACCAGGCAAGTCAGTTAGAGGGCGATGTCCTGGGCAGCGTGATTGCCAATGATGCAGCTAAGGCAAAGATCGGCAAGCCTGCCGTTATGCCCGAGGATCGCATTGTTCGCCTGCAAGACATGGACCCTATCGAAAGCAAGGTTCTGGAAAGCCAGATCAGAGAAGAACAGAATTTTGCGAATGTCGATGAGATTATGGCGCGCGCAGAACGAAATCATGCTGAATTGACGGATGAGATTTCTAAGGCGGCTAAGTTTGCTGGGGCAACGCAGAAGAAAGCGGCCCTTAAAAAACGTGCTAGGGTCGAAGAAAAGTTGCGTGACAAGTACGCTGGAGATCTTAACAGGATTACAGATGTTGCGCGCGGCGGAATTAGTGCAGACACAAATGATGCAGCAGAGGCATTTGTGTCGGCACTGTCTCAGAGATACAAAGTAATTGACGAAGGTTATGGGTTTACTAGCGAAGGTTACTTTGATCGCAAGCTTTCCGTTATATTCGATGATGGGCAGATTGGCGAAGTGCAGATTTGGCCTCCTGGAATGTTGGAGGCAAAGGTTGGCGGCGGTACAAAGCTTTACAATGTATCGAGAGATCTAAGCCAGCCAGATGCGGCTAGGGCTCAAGCTGTTGAAGATATGAAGAAACTATACGGAGAGGTTGCAGGCAATCTTTCTGAAAGCTGGTCTGCACTTATAAACCGTCAGCTTCCTTCTGGCATAGACCAGCCAAGCCTGGTTGTCAGTGACGCCACCATGTCGCGCGTAACCTCTGGGGAACGTGTGTCAGAAAGTATCTCGCCAGAAGAGATCGGGTTCCAAGACCCGTCAGTTGCAAGCGACACCATTGCGCCTGGTTCAGTTTCGATTGCGGGTATAGACCCATCTACTAGAAAAAATCTCAATGTTGATACCTCCGACACCGATATACTGCTAGAAGAGCTACAAGTCAACTTCAGAGAAGATACC
>Ga0209304_1001220_pt1 | contig 15972 bp, 11 predicted proteins | sample COGITO_mtgs_1004_4_FD_184789 | JGI IMG/M metagenome (GOLD analysis project Ga0209304, IMG submission 184789) | Pelagic marine microbial communities from North Sea - COGITO_mtgs_100423 (SPAdes) (version 2) | ecosystem: Environmental > Aquatic > Marine > Epipelagic ...
TAATGTATGGGAATCTACAGTACAACCTAAAGGGTTTTTTGAACAGTGGAAAACTTTTGACCAAATGTGGGTTCCTTCTAAATGGCAAGCTCAATGTACAATAGACCAGGGAGCAGATCCTAATAAAGTAAAAATAGTTCCTGAAGGTGTAGATACTAAAACTTTCTACCCAGAAGACCCCCAAACAACATTAGATTATGTAGATGGTAGATTTAAATTTATTCATTTTGGACGTTGGGATTATAGAAAATCTACTAAAGAAATCATTGAAACTTTCCTTAAGGAATTTGAACCAAATGAGCCTGTAGATTTAATTTTATCTATTGACAACCCTTGGGGTGAACCTTTAGATGGATGTAAAACAACACAAGAAAGACTAGAAAAATTTAACATTTCAGATCCAAGATTAAAAATTAAACATTTTCCATCACGAGAAGATTATATTACATACATGAAAAATGGTCATGTATTTTTATCTTGTGCTCGTAGTGAAGGATGGAATTTACCTTTAATTGAAGCTATGGCTTGTGGTACCCCCTCTATTTACTCAGACTGTTCAGGACAAACCGAATTTGCTTCAGGTAAAGGTTTACCTGTAAAAATTATAGGAGAAAAATCAACTCAAGGAAATAATTATTCTAATTTTGGAATTAATTTAGAAGATAAATTTATCCCAGGTAATTATTATGAACCCGACTATGAAGACTTAGCTCGTGTAATGCGTGATGCTTTTGAAAATTACACAGATCATAAAAAACGAGCTATAGAAGAAGCAAAAATTATCCATCGTGATTTTAATTGGGATAAAGTAGCTCAAATTGGTAGAGACACTCTTCAGGATTTTATGGTTAATTACACTCCTAAACCTAACAAAATTTTAATTTCCTATTTAGATGGTCCTAAAGTTGAAGTTAAAGGGGATATAGAACAAGAATATTTTATTGAATTTATTAATAGTAATACTAATGAAGTTATCCATAGTACAACTATTAATAATAATATGTGGACTACCTGTTCTAAAAATTATTATATTCCATGGATTATTAAAGTTAATGGTAAAATAGTAAATACATTAAATTTAGAAAAAGGAAAGGTTTTAATTTCTTTAGAATCTAAATCTATAGGTGATACTTTAGCATGGACACCATACGCTGTAGAATTTGCCAAAAAATATAATTGTAAAGTAGTTTTATCTACATTCCATAACGATTGGTTTAAAGATTTAGAAGCATATAAAAATATTGAATTTACCACCCCAGGCTCTAATATTAGTGGTTTAACTGCTAGTTATAAAATAGGCTGGTTTAGAGACAATAATGGTGGATGGAAAAACTTTGAAGCCCATCCAAACCAATGTAATACAATCCCACTTCAACAAACTGCAACTGATATTTTAGGTCTAGAATATAAAGAATTAAATTTAGGTATTAATTTTCAAAAACAATCACGACCAATTAAAAACAAATATATAGTTATAGGACCTCAAGCTACCTCTGGTTGTAAAGAATGGCCTAAGGCTTATTGGATTTCTTTAACTAAATTATTAACCCAATCGGGGTATCAAGTAGTAGCGTTAACTAAAGATCAAAGTGATTTACCTAATGTAATAAATTCTTGGAACCAACCTTTTGATAAAATTGCTAATTATTTATTACATGCTGATATGTTTGTAGGACTAGGTTCAGGTTTATCTTGGTTTAATTGGGCTTTAAATAAACATACAGTAATGATAAATGGTTTTGTTGAAGAAGGTCATGAATTTACTTCTAAAGTAACTAGACTTGCTGTAGAAAATTCATGTTCTCCTTGTTGGACTAATCCCAATTTTACATTTGATGCTAGTGATTGGGAATGGTGTCCTATTTGGAAAGGAACCGATAAACAGTTTATATGTCAAAAATCAATCACCCCAGGAAAAGTATTTACAGAGGTTAAAAAACTATTAAATAATAAAAAATAATATAATATTTATAAACATGGAAAAAGTGTTATTGAAAAAACAAGAACTAGATACTATTAAAGAAATCCAACAAACAGAATTAAATCTAGTAGATCAGTTAGGTAGTATTGAATACCAAATCCAAACTTTACGATTGCAAAAAGATAATTTAAGACAAGAAATTATTAAATTACAAACTAAAAGTCAAAAATTTGGTGATGATCTTCAACAAAAGTATGGAGATGGAAACATTAACATAGAAACAGGAGAATTTACAAAAATAGATTAATTTTTGATTCTCTCTTGAATATTTATAACAAAATAATAATCTCATTACAATGGCAGAAACATTAATATCACCCGGTGTATTAGCAAGAGAGAATGACCAGTCATTTATTACGCAGCAACCTGTTCAAGTAGGAGCTGCTATTGTTGGTCCTGCAGTTAAAGGACCAGTAGAACAACCTACAGTTGTTACATCTTACAGTGATTACCAAAACAGATTCGGAACAACTTTTGAAAGTGGTAGTTTAGATTATACTTTCTTTACTTCAATCGCAGCTTACAACTATTTTAATAATGGTGGTAACACTTTATTAGTAACTAGAGTAGTAAACAGTCCATCAACTTGGAATTACGCATCAGCTAGTGTTGACGGTGAGGAAACAGGAAACGTTGTTGCAGGTACAAATCTACTTAACTCCCTTACTTCAGGTGGTGTAGGTGGTACAGCATTTGTAGCTAATAGTGTAGCAACTACTACTAGTGGAAATGGAACAGGTATAACATTAGACGTTGAAACTTCAAGTGCAAATGGTAAATTGCTTACGGATGCTGATGCTCTACTTAACTCAATTGATACTAATACAACCATTGCAGGAGCTGGTACTTATACAGGAGTTTCTTTTAATACTAATGGTAACGGAACAGGTGCTCTAGCTACAGTAGTAGTAACAGGAACAACTACCCCCACAGTTACAAGTATTACAGTAACAACCCCAGGTTTAGGATATGCAGCAAATAATACTTTATCAATCCCAGCAGGTTCTTTAGGAAAAGGACAATTAATAACTTCAGATAACGTTACATCTGAAACAGCACCAACAGCAATTGGAAATGTTACAACTCCTTATACATTATCACAAACCTCAACAACTGGAGCGGGTACAGGAGCAACATTTACTATAACAGGTAATGGTAATGATGCTTTATTATCAGTAGTAGTTGCAAATATAGGTACTGGATACGCCATAGGTGAGGAAATTCAAATTGATAAAACAGATTTAATTGCAGCTGGATTTACAGGTGCTACCTCAAATCTAGTAATAACAGTTTCACAGCAAATGCTACAAAACTCAGGCATAGTAGACTTTACATTAGTTGCTGGTGATTTACTTATAGAACCAGTAGAAGTAGAAGTTAACGTAGCTGGAACAGGATATGTAATAGGAGATACTGTAGTAGTAGCAAAAGCATTAATAGGTAACCCAACAGCTGATTTAACAATTACTTTAACAGCTGATGATATTGTAAATTTAATTTCATTTGAATTAGAAGCTATTGATAAAGGTGTTATCTGGAATAATACAGGTTCAGTACTTTCTCAAGCAGCAATGGAATCTGGTTCATCCGATAACATTAGATGGGAAATTTCAACAGCAAACACCTCATCAGGTACTTTCTCATTATTAGTTAGAAGAGGTAATGATACTCAAAATAATAAAGTAGTATTAGAATCTTGGAATAATTTATCATTAGACCCAACCCAAGATAACTTTATCACTAAAGTAATTGGTGACGAAAAATACAATTACCAATCAAATGGTAATTATTTACAAGTATCAGGTTCTTACCCTAACGCTTCTAGATACGTAAGAGTAAAATCAGTAAATAAATTAACTCCAAATTATTTAGATAATGCAGGAAATGCTAAAGATCAATACACAGGATCTATCCCAATAGTAGGATCAGGTTCGTATAATGGTTCATTTGCTGGTGGTGTAGGTAACGTAGTTCCTTCAACTAGAACAATGAATATGTATCAATACATTAATGCTAATGATTCACAAGGTCTAGTAGGAAGTGATTATACAGATATGTTAAACTTATTATCTAACCAAGATAATTACCAATTTAACTCTTACTTCCTCCCAGGATTAACTAACGATACTCATACCTCTCAAATTACTACAGCAATTAATAATACTCAACAAAGAGGAGATAATATTTTAGTAATTGATCCGGTACCTTATGCTAGTAGCATTACAGCAACTACAACTGAAGCAGCTTCAAGAAATACTTCTTACGCTACTATGTACTGGCCTTGGTTACAAGTAATTGATCCTGATCTAGGTGATAGAACATGGGTTCCTGCTTCAACAATGGTTGGGGGAGTTTACGCATATAACGACAGTGTAAGCGAGCCATGGTTTGCCCCAGCGGGTATCAACAGAGGAGGATTAACTAACGTAGTTCGCGCTGAAAGACAATTACCAGCTGCTAGTAGAGATGCTTTATACGAAGAAAATATTAACCCAATAGCTACTTTCCCTGGAACAGGTGTTGTAGTATATGGTCAAAAAACATTACAACGTCAAGCAAGTGCTTTAGATAGAGTAAATGTTAGAAGATTGTTGATTGCTCTTAAATCTTACATTGGACAAGTTGCTCAAACATTAGTGTTTGAACAAAATACAGCAGCTACAAGAAATAATTTCTTAGCAGCAGTAAATCCATACTTAGAAAGTGTACAACAAAGACAAGGTCTATATGCGTTTAAAGTAGTAATGGATGATAGTAATAACACCCCAGATGTAATTGATAGAAATCAATTAGTAGGTGCTATTTACTTACAACCAACTAGAACGGCTGAATTTATTTACTTAGACTTTAATGTATTACCAACGGGAGCAACTTTCCCATCATAAAAGTTAAAAAAGTAAATATTTATAATTAGAATAAAATAAATAAAAATGGCAGTATTAGATCCTAACGAAATATTTTTCACAGCGTTTGAACCAAAACAAGCGAACAGGTTCATCATGTACATGGATGGATTCCCAGCATACATCGTAAAAGGTGTAGGTGCTGTAACATTAACCCAAGGAACAGTTCCCTTAAATCATATTAACGTTCAACGTTTTGTTAAAGGTAAATCAACTTGGGGTCCTATTCAGTTTACACTATTTGATCCAATTACACCTTCAGGTGCTCAAGCAGTAATGGAATGGGTACGTCTACACCACGAATCAGTAACTGGTAGAGATGGTTATTCAGATTTCTACAAGAAAGATTTAACATTTAACGTATTAGGTCCTGTAGGTGATGTAGTATCAGAATGGATTATCAAAGGTGCTTTAATCACATCTGCTAACTTTGGTGAATATGGTTGGGATACTGAAAACACAGCCATTAACTTAACAATGGAAGTACAACCAGATTACTGTATCTTGAACTTCTAAAAAAAAAGTAAATACTTTTAAAGAGAGCTTGGCTAACGTCAAGCTCTTTTGTATCATTAGTATGTATACACGATAAACGTTATAACTAATAAAAATTATGAGCGAATTTAAATTTCCAACTGAGGTAGTAGAACTACCTTCAAAAGGATTAATCTACCCAAAAGATAATATACTATCATCGGGAGAAGTAGAAATGAAATACATGACTGCTAAAGAAGAAGATATCCTTTCTAACCAAGCCTATATCCAAAAAGGAATTGTGTTAGATAAATTATTACAATCTCTTATTGTAGACAAAAACATTAATTACGATGACCTAATTGTAGGAGATAAAAATGCCCTTTTTATGGCTGCTCGCATTTTAGGCTATGGAAAAGATTACTCGTTCGAGTATAATGGTATGGAATATACTGTTGATCTTTCCACGTTAGATCCACGTCCTTTTGACGAAAGTTCAATCACCCAAGGTGTAAATGAGTTCCATTTTACACTTCCTTCTACAAACACACCTATTACATATAAAATGTTAACAGGTCATGATGAAAAAAAGATTGATCGTGAACTAGCCGGTCTTAAACGACTAGACAAAATGAGTTCAGCTGAATTATCTACTCGTATGAAATACATGATTACATCAGTTGGTGGAGATGAAGATACTAAAACAATTCGTGAATTTGTTGATAACTATTTATTAGCCAAAGATTCTCGTGCTTTAAGAGAGCATATGAGAGAAACTCAACCTGATGTAGATATGCAATATGTTTTAGATAGTGGTGAGGAGGTCACGATCCCTATTGGGCTTAACTTTTTTTGGCCTGACGCTTGATATAGCTCCTGAATTTAGGTTAAATTTATTTACTCAAATCCACCAAATCATATTTCATGGTAAAGGTGGATATGATTGGGAAACTATCTATAATATGCCTATTTGGCTTCGTAAATTTACTTTTAAACAAATAAAAGATTTTTATGATGAAGAGAAGAAACAAATGGAAGAAGCTAAAAAAGGTGGTTCTCAAACTTTAGTAGGTACTGATGGAAAAGTAAAATCCCCAGAATTCCTTAAAGGTGTAAAACCTAAAACTTCTTATAATACGGGGGCGTCAAAGAATTGACGCCCTCAATATTTATAACAAATAATCACGCATGGCTGACCAAGAAAATATTAATAATGCTAGAAGACAAAATGAACTATTAGATGTTCAATTTAGTATACTTGAGCAATTAAGTAGACAAGCACAACAACGAGTAGTATTTGAAGGTCAAGTTAGTGATGAAATTGCTGAAGAAAATGATTTCCTTCGCCAACAGTTAATTGTTAGAAATAACCTTAATAAAGGAAATGTAAAACAACTTACAACTCAAAAAGAACTTAATAAAGCTGCTAGTCAAAATTTAAGCATTGCTCGTTCTATTCAATCCGTTACTGCTAGTGAATTAGGATCCAGAAAACTTCTTGAAAAAATTGAAAAAGATAAAGTAAAAGTTCAAGGAAATATTAATTTCTTAAAAAAACAATCTTTAGAAATTGATAAACAACAAGCTTTTTTAAATCAAAGAATTCAAACTTTAAAAGGTTTAGAAAGAAAGGTTTTAGAAGAAGCTAATAAAGCTGAAAGAGAAGGTAATTTAGAAAAAGCTACTAATTTAAAATCTCGTGTTACTAATCTAGGGATAGAAGCAAAAACCTATCAAGCTCAATTCGAAAATAACAATGCTATTCAAGATAGTTTAAATAAACAAGTTGATTTAAGTAATAAATTATTAAATGAGTTAGAACAAGTAGAAACTGTTAGTAAAGCTATCGCTAATGATGGGTTTTTATCTATATTTAATACCTTAAAAGATGTAGTAAACCTAATCCCAGGACTACGAAATCTTCTTCCTGGTTTCGATCAAGCTGCAGAATCTTATAGAGAAGCTTTAATTCTTCAAAAGGATATGGGTTTAGATAATAAACAAAGATCTTTATTAGATAAAAATTTAGAAGCATATAAAAAAGGTACAAAACAACCTGGTGGTCTAGATAAAACGTTTATGGGTGATTTACCTAAAGAACTCCAAGACCAATTAAAAGATAAAAATGGGGAAACCTTAACAGGTACAGCTGCTTTAGCTAGAATGAAAAAACTAGGTTTAACTTTTACATCACCTTTAAATGCAGCTATGACTGCATTACAAGGTTTTATGAAAAAGTTTTTATTTTTACAGTTTTTAAATGCTATGGTTAAAGCTGATAAAGTAGCTGGGGATTTAGCTAAAAGTATGAATGTTACGTATCAAGAAGGCGTACAAATCCAAGATAATTTAAATAGTATAGCTAATACGACAAATAGTGTATTTGTTACTTCTGAAAAATTAGCCCAAACCCAAATGTTCTTTAATAAAGAACTTGGCACTTCAGTTATGTTAACTGATGAACAGTTAGTTACAATGACTAAATTACGAGAAGCTGCAGGTTTTACTAATGAAGAATTAGCAGGAATAGCCAAAATTTCAATTACTACTGGGAAAGAAGCAGAAAAAATTACAGGAGAAGTATTAGCCCAAGCTAGAATTTCTTCTACAAGATTAGGGGTAGTTGTAAATGAAAGAGATATAGTAAAAGAAATTTCTAAAGTTTCAGCTGCTACAACATTATCATTAGGTAAAAGTGGGGAAGCTATTGCTGATGCTGTTACAACTGCTAAAGCTTTAGGTATGGAATTATCCAAAGTAGAAGCTATATCAGGCTCTATTCTTCAATTTGAATCCTCAATCGAAGATGAACTCTCAGCTGAATTACTAATTGGTAAAGAACTTAATCTTGATAAAGCTAGACAAGCAGCATTAAATAATGATTTAGCTACAGTAGCGGAAGAAATAGCAAAACAAGCAGGAACAGCTGCTGAATTTGGAAAAATGAATCGTATCCAACAAGAAGCTTTAGCCAAAGCTGTTGGTATGAATCGAGAAGAATTAGCTCAAACTTTATATGTTCAAGAGCAATTAGCCGGAGTTAGTGGAGAAGAAGCAAAAAGAAGAGAAAAAATTCTAAATGCTAGAATTGCTGAAGTAGGTTTAGCTCAAGCTCAACAAGAAATGGCAGAAGAAGGTTTTGAAACCCTTGAACACCAAGCCTCAGTTACACAACAAATAACAGCTCTTACTGAAAAATTAAGTGAAGTTTTTGTAGCAATTGCACCTGCTGTTTTAGCAATTGCAGATGCTCTTATGTTGGTTTTAACCCCAATCGCTCGTATTGTAGGATTCGTAACTCAACTTGGAAAAATGTTTGGTGGTATACCTGCAACTATTGGGTTAATGATTCCTTTACTGATGAAAGCTTCATTTATAGCTAAAGGTTTTGCATTAAATGGTTTTAAAGGAGCAGCAGCAGCAATATATAGAACTTTTGCCGCAATACCTTATGGTTTAGGTTTACCTTTAGCCATAGCTGGGGTTGCTGGGTTAGGAGCGGTTGTAAATGGTGCAAGCAAAATGTTTACAGCAGATGATTTAATGTCATCACCAACAGGAGGTTCAGGATATGGAGATAGAATATTAGTAAGTAAAGAAGGAACATACGCTTTAAATAATAGAGATACAATCCAAGCCTCAACAGTAAATTCATCACCTCAATCAGCTGCTGTTGTAGAAACTAAACTATATATTGATAATGAGGCATTTGCTCAAGCAAGTTCAAAATCATTCAGTAAACTTTAATATTTATAATAAAAACATAAATTATGTCACTTAAAAACAAATTAGCAAATGATGGTTCTCCATTAACTCAATTTAATGGAGCAACGCCACCAACAATGGCTGGAGCTAGTGATCAGTCTAAACTACACAATGAGTATTCTATTAATGGAAATCCTAATATGTTTGGTACTGTTAAGGTATCTCCATCTACATTAGATTTAAACGGAATAACTCCTTCTAAGTATTCAGATAACTTACCAGGATAATTAAATGCCTTTATTAGACCTAAAAACTGATCTTAAATCTTTAAGGTTTGGAAAAGATAGGAAAGGTGGTGGTAATAGTGGGCAACCATATATTAAAACCGGAATTCCAGAAACTCCCTTTGAAGAAGCTATTACTTCTCCAATTGGAGTTAATGATTTTTTATTACGTGGTGGTCTAAACGCAGTTACAGATACAGCAGAAGATGTTTTACGTTTAGGTAAAATGTTTCTTAATCCAAAAAATCCAAGTGGTTTATTATTTGCTGCTAAACAAAATTTACTTTCCCGTACAGCAGTCCGTACTCAAACAAGTGGTATTTTAAACGAAGGTACTTATACACCATTATCTACTTTAGCTCAAGCAGGTGTTAATGCTTTTGGGGGTCATTTAAATAAACAAGGTATAGATCCTTTTGCTAAAACTGGTGCTTATTCTAATAATAACAGTTTATACGGTGTTAGAGTAAAACCTACCCAACTTCCAGGAAATAATAGATTAGTTATACTAAAAACCTTAGTAGATGAAGGTAAATCTAGAACCTATGGTGATGGTGAAATTTTTAATGAAGGTGGAGCTATAGGAGTTAATGTTTTATCTTATGGTGGAGGTCCTGGATCTAATTTAGGTATAGGTAGAACTAAGATAAGATATTCGGACCAAAGAACAGGTAATCAAAATGCTTTAGCATCAAGTAAACCTGGATACTTTTATGGTGAACCGGGTAAAACAGGTCAAGAACCTTTCACTCCTGGTAATTATCTCCAATCTTTATCTAAATCTTCTAAAGGAGGTTTAAATACCTTAAACAGAAATTGGAATTCAGTATCTAGAACTTTTGAAGACTCCTTTGGTAACAAAGTTAATAATAAAATTAATGAGAATGGTAAAAAATTATACACCCCCTCAGTATATACAACAGGTTCTGAATTTGTCTCCCAAAAAACTAATCCTGAAATAGCATCTTCTCAAGGTTCAGCAACACTTACTCAAGACCAAATTTTATCTCAAATTTTATCTAGAAATAATGGTACTACTCAAATTAGAGATTTTAGAAAAAAAATTACTCCTAATACTATAGGTACTAAAGCCTATAATACAGCTAGGGAAAATGGTACTTTAACAGATGCCCCCTCCTATTCAGGTCCAGATGCTAAAAATTACGAACAAAGAGTAAATGCTGGAGATCCTGGTAAAAAAGGTTTAATTAGAACTAATTATTCAAAAGGTGCTATTGATATTGCTACCGGAAAACCCTACGTAGTAAACGAAATTAATGCAATGTATATGTACGTTGCAGATAATGTTACTGATAGTAAAAAGAAAAATGATTTTGTTAAACTTAGATTTGCAGTTATAAACCCAGATCAACCCTCACAAAAAACATTTGTCCACTTCCCAGCATTCTTTGATGGTGCTATTACGGATAATATGTCTGCTGGTTGGGATTCATTTAAATACTTAGGTAGAGCAGAAGAATTTTATAACTACACAGGATTTAGTAGAGAAATTAGTTTTAGTTTTACAGTAGCTGCTCAATCAAAACCTGAATTATCTCTTATGTATCAAAAGTTAAACTACTTACAATCTAGTTTAACTCCTAACTATAACATTACAGATGGATTTATGAGAGGTAACATCCACCAATTAACTTTAGGTGGTTATTTCTACGAACAACCAGGTGTTCTAACTTCTTTAAATTATACTATGCCTCAAGATTCACCTTGGGAAATAGGCATCCCAGCAGATTCGGCTGATGGAGAAGCAGTAGGTGGTATCTCATACAGAGACCCCTCAGTAAAAGAGTTAACTCATATGATCCAAGTCCAAGTATCATTTAAACCTATTCACACTTTCTTACCACAAATTGTAGGATCAGCTCTTGATAGAATTAAAAACATAGATGGAGTATTTGGAGCAGGAAATATCGACCAAAGATATATAGCATTAACTAATGATGGGGATGGAAATAAAAATAATTTATATTCAAAAGGTACCCCAAACAGAACAGACATTCCTGAATATGGGAATAAATTAGGTTTAGGAAGTTCAGAACCATCAAGTGATACAGCAGAAGAATAATGGGAAGATATAGTAGAACAAAAATAACAAAAAATCCCGAAGGTAAGCGTTATTATGCTACTAGAAGGTATTCTGAAATTCCTAGAAGTAATAATGATTTGTATGTTATTACAGCTATTGGAGATAGATACGACTTACTAGCTAATCAATACTATAAAGATCCTAGCTTATGGTGGGTTATCTCCTCAGCTAACCCTGAGTATATAGGTTCACTTTATCCTCCACTTGGTGTTCAATTACGTATTCCGGCTAATATTTCGGAAATAACAAGAAATGTATAAGTTATGGCAAAAATTAATTATGATGGTACTAATATAGTTGGGGGACCATTTAAACCTTACGTAGACGAACAAATTAAAGTTCGCCAAGAAAAATTAGGAAATTTTAATAAAACTAGTGAAGAAATCGTTTGGGAAAATGGTAAAAGTGCTTTTGTCGCTTTAGCATCATCTGTTAATATAGCTAATAGTAAAATCTCAGAATATATTGATACAACTGATGGAGCTGAAGCTAATATTTCTTCTGGAGAAGATACTACAGATTTAAGTGGATATAATGGATTAACCAACCAACTAGTTAATTATGTTTTAAGCGATGGGATTACAGGTAAAACCCTAGTTACTACTGAAAATAACGATGGTGAAGAAAGAGTTAAATTATTAGATTTAGCAGGGGATCCTCAACAATACTTTGGAAATTTTTTAGCTCGTAATATAGTATTATATGGGGGTACTTCTTATTTCACCCCAGATTCAGATGGGTTTCTTACTGGCCCCAATTATAGATTCGGTATTACAGAAAAAAATAACGTTTTTGATGACTCAGCTTATGGATTTGGTGGTACTAACCCAGATGGTTTTAAACCTATGCCTGGTATTACTTCATTTAACCTTAAGTCTAAAAACATGGGTTCTTTAAGGGATGCTAGTATAACTATTAGAGCTAATAGTGAAGAACAATTCAAAATGATAGATAACCTTTATTGTAGAATTGGTTATACTATGTTTTTAGAATGGGGTAATTCACTATACTTTGATAATGAAGGTAAATATCAAAGAGATAGTACTCCTAGTATGATTCCTATGTTTCTTAGTGGTAAAATCTTTGAAGGTGGGGTAGAAATAGATCTTACTAAAGATCCAACTAGTTTTATATCAAGAATAGAAGCCAGAAGAGAAGGATCAAATGGTAATTATGATGCTTTTTTTGGTAGAGTAAAAAACTTTAGTTGGGAATATATAGCTAAAGGTGGGTACTGGGAAATTTCTTTATCTTTAATTAGTTGGGGTGATATAATTGAAAGTCTAACTATTGATGGACAGTATGGTACCATTAACAACGAAGAAAATATTGAAAACCCTAACAATACTTCAGCATTAACTTCATTTCTTTCGATAGTTTCTACTCCTGAAGGAAAAGTAATCATTTCAAAGCAGGGAGGTCACCAACTTACAAAATATAGTAATTTTAAAAGAACTTTAATTGGGGATACGGTTACAAGAAAAGCAGGTTTTGATTTTAATCCTATAAATTTAGAAGCTAGTGATACTATTACTTCTTTAAATTATAATAGACTTTCAACATCAATAGGAAAAATAGTAAGTGGACACGCCCAATTTGCCAATAAACATTATTACTATGTTCGTTTTGGGGATATTTTAGATTTTATTAAAGATCGTTTATTAATATATACAGCTAAAGATAGTAAACCTATTATAGATATAGATACTGATCCCCTTAAAAACATATGTTATTACCCAGGTATTAACGTATCAGCTGATCCTTCTAAAGTAATAGTAAATAATCCCATACCTTATGGTTATAGTTTAGATAATAATGAATTTAGAATTAAAGGTGTTGTAAAAAATAATAATGGGGATGCTGTAGCTAAACAAGAGGATATTGATGACCCAGAATGGCCTCACCCTGTATATCAAGATAGTATTTTTAGATTAGATAAAGCTCAATTAGAAAATTTTGGTTCTAAATTTGATCCAAATAACCCAACTGAAGATTTTCCTTTACATGGGAAAATAATGAACATTTATTTTGAATACCAATACCTTTTAGATACTATTGAAAGTTTAAGAGATGAAGACACCCGAAAAATTCCATTATATGATTTTGTAGATAAACTATTAAAAACAGCTAATAGTTGTTTAGGAGGGGTTAATAAACTTTCTATTAGACTAGAAGATGATAGAGTAATGAGAATTTATGATCAAAATTCGATTTATGGTACTCAAGTCTCTGATGAAAAAGGTACTACAATTAACCTATATGGATTAAATCCACTAACTAACCCATCAGGTTCAATGGTTGGAGCTGAAGGAAGTTTTGTAACAGATGTTAATGTTAAAACAGAATTAACTAATGATTTTTCTACTACAGTATCAGTAGGTGCACAAGCACAGGGTAAAACGGTAGGAGAAGATGCTACAGGATTATCTAGATGGAATTTTGGGTTAGTAGATAGATATTACCCTACTAAAGTAGATTCGTTAAAAAAAGATAATAATGAAAATAGCCCTACTATTCAAGAAAGAATAGAAAAAATAAAAGAACAACTTAAATTTTTATGGTTTGGTTATGCCGAAGGTGTTATAGGTAATGTTATGAATGTAGGTGAAGATGCTTTTACAGAAGAAGAAAAAGCAAATAACCCTGATATTCAAAAACGTTCTGAAAATAAAATAGAAGATATTTATAACTTTAAAAATTTCCCAATTGAACGTATTTCTGAATTTGTAAAACTTCAAAAAGATTGGTTAGCAGAATTAATAAAATTAGAAAATGAGTTAGCTAATGCTGAATCCCAAAGTAAAGGTATTTCTAGATTTGGTACTAATCAAATAGGTATGATACCTATAAACATTCAAGTTACAATGGATGGATTATCTGGAATTAGAATTTACGATAAATTAAAAGTAGATACTCGATTCCTCCCAAATTATTATCCACAAACTTTATATTGGATAATTAAAGGGGTTTCCCACGAGGTAGTAAATAATAAATGGAATACTAAATTAGAAACTATAGCGGTTCCTAAATTACCTGAATCGCAAAATCTTGAAAGGTTAGTCCAATCTAGTAATCCAGGCAATTCAAATGATTTATTAGATTCAACAACAAATAAATACCCACCATCCCAAAATATATTCTCTACTCCATCTTCATTAAGCTCTTTTGCTGCTAATGTAAATTCAGCATTGGGATCTAATTATAATGATAGTATTAAAGCTAGTGTAGTATTTTTAGCTCAACAAGAACAAAATTTAAAAGGTTTTAATTATAATTACTATGGGGTACAAACCGACCTTAAATGGTCAGGTATTGATTCTTACATAAATGGAAGTTTTAACTCTAAAGAAGGTGAAGCGGGACAAGGAAATAGAACAGCAAATGCTAGATGGTTTGCTTCATTTAAAACAGAAGCGGATGGTATTGAATTTGTTGCTGGTAAATTAAACTCAAAAGGTTGGGGTAATATAGAAGATGATAGAATACCAAATTCACAAGCAGCAGCTGAAAAATACTATGGGACTTGGTTATTTGGTAACCCAAATAGTCCTAAAGTACAAGAATTATTAGAAAAAGATGCTAATGCTGGAAATAAAAAACAAAAATTATGGGATGCTTCCTTAGAAGCAATTAAAGACTCAGTCCCCAACAATATGAACCCACCAACAAACCAAGGCACACCCTCAGCTAATATTGATTTTAATAGTAATACTTCATTTATGGATGGGGATAACCCATTTAATAATGACTTTATGCAAACGGCAATATCCTCAAGTAATGATTTTTTTAACAATAATCCAAATTAATGTATTACCCTAAAAATCAAATACAAACTGGATTTTACAGTAATGGTGAACTTATAGAAGCTCGCTCTAAACAACTATATACGGGTCCTTATTTTAAAACCTCTGATGGTCTCCTTTACTCAGGTAAAGAACCTAATGAAGGTAAAAATATAGTATTAATTTACCCAGAAGACTCCCCAGGTTATTCTCGTACTCAATTATCTAACAGAGTTGAGGTAGAAGATTATAGGTTTACTAGAGAAAATGCCCCCTATAGTATATTAAGTGGTCAAAATAGAAATACTTTACCCTATACCCCAATCCCTTACTACCCAATTCTTACAGATAGTGATATTCAAAATGGTGAATTTACTAGGTTTTTTGTTAAAAAATCAAACCAAAATTTATATACTGAAATAAATAGTAGCAATTTTAATAATTCAATCTCCTCAAATCTTTACGTCCCAATTGAACTTCAATGGTTAATCTCTGGGGAAAAAGAAAAAGTAAGAGAAATAAACGCAAAACAAATTGGATTTGTAGAAAAGAATTTACAAATTATAGGCTTAGGAGCGTATTTAAGATTTAATTACCTTCAATTCTATCAAGAGTGATAATGTAAAAAAAAGGTTGTATATTTAAATAAATGTTTTGGTTAATAGAAAATAAAGAACAATTTGAGGTTTTAAAAAATAGTGGTTTTAAAGAAGCGTTTGTAGAGGTTATTACAAATAAT
>Ga0209304_1001226_pt1 | contig 15936 bp, 12 predicted proteins | sample COGITO_mtgs_1004_4_FD_184789 | JGI IMG/M metagenome (GOLD analysis project Ga0209304, IMG submission 184789) | Pelagic marine microbial communities from North Sea - COGITO_mtgs_100423 (SPAdes) (version 2) | ecosystem: Environmental > Aquatic > Marine > Epipelagic ...
CGCTATTTCTTTATTTAAATTTATTCTAAATAAGCTTGTGAGAACTAAAACATGTTTATATTTTTGCGTTTTTAAATCATCTATTTATATTAAGTCTAAATAAAAACAAATGAAGAGTCTATTATTATTTTCAGTATTATTTATGGTGTCTGTAGTCTCAGCACAAACACAAAGAGACTCAATTACCTTTGATCCTCAAAAACAGTTGAACGCTGCACAGTCTATTCTTTCTGGAAATTTCGGAAAAAAAGTCACATTAGGAGGATATGGTGAAATTACCTACAATCAGCCAGAGGCATTAAACGGAGAATTGGATGTCCAGCGTTTGGTACTATTGGTAGGGTATAAGTTTAATGATAAGGCGCAATTTGTTACAGAAATAGAATTTGAACACATAGAGGAAGTTTATGTAGAACAGGCTTTTGTAAATTATAGCATTGGAGATAATACCAGCCTACGAGGTGGATTAATGTTGGTGCCAATGGGTATTGTTAATGAATACCATGAACCAACAACTTTTAATGGTACAGAACGTCCTTCTATAGATAATGTGATTGTACCCACAACATGGAGAGAAATTGGTGTAGGGGTTACAGGGCGTTTTCCTGAAATTTCTTTAGGATACCAAGCCTATGTTTTTAATGGTTTTAAGTCTACAACTCCAGATGGAGAAGGTGGTGTTAATGGTGTATTGAAAGGTAGTAATGCACTGCGTGGCGGTCGTCAAAAAGCAATTAGATCTACCATTGATTCTCCAACACTTTCTTTCAAGGCAGATTACTATGGCCTGCCAGGATTACGTATTGGCCTTTCTGGATATTTCGGAAGTACCCAGGCAGCAGATGAAATAGAAACTCTTGAAGGAGCAAACATTGGAATTTCTATGGTAGGGCTAGATGCTCGGTATGCTTTTAAAAGATTTTCAGCAAGAGGTCAATTCATTTATGCTTCTTTAAGTGGCTCTCAACAATACAACACCCTAACAGGACGTGATCTAGGAAGCGCTATACAAGGGTTTTATGTTGAAGGTGGTTATAATCTTTTATCCCTAAGAGCAAAACAACGCCTAATTGCCTTTACTAGGTTTGAGAACTATGATACTCATGCAGCAACACAAGGAGCCCTTGAGAGAAATGCAGCCTATAATAGAACAGATATCACGGCAGGTTTAAGTTATCATATAGCCTCTGGTGTTGTATTAAAGGGAGACTACCAATTTAGAGATAATAAAAGCGATGCCCAGGTAGCCAACAGAGCCAATTTTGGAATCGGGGTTTGGTTTTAAAAAAATCAGTTCATTAATTAAAAACAAGGGTTCAAAATTCTTTTCCAATACAGAACAAACAAATACCTTTGCATCATGTTTAAAAAACTACTTTTTATTTTTACTCTTATAGCTGTTTTGTCGGGTTTTTCAATTCCTTCAAAAGTGACTAAAAAGGCAGATAAGGCTATCAGTAAGTTTTATGAAACAACTGATTTCACAAAGCAAGATATCCTAGTTTCTGAAGTATTAAATACTAAAACCAAGACAGACTTTTCACAGGGTAGGTTGTTTGAAATATCTTCAAACGAAGTCTTTTTGGGCTATGGATATCTTGGTAATGCTCCAAGTAAAACCGCCACCTATGACTATCTTATTTTGTTTGATAAAAACTTTGTGATTACCAAAAGTAAAGTTTTGATTTACCGCGAAGAATATGGAGGAGAAATTAGTAGTTCTCGTTGGTTAAAACAATTTACGGGAACCGTCATTGGAGCAAACACTTTGGTGTATAATGATGATATTATACCAATAAGTGGTGCAACAATATCTGTACAGTCTATGACTTTGGCCATCAATAATTTGTTGTCTAGTTTACAACAACTTCAAAAGCAAAACGTGCTATAATGGAACTTCACGGTCTTTTACAAACATTTCCAAAATATGTAAAACTATTTATCGCCTCTTTTGTAGTTGTGTTATCTATAGGCTACAGCACAGGACTTTTGTTTGTTAGGCAAACCCAGAGTGTATCTCCAGATGGTATTGAACAGAATTACCTTGGAAATGAAGATATAGAAAATGTAAAGGTCATGAAGTTTGAAAAAGGAGCTCGTGAAATGCTTACCATTATCCATACCCACATTTTGTCAATGTCTTTTATATTCTTTTTTTTAGGAGGGCTTTTGGCCATGACCTCAATCCCAAAAAGATGGAAAGCTTTTTTAATGATTGAGCCCTTTTTCTCTATACTGATTACCTTTGGTGGTATTTATTTTATGTGGATGGGTGTAATCTGGTTGAAATACATCGTCATGCTTAGTGGTGTTTTAATGACATTAGCCTATTTTGTGAGTGCTGGAGTTGTTCTTTATGAATGTTTTAAAAATAAAAACACTTAGTGCTGTTGTGTTTTTGTTAATTTAAAAATGGCATTAAATTCACAATAAATAATAGTATATTTACACGCAATTAAACACTAATAACGTTGTTGTCTTTTCAGCGTTTAATCTTGATTGCAATGACCGCACACGAAAACAAAATTATTGGAGAAGGCCTTACCTACGATGATGTACTTTTAGTACCTGCTTTTTCTGAAGTTCTACCTAGAGAGGTCTCTATAAAAACCCAATTTACTAGAAACATTACCTTAAACGTACCAATCGTTTCTGCAGCTATGGACACTGTTACAGAAAGTGCTATGGCTATCGCTATTGCAAGAGAAGGAGGCATAGGTGTTTTGCATAAAAACATGACTATTGACCAGCAGGCCGCAGAGGTACGAAAAGTAAAGCGTGCAGAGAGTGGTATGATACAGGATCCTGTAACACTTAAAAAGGACAACACTGTTGGCGATGCACAAAAGACAATGCGAGAGTATCGTATTGGTGGTATTCCAATTATAGATGAGGCAGGAAAGCTAATTGGTATTGTAACCAATCGTGATTTACGTTTTGAAAAAAACTATGAAAGAAAGTTGGAAGATATCATGACCTGCGAAAATTTGGTAACTGTTGCCAAAGGAACTTCATTACAAGAGGCAGAGGCTATTTTACAGCAAAATAAAATTGAAAAATTACCAGTTGTTGAAGATGACGGAACCCTTTTAGGGTTAATTACCTTTAGAGATATTACAAAACTTACCTTAAAGCCAACGGCCAACAAAGACACCTTTGGTAGGTTGCGTGTTGCTGCCGCTCTTGGTGTTACCCCAGATGTAGTACAGAGAGCAGAGGCTCTTGTAGCCGCTCATGTAGATGCTGTTGTTATAGATACAGCTCATGGACACACAAAAGGTGTGGTACGAGTGTTGCAAGAGGTAAAGAAACGATTTCCAACCCTAGAGGTAGTAGTGGGTAATATAGCAACTCCAGAGGCTGCAAAGTATCTGGTTGATGCTGGTGCAGATGCCGTTAAGGTGGGTATTGGTCCTGGATCAATTTGTACCACACGTGTGGTTGCTGGTGTAGGATTTCCACAGTTTTCTGCGGTACTAGAAGTTGCTGCGGCTATTAAAGGCTCTGGGGTTCCTGTTATTGCAGATGGAGGTATACGCTACACAGGTGATATCCCTAAAGCTATTGCTGCTGGTGCAGATTGTGTTATGTTAGGATCTTTACTTGCAGGTACAAAAGAGTCTCCAGGAGAAACCATTATTTTTGAGGGTAGAAAGTTTAAGAGCTACCGCGGTATGGGTTCAGTAGAGGCAATGAGACAAGGTTCCAAAGACAGGTATTTTCAAGATGTTGAGGATGATATTAAAAAATTAGTTCCTGAGGGTATTGTAGGACGTGTGCCATATAAAGGGGAGCTTCTTGAGAGCATGACACAGTTTATTGGCGGTTTAAGAGCTGGTATGGGATATTGTGGGTCTAAAGATGTTGCTACATTAAAAGACACTGGAAGGTTTGTTAAAATAACCGCTAGTGGTATTAATGAGAGCCACCCCCACGATGTAACTATTACCAAAGAGTCTCCAAATTATAGTAGATAGAAACAAAACAATTTATAAATAAAAAAAGCCTAGAATACGTATTCTAGGCTTTTTTTGGTTTGGATTTATATTACTGTTTTATTAGCTTGGTTTTTTTAGCTGGTGCAGCTTTTTGCTTTACAGCTTTGGTAAAAGTAGTGGTGGCAATGACAGATCCCCATCCTAGGTGCATCTCAATGCCATTGTCTACCTCGGTAAAAGCAATAGAGAAGGCTTCTGTTTCACCTTTAGTGATTGTAGCTTGCATTCTTGCCACATCATATTTTTGATTGTAGTAATAGGCTCCCCATAGGTTAATTTCACTGTTAATAATCACGGTCCACTCTTTCTGGCCAGGGATTGTAAATAAAGAATAGGTTCCTGGCTTAATTAGTGTTTTTCCAGCCATCATTGGCTTGTAAAATGTAATTTGAGCTGCTTCATTAGCGCCTGTCCTCCAAACTTCACCAGTTGGAGCTAGTTTAGATAATGCTCTTCCTTTTAACTGTGGTCTAGAGTAGGTTACTTTTACGGTTTTATCAGAGATTTTGTAGCTAGATGGAAATGAGGCCACATCCATAGGGCTTTTGTCTAAATTCTTAAACTCTTGAGAAAAAGATAGTTGGCTTACAAATAAAGCAAGTGTGCACAAAAGGGTAGTTAATTTTAAATTTTTCATTTTTTTCATTTTTAATGATAATTGATAAGGAGATTTTAAAAACTTTCAAGGAAAGTAAATTACAATAAACGGATCTTTAATATGTCTCTAAACAAGTTAAAAATCACTGTAGTGCAAACTACATGTTTTCTTTAAAAAAAACAGAGCGGTTTTTCACAATTATTTGTTAATAACTTAGCCGCTAAAGCCTCCCTATTTACTAGGTATTCCTATCGGTTTGGTTATATTTGTTAAGGTTGTTAAAATGGAGCATAAACACGTTGATTATAGTAGGTGTTTTTAGCTGTTTTTTTTAAGGCCGTCATACAAACATTTTGAATTTAAGTATTTATGAGCGAAGAACAAAATAAAGGTAATTATGGTGCAGATCAAATCCAGGCCTTAGAGGGTATGGAACATGTACGTATGCGTCCATCGATGTATATTGGAGATGTTGGTGTAAGAGGATTGCATCATTTGGTTTATGAAGTAGTAGATAATTCTATTGATGAGGCAATGGGCGGATATTGCGATACCGTTAATGTTTGGATAAATGAAGATAATAGTATTACTGTAACAGATAATGGTCGTGGTATTCCTGTAGATATTCACAAAAAAGAAGGCGTTTCTGCTCTTGAGGTTGTGATGACTAAAATTGGTGCTGGTGGTAAGTTTGATAAAGATTCTTATAAAGTCTCTGGTGGTTTACACGGGGTAGGTGTTTCTGTTGTTAACGCCTTGTCTGGTGCTTTAAAAGCAACAGTGTATCGTGAAGGTAAAATTTATGAGCAAGAATATGAGCGCGGAAAATCAATGTATCCTGTAAAATCTGTTGGAACAACAGATTTTCGTGGAACGATGGTAACTTTTAAGCCAGATCACGAGATTTTTCAACAAACATTAGAGTTTAACTATGACACCTTAGCAAATCGCTTAAGAGAGCTTTCTTACTTAAATAAAGGGCTTACTATAACTATAGAAGATAAACGTGTCACAGAAGAGGATGGCACTTTTAAAGGTGAGACCTTCCACAGTAAAGAAGGTTTGAAAGAATTTATTCGTTTTTTAGATGGAAATCGTGAGATGTTAATCGGCGATGTAATTTCTATGGAAGGAGAAAAAAATGGTATTCCTGTAGAGGTTGCCATGGTGTACAATACTTCTTACACAGAAAACCTTCATTCTTATGTAAATAACATTAACACACATGAAGGAGGAACTCATTTAAGTGGTTTCCGTCGTGGGTTAACAAATACATTAAAGAAGTATGCAGATGCTTCAGGGATGTTAGATAAATTAAAGTTTGATATTGCTGGAGATGATTTTAGAGAAGGATTAACAGCTATCATATCTGTAAAGGTTGGAGAGCCTCAATTTGAAGGGCAAACCAAAACAAAATTAGGAAACCGTGAGGTAACCTCTGCTGTGAGTCAAGCTGTTTCCCAGATGCTTGAAAACTATCTAGAAGAAAACCCTATTGATGCTAAGGTGATTGTTCAAAAAGTAATCCTGGCAGCAACCGCAAGACATGCAGCTCGTAAGGCTCGGGAGATGGTACAACGTAAAACCGTAATGAGCGGTGGTGGTTTACCAGGAAAATTAAGTGATTGCTCTGAGCAAGATCCAGAAAAATGTGAAGTTTTCTTGGTCGAGGGAGATTCTGCAGGTGGTACAGCAAAACAAGGTCGTGATAGAAAATTCCAGGCAATTTTACCCCTGCGTGGAAAGATCTTGAATGTTGAGAAGGCCATGCAGCATAAAGTGTTTGAAAATGAAGAGATACGAAATATATTTACAGCCCTTGGTGTAACCATCGGTACAGAAGAAGATAGCAAGGCGTTAAACCTTTCTAAGTTAAGATATCATAAAGTAGTCATTATGTGTGATGCCGATGTGGATGGTAGTCATATTTCTACTTTAATACTTACGTTCTTTTTCCGTTATATGAAAGAACTGGTAGAAAAGGGATATGTATACATTGCAACACCACCTTTATATTTAGTTAAAAAAGGTGCCAAAAAACAATATGCCTGGAATGATGCAGAGCGTGACACGTTTATGAAAGAGTTTGGAGATGGTAGTAAAATCCAAAGATATAAAGGTCTTGGAGAGATGAATGCAGAACAATTATGGGATACCACCATGAACCCAGACTTTAGAACCCTACGTCAAGTAGTTATTAATAGCGGCGCAGAAGCAGATAGAGTATTCTCTATGCTTATGGGTGATGAGGTACCGCCTCGTAGAGAGTTTATTGAGAAAAATGCTGTATATGCCAATATCGATGCATAAAAATATTCTTCCAAAAAGCAAAGTAATACACTGTATCGCTTTGCTTTTTTTATTTCCTGTTATAGCTGCTGCTCAAAATACATATCTTACAGATGTAGAAGATTTTTTGGTAGACATGCTTTTAATTAGTAATAAGTATGTCTCTCCAGCTGCAGAGGCTGCAGTATACCAATCTACAGGGTCTTGGTATAGTTCTGCCAAGAGTTTAGATTTGTTTGAGGTAGATGTGTCTATGCACGTAAATGCCTTGCCTGTTTCTGAATCTCAAAAATCATTTGTAGTAAATGATTCAGACTTTACTCGTCTGAATATTAGAGATGCCCAAACCGCCCAAGTGCCAACGGCTCTAGGAGGAGAAACCAGTGTGTTTTATGATTTTACATTAGGCGGTGATGACTACGAGTTACAAACCTTTGAGGGTGCAAATCAACAGGTTTTTTATTATCCATACTTGCAAGGCTCTATTGGTCTTTGGGGGCAAACAGAGGTAACATTACAGTATGTCCCAGAGGTAAAAATTGATGCCTCTGGTTATAAAACCTTTGGAGGTGCCATAAAGCATAATATTAGTCAGTATTGGTTAGGTGATACTCCAGACACGCAGGCGCTTCAAGTAGCGGTGCAAGTGGTCTACTCTTTATTTGATTCAAAAATTTTCTTTGACGGTTTTGAGATTACTTCTACAGATCCAGATCAAGATGCATTGGCTGTTATTAATTCGTTGACAGTTGATGCTAATGCTTTTACGGGGCAGCTGATTGCCTCAAAAAGAATTAACAAATTTGAGTTTGTGGGCGCTTTGGCTGTTTCTGCAAATCAGTTTGATTATACAATGGGAGGAGAGGGAGATTTTTTATTAGGGCTTTTGAATGATGCCTTTACTGCCCTAGAGGATACCAGTTCTATGCTGCGTGGTAATATAGGAGTGAATTATCATATGCATAATTGGTATTTGGCGTCAAACGTGACTATAGGGAAGTTTATAAACACCAATTTATCAATACATTATAAATTATAAAGAACTCCTTATATTTCTTACTTATAGTTGTATTTTTGCATCGAAATTTTTGAATCATCAAATTTCAAAAAAACATTAAATTAAGTTTAATTCGGTTTGTATATCAAACACAAACCATAAATAAAATTTCCGCCATCGCGGAACATAGATATGAAAGTAACAGTTGTTGGTGCAGGTGCCGTAGGTGCTAGTTGTGCAGAGTATATTGCAATTAAAAATTTTGCAAGTGAGGTCGTTTTATTAGACATTAAAGAAGGATTCGCAGAAGGTAAAGCCATGGATCTAATGCAAACAGCTTCACTAAATGGTTTTGACACCCGTATTGTTGGGTCTACCAATGATTACAGCAAAACAGCAAACAGTGATATTTGTGTTATAACAAGTGGTATACCTCGTAAGCCAGGTATGACTCGTGAGGAGCTAATTGGTATTAATGCAGGTATTGTAAAAATGGTTGCTACTAGTTTGGTGGCACATTCTCCAGATACGATCTTAATTGTGGTGAGTAACCCAATGGATACCATGACGTATTTGGCGCATAAAGTAACAGGATTACCAAAAAATAGAATTATTGGTATGGGTGGAGCTTTAGATAGTGCTCGTTTTAAGTACCGTCTAGCAGAGGCTTTAGATGCTCCTATTAGTGATGTTGACGCAATGGTAATTGGAGGTCATAGTGATAAAGGAATGGTTCCTTTAACACGTTTGGCTACAAGAAATAGTGTTCCTGTAACACAGTTCATATCTCAAGAGCGTTTGGACGCAGTTAGAGAAGCAACCAAAGTAGGTGGTGCAACACTAACAGGTTTGCTGGGTACTTCTGCTTGGTATGCTCCAGGTGCTGCAGTGTCTGGTCTAGTGCAAGCTATTGCTTGTGATCAGAAAAAAATATTTCCATGTTCTGTACTCTTAGAAGGGGAGTATGGGCTTACTGATTTATGTATTGGAGTTCCTGTAGTTTTGGGTAGATCAGGAATCGAAAAAATTGTAAACATAGATTTAAGTGATGCTGAAAAGCAACACATGCAACAAAGTGCTGCAGGTGTTACAAAAACTAATGGTTTGTTAAGTTTCTAGTGCCACTATTTTAATCTTATTATAATGATAAAGACTGTAGTAATACAGTCTTTATTTTTTTATATTTGCCAGTATGCAAACAAAATGGTATTTACGCTCCTTTGTAATTCTAGTTGTCCTTATAGGGCTTACTCTAGAGCAAATCGCGCAACCTAATCAACAAATAGTTGTTGAGTTTGCTGGTGATAGCATTAGTCTCTCTAATGCTCAAAATACCATAGCAGCTGTAACAAATAAGTTGCAAGCCATTGGTGCCAAAAGCATAAAAGTAAAGCAAGGCGCAAATGGTGTTTTAACGATATCCTACTATAGTACTATAGATACAGAAGCTGTAAAGGGTATGCTTTCTTCAAACAAAGAAGTGCTTGAAGGAGTTGCCTCTAATGATAGTTCTCCCAAAAACCAAGCCCCTCCTTTTGACACTTCATCTGTCTACAAGCTAGATGTCTATGAAATCCAGCAGCAGTATGATATAAAGCCAGATTTAAACGGGCTAGTACTTACTTTTGAAGGTAAAACCCATAGATACTTCATCGCAAAGGTGTATGGTGCTATTGGTGGCAATCAAAATGCGCAACAAAATAAAATTACTACCGTATCATTAATAGCACAAGGTGCTGTTTCATTACTCCTTACTGAATTTTCTTACAAGATTCCACAAGTAAGAGCAGGCCCAATAGTTTAAAAACTGTAGCGCTTATTTTCTTTAAAAGTTTCGGTAGTACACCTTACTGTCTTCACTCAGCTACACATCTTAATTACGCTATTTTAGTGCTTTTTGATGCCAGAGAACATATTCAACTATTTTTATTTTTAATACATAGTGTCAAATCGGGCAATACTTTTTATATTCGCCCGACAAAAAATTGACAATAAAACAACAACAACATGCAAAATAAAGGACTCATTACACTGTTTGCGATTTTGTTTGGTTTGGTAAGTTTATACCAATTATCATACACATATCTTGCAAATACAGTAGAAGACAGTGCAACTCAGTATGCAAATGCAAAGTTCACTAAAGATCAACCAAATCAAAGAGCAGCTGCAGAGGCAGCCTATCTTGATAGTGTTTCTAGTTACCCAATAATGATGGGTATTGATTACAAAACTGCTAAAGAAAAAGAGCTTAATAAAGGACTTGATTTAAAAGGTGGTATTAATGTTATTCTTCAGATTTCTGTTCAAGACATCTTAAAAGGATTGTCAAACAATACTAAAGATCCTGCCTTTAATCAAGCACTTGCAAATGCAGGTGAATTACAAAAAGATTCTCAAGACACTTTTTTAGAGTCTTTTTATATCGCTTTTGAAGCCCTTGATGGTGACAATGTACTGGCATCTCCAGATATTTTCTTCAACAAAGGATTGGAAGATGATATTAATGCTACCATGACCAATGACCAGGTAAAGAAAGTAATTAACAGAAAGATTGATGAGTCTATCACATCGGCTTTTGAAGTACTTCGTAAGCGTATAGATAAATTTGGGGTAACACAACCAAACATTCAGCGTTTAGGAAACTCTGCACGTATATTGGTAGAATTACCAGGCGCTAAGGATAAAGAACGTGTTTCTAAGCTATTGCAAAGCACAGCACAACTTGAGTTTTGGGATGTGTACAAGAGCGAAGAAATGGCAGGGTTTTTACAACTTGCAAATAATAAAGTAGCTGAGCTTGCAAAAGCAAATGAGGCTCCTGCTACTCAGGTTGAAAAACAAGATACACCAGACACACAAAGTACTGTTGATGATTTACTTGCTGGAGAAGAGGTAGAAGAAACAGAAGAGGCGCTTGAAAAAGCAAATCCTCTATTTTCAAAATTAGTTTCTCCTGGATTTAATGGTCGTCCTGTACTTGGAACCTTTAAATTAAAAGATACTGCTGTTGTTAATTCTTACCTGCGTATGTCTCAAGTAAGAGCCTTATTACCACAGCAACAACGTTTCACTAAGTTTGTTTGGGAAAAGCCTGTAGAAACTGAGCTAGTAGACGGAACTACAATAATGACTTCTGGCCTCTACGCTATTAAAGGTAATAGAGACATGAGAGCTCCACTAGCTGGTGGTGTTGTTACAGATGCTGCTCAAACCTATGACCAGTTTAGCAATGCTGCTGTTTCTATGCAGATGAATGGTAAAGGAGCTAAGATTTGGGAAGAGATGACCAAAAATGCAAATAAAAATTCATCACAAATTGCTATTGTCTTAGATGATATTGTATACTCTGCACCAGGAGTTACCTCACCAGGAGGTATTGCTGGAGGTAGAAGTGAAATCACTGGAGACTTTAGTATCACAGAAGGACAAGATTTAGCAAACGTTTTACGAGCGGGTAAATTACCTGCCTCTGCAGATATTATTCAGGCAGAAGTTGTAGGACCAACTCTAGGGCAGGAAGCCATTACAAGTGGTATGATTTCTTTTGGTATTGCACTACTTCTAGTATTGTTTTGGATGGTTGGTTATTACGGTAAGGCCGGAGCTTTTGCTGATGTTGCCCTTATAGTAAACATTCTATTTATTTTTGGAGTACTTGCAGGTCTTGGAGCTGTATTAACCCTGCCTGGTATTGCCGGTATTGTACTTACTATTGGTATCTCTGTAGATGCTAACGTACTTATATTTGAGCGTATTCGCGAAGAGCTAGCAAAAGGGAAGTCTCAAAAAGATAGTATCAAGGATGGTTTTCAAAATGCATTGTCTTCTATTTTAGATGCCAATATTACAACAGGACTAACAGGTTTAATTCTATTGATATTTGGAACTGGACCAATTCAAGGGTTTGCAACTACCTTACTTATAGGTATTCTTACCTCTTTATTTACTGCCATTTTTATAACAAGATTGTTTATTGATAGTTATACCAAAAACGGGAAGCCATTGGCATTCTCTACGCCAGTTACAAAAAACTTGTTTAAAAATGTGAATATTAATTTCTTAGGGAAACGTAAGATAGCCTATGTGATTTCTGCTATTTTAATTACAGTAAGTATTGGATCTTTGGTTACAAACAGCCTTGATCAAGGTGTTGATTTTGTTGGAGGTAGAACATACACTGTTCGTTTCGCTCAAGATGTAGATGCATCAGCGGTAGAGCAAGATTTAATTGCGCAATTCAATAGTGCAGAGGCCAAAACTTATGGTGCTAATAACCAGTTAAAAATTACTACAAAATACAAAGTAGGGGAGACTGGATCTGAGATTGACAACGAAGTACAAGTGAAACTATACGATGGTGTAAAATCATACCTTCCACAGGGCATGACCTACGATGAGTTTAGAGAAGATAATACGGCAAAGATTGCTGGTATTATGGAGTACTATAAGGTGAGTCCTACTATTGCAGATGATATCAAGAAAAATTCTTTTTGGGCTGTATTTGGATCTTTATTTGTAGTGTTCTTGTATATCTTAGTTCGTTTTAGAAGATGGCAATTTAGTTTGGGAGCTGTAGTAGCTGTATTCCATGATGTATTGTTGGTGTTAGGAGTTTTCTCTTTAACGCAAAATATTATGCCATTTAGTATGGAGATTGACCAGTCATTTATCGCTGCGATATTAACGGTAATTGGATATTCATTAAATGATACCGTGGTTGTTTTTGACCGTATTAGAGAGTACTTTAATGACAATCCAAAATGGGCATTTAGTAAAGTAATTAACAGCGCATTAAATAGTACATTAAGCCGTACGTTAAATACTTCTTTAACTACATTAATTGTACTGTTGTGTATCTTCTTTATTGGAGCAGAATCTATCCGAGGACTTATATTTGCCCTTATGGTAGGTGTTGTAGTAGGAACCTACTCTTCACTGTTTATTGCAACCCCAGTGATGTATGATACTGTGAAGAAAAAAGCTAGTGACTTACTTGAAGTTAAAACCCAAGAGGTAGAAGCATAAGCTACTATTTTTAAGTATATATAAAATGCCTTCTGGTTTTCCAGAAGGCATTTTTGTTATTATATATAATAGGGTAGTGCTGTGGCTAGTCAAAAAAGAAATAGCATACCGCTATCTAAAGGAAGTTGTTTGCGTTAGATTTAACCCCATTGAGTTTCAAAGCCGCTAGAGGGTAGTTTGTATAGTGAATGCTTTTTGCAGCCTCACTAGTGTTTTGTTTAATAACACAAAGCCTGCCATCATTTATAAAGCTTATTTATTGGGTGCCTATCTTTGTGTTTTCTTTACAAAGATTAGATAAAGTTGTAAGACCTAAAACAAGTAAATAGCCTAAGATAAGGGGTCGCTGTTGTATGTTTTTTTGTAGGATTGAACCATAAAATAAACACCGCACAAAACAAAAGGAATACTAAGCCATTGCCCAGTATTTAAAAACCAGTCTCCTCTGGTATCTACTTGGGCTTCTTTCACAAACTCTACAAAGAATCTGACGGTCCATAAAAGCACTAAAAACAATCCAAACAAAAATCCAAGCTGTTTGCTTTTGTCTGTTTTCCAGTAAAAGTATAAAAGGGTTAAAAACACAAAAATGTAACCAAAAGATTCATACAGCTGCGCGGGGTGTCTAAAAGGAACACTTGCTAATATTTCTGCAAATTCGGGATTGTTTGCTATTGCATCATAGGCTTTGTTTGGGTCTTTAATTTTTGTAATAAGTGTTGCTTGTCTTTCTCCAATACTGTCTTTTAAGAATTGCACTCCCAGCGGGAAATCGGTAACTTCTTTTCCGATAATTTCAGAATTAATAAAATTTCCAATTCTCACAAAAATGGCGCCACTTGCCACAGGTATCACCACGCGGTCAAGAATCCAAAGCATTGGTTTTTTAATTATATTTTTACTATAATAGTACATAGCAACAATCACTGCAATAGCTGCCCCATGAGATGCCAATCCTCTAAAACCTGTGTACTCAATCTCTGGCACAAACCTGAAGGGTAAAATAATAGACAATGGGTCTTGAAACACAAGCTCGCTTTGGTAAAAAAGTACATGGCCAATACGTGCTCCAATTAAAATTGCGAGCACCATATATATAAAAAGACTGTCTAAGTTTTTTTCGCTTTCTTGCTCTTTTTTGTATATTTTTTTAATGATATACCACCCTAAAGAGAAGGCCACCACAAACATTAAACTATAAAATTGGATTTTAAAAAAACCAAGGTCAATCCCATCTGTTGGATTCCATAGTAGTGTTAGTGCTTGCATAAAGTATTGATTTGTTATTTAGTAAATATACTATTTTATTGATTTTAAAATTCTAAACGGTTCTATTTCTTTGGAGGTACTGGGTCGTGTCCATGACTGCCCCATGGGGCACACCGGGCAATTCTTTTTAAAGATAACCAGCTTCCTATTAAAACACCATGTACTTCTAATGCTTGTAGTGCATAATTAGAACAACTAGGGGTGTATCTGCAGGTTGGGGCAAATAATGGAGATATAAATCGCTGGTAGCAACGAATAACAAAAACTAAAGGTGCTATTAGAATGTTTTTCACCAAAATAAGTGTGCGGTTTTTTTCTGAAACACAACTATTTTCAGAATGTTTTAGCTTAAAGAAAACGAAGTTCCTTCTTTGCCATCTTTTAATTGTATGCCTACCTGTTGCAAATCATCACGTATTTTATCGCTAGTTGCAAAATCCTTGTTATTGCGTGCTTGGTTGCGCAGTTCTATTAACAATTCAATGGCTCCAGATAGTTTATCGTCATTTCCTGCCTCCATAGAAGTTGCATCTGTAAGGCCAAGTACATCAAATATAAACCCATGCATTGTATTTTGTAAAACCTGCAAATCTTCTTTGGTAATTGATGCTTTTGCTTCTTTTAGTGTATTTATATGCTTAACGGCCTCAAAGAGTTGTGCAATTAAAATAGGGCTATTAAAATCATCATTCATGGCATCATAGCAGGACTGTCTCCAGGTAGTTATATCTATACTAGAGTGCTCGCTGTGAGATATCTCACCTATGCTTTTATAGGCGTCCATTAGTTTATTATATCCCTTTTCACTGGCAACTAAGGCATCGTTACTAAAATCAAGGATACTTCTGTACTGGGCTTGATACATAAAAAATTTAGCAACCCCAGGAGAAAATGCTTTACTTAACACGGTATTTTTTCCAGAAAATAATTCAGCGGGAAGAATATTGTTTCCTGTAGATTTTGCCATTTTCTTACCATTTAGGGTAAGCATATTGGCGTGCATCCAGTAATTTACGGGAGATTTTTTATGAATGGCTTCACTTTGTGCTATTTCACATTCATGGTGGGGAAATTTTAAATCCATACCACCTCCATGGATATCAAATTGTTGTCCAAGGTATTTTGTACTCATTGCTGTACACTCTAAGTGCCAACCAGGAAAACCTTCACTCCAAGGAGATGCCCAGCGCATGATATGTCCTGGGTCCGCTTTTTTCCAAAGGGCAAAGTCTTGTGGGTTTTTCTTTTCAGATTGCCCTGCCAAAGCTCTTGTGTTACTAATCATATCCTCAAGATTTCTACCACTAAGCTTTCCGTAATGGTGATCTTTATTAAAAGTAGTAACATCAAAATATACAGAACCATTTACTTGGTATGCATAGCCTTGTTTTATTATTTGTTCTATAATTTCAATTTGTTCTATGATGTGTCCTGTGGCAGTGGGTTCAATACTTGGTGGCAGCGCATTAAACTTTGCCATGGTTTGGTGAAAATCTACGGTGTATTTTTGCACCACCTCCATAGGTTCTATATTCTCCAACTTGGCTTTCTTTGCTATTGGATCTTCGCCGCTCTCTCCATCGTTTTCTAGGTGTCCTGCATCTGTAATGTTACGTACATACCTAACTTTATAATCAAGGTGTTTTAAGTACCTAAAAACCAGATCAAAAGATAAAAATGTTCTACAATTTCCCATGTGTACATTGCTGTAAACAGTGGGTCCACAAACATACATTCCTACCGCTCCCTTGTTAATGGGG
>Ga0209304_1001254_pt1 | contig 15700 bp, 13 predicted proteins | sample COGITO_mtgs_1004_4_FD_184789 | JGI IMG/M metagenome (GOLD analysis project Ga0209304, IMG submission 184789) | Pelagic marine microbial communities from North Sea - COGITO_mtgs_100423 (SPAdes) (version 2) | ecosystem: Environmental > Aquatic > Marine > Epipelagic ...
TCACAGATTCTTTAGCGAAGCTCGATTGGAAATTAGGAACCGAAACAAAACAAATTGGTCAATATCTTTGTATGAAAGCCACCGCCATTAAAACTGTGGACGAATTCGATTGGCGTAGTATGCGAAGGAAACCGAAATCCAAAGAAGTTAAAGAGGGCGAAGTCAAAAAAGATTCTACCGTAACTGCTGTTTCTGAGGACCTAGAAATTCCAAAAAAAATTGAAGTCACAGCATGGTACACGCCACAAATTCCTGTGAGTCAAGGCCCAGGAGATTTTTGGGGACTTCCGGGGTTAATCCTTGAAGTGAATACAGATAAGACCACTATTTTATGCTCAAAAATCATACTCAACCCACAAGAAAAAGTTGAGATCAAAGCTCCAGAAAAGGGCGATGTGGTTTCACGAAAAGAGTACAATGAGACGGTCAAGAACAAGATGGAAGAAATGCGCTCCATGTATGGAGGTCGTAGAAACAACCGTCGAAATTAAGTACATCCAAATTAACTAAATTTTTATGAAGAATTTTATTACAACCATATTCCTGTCAATCAGTATTGCCGGGTTTTCTCAGGTAAAACTAGAAGGTGTTATTAAAGACAGCCTAGGAAGTCCCTTAGAATTAGCAAATGTCATCGCCATTAATAAAGCGACTAAATCCTTAGATTCCTATGGCATCACCAATGACAAAGGGAGGTTCCGTTTGGATTTAAAAAAGAATACCATCTATACCATTCAAGCCAGTTATATTGGAATGAAATCTTTAGACGAAGTCTTAGAAACGAAAGAAGAAAACATTGATAAAGACTTCACGCTTTTTGAGGACAATTCCTTGGATGAAGTGGAGTTGGTGTATGAAATGCCGGTTACCATCAGTGGAGATACCTTGGTGTACAATGCAGATTCTTTTAATACGGGTACCGAACGAAAACTAGAAGATGTATTGAAAAACCTACCCGGAGTCGAAATCAATGACGATGGTCAAGTAGAGGTCGAAGGGAAGGTTGTAAATAAATTAATGGTCGAAGGAAAAGATTTCTTTGATGGCGATACCAAATTAGCCACTAAAAACATACCATCCAGTGCGGTGGATAAAGTACAAGTATTGAAAAACTATGCTGAGGTGGGGCAATTGGGAGGCGTTACTAATAACCAAGACAACATCGCCATAAACATCAAATTAAAAGATGGGAAGAAAAACTTCTGGTTTGGAAATATCACCGCTGGTGCAGGAGATTCAGAAGCGAATTCACTGTATTTAGTCCAACCAAAATTGTTTTATTACAGTCCCGAATACAGTGTCAATTTTATAGGAGACATCAATAATATCGGAGAGGTTGCCTTTTCTCGTCGAGACTATTTCAACTTTTCGGGTGGTTTTCGATCGCCAAGTCAAAGCAGTGGAACCAGTTTGAGTTTAGGGAATAATGACATTGGATTTTTATTGCTTCAAAATAACCGCGCCAAAGATATCAAGACAAAGTTTGGAGCAGCCAATTTTAGTTGGTCTCCAAAAAAGACTTTGGACATTGGAGGATTTGCTATTTTTTCGAACAGTAAAAACGAACTGCAAGAAAATAGAAGCGTTCAATATACAGACGCACCTGAGGGATTCTCTGATGAGGATACCCAAAGTAATACCACACAGAACAACGATTTAGGCATGCTGAAGCTAACCACAAAGTACCAACCAAACGCGAGTAATCAACTCGAATATGAAGCCCTTGGAAACTTGTCTAAAAGCACCCAAGACCAACGCTTCAATTCTTCTTTAAATGGAAATATCGATCAGTTGGAAAACACCAATCCGTTTAGTTTTAATCAGAGTTTAAATTATTATTATACCCTCAATGAAACCAATATTTTTGCTTTTGAAGCCCAGCATCTGATAAAAGATGAAGACCCTTTTTACAATGCGATTCTTGAAGATAAATTGAATTATGAAGGCACCGCAAACAGTTTGGGTTTAGACGGCGCTCAACTGGATTATAACTTTGGTCAAGAAAAACGTGTACAGTCCAATCAAGTGGATGCCAAACTGGATTATTGGAACATCGTAAACAAAAAAAGCAACATCAACCTGACCCTTGGAACCATTTTGAGTCACCAACAATTTGACTCTCACATTTTTCAATATTTAGACGACCAAACTGAAATTAACCCGACTCCTGGAGTCGCAGGTGTGGCAGCAACCAACGATATAGCTTATAACTTCTCGGATGTGTATTTAGGATTTCATTACCGTTTAAAGTCAGGTAAATTCACCTTTACGCCAGGCGTAGCAGCGCATGCTTATGCGATTTCAAACACCCAGACCGGGACGAAGACCACGGATAATTTTTTCAGATTTTTACCCGACATGAATGTAATTTTTCAAATCAAAAAGAGTGAAACCTTGAATTTAAGTTACCGCATGCAGACACAGTTTACGGACGTATCACAGTTTGCGAGTGGCTTGGTGCTGAACAACTACAACTCCTTATTTTCGGGGTCTCCAGACTTGCAAAGTGCGCTTACGCACAATGTGAATTTGTCTTATTATAGTTTCAATATGTTTAACTACACCAACGTATTTGCGAATATCAATTATAACAAAAGTATCGACAATGTCCGAACAGTGTCTGAGTTTGTACCAGGAAGTGTGATTCGTGTATCGACACCTTTTAACTCTAATTTTGCAGATGAAAGTTTATCTGCCAATGGACGTTTCCAGCGGACTTTTGGAAAGTTGAGAGCCTCTGTTAGAGCGAATTTGAATTACTCTAAATTCAATCAGGTTGTACAAGGCCGACCTTCTGTGAACGAAAGCTTCTCACAAACCTACAGAGCACAATTGCGTACCAATTTTAGAACGGCTCCGAATGTCGATCTAAGCTACCGTTACTCTATTCAGGATAATAATTTGGGACCTAACACTACCAAGTTTTTCACAAAAAGTCCTTCTATCGAAATTGATGCACTGATTTTAAAAGCGTTTACGTTTAAAACGGATTTTTCATACAACGACTTTAGCGATGAAGACCGCACGATTAATACCTACGAATTTTGGAATGCATCCTTGTCGTACAGAAAAGATGAAGATGCCAAATTTGAATACGAGATCAAAGCAACGAACTTGTTAGACACCCGCTCTCAAAATCAGAGCAGCGCCTCCAACATCTCGGTAAGTGCGACGGAATATTTCATACAACCCCGTTATGTGACCTTTCGAGTGCGTTATGAATTGTAACCGACGCTCAACGATTTAAACCAAAAAAACCCGACTGTGGGTCGGATTTTTTTGACTAACTAACTTAAAATAAATCCTGTTTAAGGATCGTAGGGTAATAAAGCTCTGTAATTGATTCATAATGGGTTCATAACATCAAAAATAACTCTACTCGTTTTTCTCCATTTATGTTAAAAGCAACTCTAGGTGAGTACCTTCCGTTTTGACATCGACTCCTAGCAGTCTCGCATGTGAAATAAAATTTGATAAATTCTCTTGCTCCCACTGATTACAAACAACAATTTTAGTACCATCACCCAATGTAATTGGGGTATTTATATGGTAGTTTGATTCGTTTTTCTTATCAATATCAGTCAATTTTCTAATAACCCCTTTGCCGCCTTGCAAGTCATCAAACCAAACTTTTTGCAACACGCTAAAACTCATTTTAGTTTTATAACTATAATTTTCTACTATTTTCTGAACCAATCTGGATTTACTTAGGGTTTTTACGATGCCTTTAACGGCGTATGTTGTGTTGCCTCTTACCATTATATTTAGTTTGATTGTTGTCCAAAACTCAAATATATTCAATATAAATGTTATATTTGGTTCATAATTGATTCATAATACCAAAAATCAGCTATGATTGATGTTCTAAAAAAAAGAATTGAAGAAAAAATTGGAAGACCCGTAGCAACTCGGGGCGATTGTGAATTGGTTTCGAATGCGATTACTGAAACGCTAGATATTGACATAAGTTACAGTACCATTAGACGCTTGTATGGTTTGGCTCCTTACACCAAGCCAAACATTAAAACGACAAACACCTTAGCTCAATTTATTGGATATAAAAACTACATTCATTTTACGCAAACGCATCTGTATAAAGAGAAAATTGATTTGTCTCAGATCACCTACAAAGCGGTTTACGATGGGGATGAAGCCGCAATTATTGCCTTAGTGAAATCCACCAAAAAAAGTCTTGAAGATTTCACGGGTTTTATCGTCTTATTAATTAGAGAATTGCTTCATGTTAGAAGCTACCGTTTAATAGATGAGTTGTTCAAATTGAAAGAGCTCGCTTTTGAGAATTTTTCCTATTCAGAAGTATTGTATTTAGGAAATTCATTAGGATTGTTAGTACGAAAGCAACCTGAACTTGACACGGTATTGCTTAAAAACACCAATTTTTTACAATGTGTCTATTTAACCTTTGTAGATTATTCTAATTTGAATGGCTATTATGGGAGTTGGACAGAAACCATTGACCGCAATCCCCCCACAAAAGAAATAACGGTATTCACCTCTGCAATTTTAGAGTTTAAAAATTTTCTAAATCATAAAAAGGTGGTGGATCGTCACAAAGATTTAATTTTCTCAACGGATTTAAATCCTATTCTGTGCAGTCGTTTGTTAGCCTTAAAACTACTGGTAAATGAACCCAAAAACACATCGGAAATTTTAAACACCTATCATAAAGTTCACTTAAAAAAATCTAATAAACTAGACTATTATTACGAGTTGCACACCACGGCGATACTCACTAAGAACCAACAGCTGATGGTGTTTCTAATTGATAAAATGGCCATAGATCAGAAGCCTGATTTTTATTATCAAAAAAACCACTTGAATTTCTGCTATTTGATGTGTGCATTTTATTACAAAATACAGGAAGATACGTTGAACGAGAAAAAATACATCCATCTTTTTAGTCTAGACGATTGTCACTATAGCTATCAAGAATTTATCACGATTATACATCAAATTTATGTATTTGGAACTACGAAAACGACCTCCAAAAAGAAACTCATAAAGAAGAACTATACCGACCTAAGTACGCAATTAAACTACCCCTATTTTTCGGAAGATTTTTTAATGAATTATTTTAACTAAAAACAGTTAAATTCCAAAAGCCTCTTTAATCACATCGACATAATCTAGTTTTTCCCACGTAAACAATTCAACCTCCAAAGTCAAACTTTCGCCATTCGGTTGATGAAAGGTTTTAGTCACTGTCTTGTGTTCACGACCCATGTGACCATAAGCCGCTGTTTCGCTATAAATGGGCCTGCGGAGTTTTAAACGTTTTTCGATCGCTGCTGGACGTAAATCAAATAGTTTTGAGATGCGATCCGCAATTTCACCATCTGTTAAATTAAAAGGACTCGTACCATAAGTATCCACAAAAACACCCATAGGTTCTGCAACGCCAATGGCATAACTCACTTGCACCAAGACTTCCGAACAAAGTCCTGCTGCTACCATATTTTTAGCAATGTGACGCGTGGCATAAGCCGCACTACGGTCCACCTTACTTGGGTCTTTTCCAGAGAATGCACCGCCACCATGCGCGCCTTTACCGCCATAAGTATCAACGATAATTTTTCGACCCGTAAGACCTGTATCGCCATGAGGCCCTCCAATCACAAACTTACCTGTTGGGTTGATGTGATACGTAATCTGGTCATTAAATAAATCTTGAATATGCGAAGGCAGTTTTGCAACCACTCTAGGGATTAATTTTGTTTTTAAATCCTCTCGAATTTTTGCCAACATAGCCGTCTCTTCGTCAAAATCATCGTGTTGGGTAGAAATCACAATCGCATCAATTCTATTTGGTGTATTATCATCATCATATTCAATGGTCACCTGACTTTTAGAATCGGGTCTTATATAAGTGATATCGGTGCCTTCGCGGCGCATGGCTGCGAGTTCAATTAAGATACGGTGCGATAAATCCAATGCCAACGGCATATAGTTTTCGGTTTCATTTGTGGCATATCCAAACATCATTCCTTGATCGCCAGCACCCTGTTCTTCAGCGCCTCTGTCCACCCCTCTGTTGATGTCTTCGGATTGCTCATGAATTGCTGAAAGCACTCCACAAGAGTTGCCATCAAACATATATTCTCCTTTGGTATAACCAATTTTGTTGATGGTATCGCGTGCAATTTTTTGCACATCCAGATAGGTGTTAGATTTAACTTCTCCAGCTAAAAAAACCTGACCAGTGGTCACCAAGGTTTCACAAGCCACTTTTGAGTCTGGGTCAAACGCTAAAAAATGATCGATTAAAGCATCACTAATTTGGTCGGCAACCTTGTCTGGGTGGCCTTCTGAAACGCTTTCGGATGTAAATAAATAACTCATAAACAGTGTTTTATGAGAACAAAAAATAGGATTGCGGGGCTAGTGGAGTAGTACGTACTGCTTTAGCTTTTTTTAATGAGGTTGCAATCAGATCAAATTTGTCCTCGGTATTAAGCCACAAACTTACTAAATATTGGATGAATAAAAAAGTTATATTCCACATCTCTACATAGGTATTTAAATATTTACTTTACTTTTACGGTCTTATTATTTTGAAATGAATCGGTTTCTAGGTTGTTTTTTTGGATGTATGGTCTTCTTTGGTTTTTCGCAGGAAAATCAAAGCAGCAGCTTTGTAGATGTTAATTATTTCAAAGGAAACATTCCGGTTCATAATACCAATATATTACATCTTATTAAAGGCCATCCAGAAGGAATTATACTGGGATGGAACCACCGAACAGATGGAAAAAAGGAGTGGCAGCAACGCTATAATTACCCAGATTATGGAGCCTCTTTTATGTATCAAGATCTAAAAAATGAGGTACTCGGAAATACATTTGGGTTTTACGGTCATTTTAATTTTTACTTCTTCAAACGCCGATTGATGCTGCGCGTTGGGCAAGGGATTGTAGTTGCGTCAAACCCGTATGATAAAAATTCAAACCCAAAAAACGTTGCATTTGGATCCAAATTATTAGGCAGTCCCTATCTGATGTTAAACTATAAAAAACCAAACCTATTAGGTCCTATCGGACTTCAAACAGGATTGGTGTTCTTTCACGCCTCCAATGGAAGTTTTAAATCTCCCAACACAAGTGTAAATACCATCTCATTAAATATTGGCTTGAATTATGATTTAGATACAAAGGAAATCGTCTACGAAGAGTCCGTAGAACACCCAGCGGTCTCCACAGCGTTCAAATACAATTTTGTCCTGCGCTCTGGTCTCAGTCAAACAGATGTGGTAGGAAGTGAACAATTTCCATTTTATACACTTTCAGCCTATGTGGACAAGCGTATTAATTTTTTCAGTGCATTTCAAGTGGGGGTAGAAGCGTTCTTTTCAAAGGCTTTACAAGAAGAAATCCACTACCGAAGTGTTGCATTTCCTGAACAACCATCAGACCCGGATGCCGACTATAAACGCATTGGTGGATTTTTGGGTTATGAATTATTTATAAATAACTGGTCGCTTGTCACTCAGGCGGGATATTACCTGTATTACCCCTATGAATTTGAAGGACGTATCTATAATAGAATCGGTTTAAAATATTATTTTAATGAAAAATGGTTTGGGGCTTTTTCTGTCAAATCCCATTTAGCGAAAGCAGAAACCCTTGAATTTGGAATAGGAATACGATTGTAATATGAACAGATTATTTTATACACTAGTGTTATTGGTCTTTTTTTCTTGCGATAAAGAAGATGCTTGGGGGTGCATTCAAACTTCAGGAGCGCCAGTAACTCAAGAACTGATTGTTGATCCTTTTGAAAAAATACTTGTCAATAGAGATATTGAATTGGTGATTAAACAAGGAGCAGATTATAAAGTTGAAATTCAAACAGGGGAAAATCTGCTTGGTACGATGGAAGTCATCGTTGTAGATAATGAACTACAATTAACAGATCCTAACAGTTGTAACTACGTCAGAGACTATGGAATTACCAAAATGATCGTAACCACCCCTGTTCTGAAAGCAATAAGGAGTAACACTCAGTATTTGACATCCTCAGATGGAGTCTTAAGCTTTGAAAGTCTATCTCTTGTTTCTGAGGATTATAATTCGAGTTATCTAAGTATTGGGGATTTTAATATGACTGTAGATACACAAAGCATCAGAGTCGTTGCTAATAATTTATCAACATTCACAATTTCAGGAGATACAGAAACGCTGTCTGTATTTTTTGCGGCTGGACTCTGTGAGTTTAAGGGCGCGGACCTCATTGCACAAGACGTCACTATATTCCAAAGAAGTAGCCACGATATCATTGTAAATCCTCAACAATCTTTAAACGTCGATATCAGAAGTACAGGGGATGTCATTAGTATTCATACCCCGCCCGTGGTTGAAGTTCAGGAGTATTACACCGGTCGCTTGCTGTTTTTGGATTGATTAGATTCACTAAATAGCACATTTTGAAGTTGTTCTAAGCGGAGTCGTCCAAAAACACCTAAAATCAATTCTCCAAAAAAAGGTCTTAAAAATATATTTTATCGATTTCAGGCCTATTTTCATTGAATTATCAATAAATTTTCTAAACAAGTCACAAAAAAAAGAAATTAAGTTTTTTTATGTAGAAAATATATATACTTTAGCTTCCAATTACAAAATGATGACAACAGTAAATTACATTTTTTATAGCTTTTATTATTTCTTTTTCAGAAAAGAAATCGAAGCACTGTGTATGTAATTTATCAATATAAATTTTAAATATAAGTCTCGATGTAAACATCGGGATTTTTTTTTATGACAAAAAAAGTAGCCATACAAGGAGTTGAAGGGTCGTTCCATCACATTGTTTCTCAAACATATTTTGAGGAATCCGTTGAGGTACAACCCTATCTTTCATTTAGTGAAGTTGTGGAGAGTTTAATTTCCAAAACCTCGGACGTGGCTATCATGGCGTTAGAGAATTCCATTGCGGGCTCCATCATTCCGAATTATGCATACATCAACGATCAGGATTTACACATTACAGGAGAGTGTTTTTTAGAAATACAACACAATCTAATGGCACTCAAAGGACAATCGATTCAAGACATCAAAGAAGTTTTTTCGCATCCCATGGCGTTGTTACAATGTAAAGAATTTTTCAAACAATACCCCCATATAAAATTAATTGAAGACACCGATACTGCCGAGGTTGCCAAACGAATTTCAGAGGGTCAACTTCAAGGCGTTGCCGCCATTGCGAGTGTACAAGCCGCTCAACTATTTGGGTTGGAGATTCTCGCAAAAAGCATTCAAACGATAAAGCACAACGAAACTCGATTTGTCATTGTAGAAAGAAACCAAATTGAACAAAATACAGCAACAACAAATAAAGCCTCTGTCAAATTCCTATTGGATCACAAACGTGGAAGCTTGGCAGCAATGCTGAATGTGATGAGTGATTGTAATTTGAATTTAACAAAAATACAATCCTTACCAAAAATTGATACCCCTTGGAAATATGCCTTTTTTGTGGACATCACTTTTGAGAAGTTCTCCGATTATGAAAAGGGCAAAGCCATTATGAAACTCATGGCGGAAGAATTTAAAATTTTAGGGGAATATAAAAACGCAAAAAAATAATGGTTACTGCCAATCGATTACATACCGTTGAAGAATACTACTTTTCTAAAAAATTAAGAGAGGTCAATGCCATGAAGGCTGCCGGTGCTCCCATCATCAATTTAGGCATCGGAAGTCCTGATTTGGCGCCACCAAAAGCCGTCATTTCTGCCATTACAGACAGTCTGACGGACGCCTCAGCTCATAAATATCAAAGTTATCAAGGACTTCCAGAACTTCGATCGGCCATGGCAGATTTTTATCAAACCCATTACAACGTAAGTCTAAATTCTGAAAATGAAATTTTACCTCTCATAGGGAGTAAAGAAGGAATTATGCATATTTCAATGGCGTACCTCAATGAAGGCGATGCCGTTTTAATTCCAAATCCAGGCTATCCAACCTACACTTCGGTCACGAAATTAGTAGGTGCGGACCCTGTTTTTTATGATTTAAAAGCAAGCTCCAATTGGCAACCAGATTTAGCAGCTTTAGAAGCGATGGATTTGTCCAAGGTAAAAATCATGTGGGTCAATTATCCACACATGCCGACAGGGACTTTAGGCGATCAAACCGTATTAAAAGCATTGGTTGATTTCGCTCAAAAACATTCTATTTTACTCATCAATGACAACCCTTATAGTTTTATTTTAAATGAACATCCTTCTAGTATTTTCAATATTGAAGGTGCAAAAGACGTCTGTTTAGAACTAAATTCTTTAAGTAAAACGTTCAATATGGCCGGCTGGCGTGTGGGAATGTTAACAGGTTCAGCAGCACATTTACAGAATGTCATTAAAGTTAAAAGTAATATGGATTCGGGAATGTTTTACGGGATTCAAAAAGGCGCGATTGAAGCCCTCAACAGTTCAAAAAATTGGTTTACGGATTTAAATAAAATCTATGCGGAACGTCGTCAGCTTGTGTGGGAATTAGCCACCGCTCTCAACTGTACGTTTGAAACTTCAACTTCAGGAATGTTTGTATGGGCCAAATTACCATCGGGTTTGAAATCAGAAACATTTATCGACACTCTATTACAAGAGCATCATGTATTTATTGCGCCAGGGACCATTTTTGGCAGCAATGGCGAAGGCTACGTTCGGTTCTCATTGTGTGCGCCAAAAGAGAGTATTCAATCTGCCATAAAACGCGTCTTATGAAACAGGTAAGCATCATAGGGATTGGATTGATTGGTGGCAGTTTTGCGTTGGATTTAAAACACTATATTTCAGGAGTTCGCATCACAGGAATTGATCAAAATGAAACGCATTTATCAGAAGCTTTAGAACTTGAGATCATTGACCAAATAGGGGATTTAAACAGCCTTGTGGACGCAGATCTCGTGGTGTTGGCAATTCCCGTAAATGCAGCACTAGAAGTATTGCCTGAGGTTTTAAATTTAATCTCAGACCAAGCAGTCGTGATTGATATGGGTTCTACCAAAGAAGCGATTTGCAAGGCGGTGTCCACACATCCAAAACGGACTCAATTTTTAGCAACACACCCCATTGCGGGAACTGAATTCTCAGGGCCTTCCGCAGCGATCAAAGGCTTGTTTGAGAATAAGACCAACATCATTTGTGAGGTCGAAAAAACCTTGCCAGCTTTAGGAGAAGTGGTTTTAACACTGTTTAAAAATATGGGAATGCACCTGCGTTTTATGCCGGCGAAAGACCATGATAAACACATTGCGTATGTGTCGCATTTGTCACACATCAGTTCATTTATGCTGGGGAAAACGGTGATTGATAAAGAAAAAAACGAACGCGATATTTTTGATATGGCAGGCAGTGGATTTGAATCTACCGTGCGATTGGCTAAAAGTTCACCCGATATGTGGACGCCTATTTTTGAACAAAATAAAGCCAATGTTATAGAGACGCTTACAGAGTACATTCAGAATTTAAATCAATTTAAAGCTTATATGGAGCAAGACAATTTTGAAGCTGTACACAACGAAATGAAAAACACAAATCATATAAAACAAATATTAAAAGGAATTGCTTAATAATAACAAAAAATGGAAAACAAAAAAGAACTAGGAAATTGGTTAAATGAGTTAAATCTCGACCACCCTTTAGTAATCGCTGGCCCTTGTAGTGCCGAGACAGAAGAACAAGTATTGCGAATTGCGCATGAGCTTAAAGATACCGATGTAAGCTATTACCGTGCAGGAATTTGGAAACCGAGAACCCGTCCAGGAAATTTTGAAGGTGTGGGCGCATTGGGTCTCAAATGGCTTCAAAAAGTAAAGGCGGAAACGGGTTTAAAAACAGCAACGGAAGTTGCCAACAGAGCCCATGTAGAATTGGCTTTGGAACACGACATCGATTTGCTATGGATTGGCGCTCGCTCTACAGTGAGCCCATTTATTGTACAAGAAATTGCGGATGCCTTACAGGGTACGGACAAAATTGTACTGGTTAAAAATCCAGTGAATCCAGATTTAGCTTTGTGGTTAGGTGCCGTGGAGCGTTTGGCAACAGCGGATATTAAAAATTTAGGAGTGATTCATAGAGGATTTTCATCGTATGAAAAAACAAAATACAGAAACACGCCAGAATGGCAAATGGCGATTGAACTGCAAACAAAGTTTCCAGACCTTCCATTGATCAACGATCCTTCTCATATTACAGGAAATCGCGATATGATTTTTGATGTATCTCAAACGGCATTGGACTTGAATTTTGATGGTCTGATGATCGAAACCCATTTTGATCCTGACAACGCCTGGAGTGATGCGGCACAACAAGTAACGCCAGCATCATTGGTTCAAATTATGAAAGATTTAAAAATCAGAAAAGAATCGACCCCAGAAGTGGCTTACAACGATCAGCTTAAAAATTTACGGGCTCAAATAGATGTGATGGACAACCAATTGCTTGAAACCTTAGGAAAGCGAATGAAAGTTTCTGAAAGTATTGGCGCTCTTAAAAAACAAGAAAACGTGGCGGTGTTACAAAGCAAACGTTGGAATGAGATTTTAGGGAAGATGGTTCTTGAAGGAGAACAACACAATTTGAGTGAAGAGTTTATTCTCAAACTGTTTAAAGCAGTACACCAAGAATCGATCAACCATCAAGAATTGATCTTGAATAAATAAAACAAAAAAGGCTCGCGATGCGGGCCTTTTTTTATGTTCTGCTAAGTCAGGACTTTGCAGCTGGTAATAATGTTGCCACCACGCTATAGCGTGGTTGGGATGTGTTAGCACACGAATGGATTCGTGCGGTAGCCTTTAGATTAGCAAAACAGAAATAACCTTAAATTAAAATCGTGGTAATGATGATGAAATTGTTTTAATTCTGTCGTTTAATTCAGCTATGCGTTCCATTAATTTGCCGAAAGATAAAGTAGTCCCATAAAACATACTTTCTTGCATGGTTCTATAGTCTTTTTCCCAATCTTTAACTGTTTTTTCTGGTGGTAGAATGTTAATTAATTGAGGGCTGTGGTTTGCGTACTCAATTCCTCTTATTGCATTGAAATTCTTTCTGTGTTCTATAATTGTATCGTATAATTCAATAGCTTTCAAAGCATCTGTACCGTGAATTGTATCCATTAGTTTTTCTAAATCATACAAATGACGACTCATTCTTTCTACTCTTATAAACTTAGTGTCCTTTTGGAATTCCTCATGCAATAGGAATATTTTCTCCAAAAAGGTTCGCTTAGGAGAAACAACAGGTATTGTTATTTCTGTTTCAGCAAATGGGAGTTCTCTAAATCCTTCAGATACCATAGAAATAATGGCTTTATTTTCTACAGGTTCCATTAAGGAACGTGCGCCAACTTCTATCAACACTCTAGGTCTTAAATAGTCAGATGTTTCTGTTAAAGATTTATATCGTAATTCAATAACTAAGGGATCGGTGTCTGTATCTTTTGTTTCTTGAATAACTAATTCATAATCTGTAACACCTAGTTTAATTAAAGCATGATTAATGTCATTATAGAATTCATTCCCAATAAAGGAACAGGATACTTTGCGTAATTTTTTAACTTGAGTTTTACTCAATTGGCCTTCAAAACCTAAATGTTTTCTGTCAATTACCAAGTCAATATCTTCTGAAAAACGTTCAATTAAATTCCATGCTTTACTTAAAGATGTACCACCTTTAAAAACAATGTGTTTTGAATAAGACAATGAAAATATAATATTCAATGATAAAGTTACCCACCAATCCTTTTCAACTGCAGAGGATGGAAGTCCAGTTTTTTCACTGACTTGATTGAATATGTTTAGTTTATCTTTATTATTAAGTTGTATAAACGCTTTCATATTTAATTCTTCATGATTTTTGATATCCAAACAGGAGCTAGTTTAGCATCATGTTTTATAATTTCTTGTTTTTCTTTTTCAAGATGTATTTTAATTTTTTCTAATTGGGCTGCTGTTACATTGTCTTTTCCAATTTCCTTAAGAGCTTGAATAATTAAACTTGTAATTTCTCCTTTTACAGCTAAGTTTTTTGGAGATGTTCGCTTGAGCTTTATTGTTCTTTTACCAACCAATATACTTCTTGGAGCTCCGTCAGTTAAGAAAACAATATTCATTGGAATTTGAGTTGATAATCCTAATTTATTAAGAGCTGTTGTTCCTGTTGGGATAATTCGTGCTTTATCTCGTTCTGCAATTGCAACTGCAATTTCTTCTATTGTAGGACATAAAACTCCTAAAAGTTTGTCTTGTTTTGGATATAAATATATTCCATGAGCTAGTCTTACTAAGAATTTTTTGTTTTCAAGTCTTAATAATGATTTTTTCACAACTTCAACATTTCCTATATCATCAAAGTTAGATGGGAATAGAATACGCCCTTTTTTCATTGATTTTATTTCGTTTTCAATTCTAGTTTGAACTGATTTAGTCATTGTTCGCTTATTTATGTCCCAAATTTAGTAATTATTTGGGACAACTACCTAATTTATGTAGAATATTATTATTGGAGTGGGTAGGAAAGTGAAAGCTCTTTTGATTTTGTGAGGTAGGAGCAAAATAAAATGTACTTGAATGTGCGGTTGGCTTTTTTCTCAGCTTGTGCCTAACGTGTTTGTGTATGATTTCGTTGTGTGTTTCAGCAACTAATTTAGCAAATACAAACCGAATAGAAAATCTGCTAGGATTTCGTAAGTATGATAAAACTAGTCATTAATGATACACGGAGTTGGCATTAGTAATTTTCAGCAGAAAACTCTTTCAAAGTCTTCAAATTTTCATCTGATTTAAATTTCCAGCTTAATAAACCAGAATAATTTTCTCCAAAGTCTGTTTCAGTTTCTAAATTGAATAAATCTGTTTCAAATTCTTTATAAATGTTATCATATATTTTTTTAGCAAATTTCAGCCATTTGTCTTCTGAATTAATATCTGCTTTTTGAAATTCACTTCTCATTTTTCTAGAATAAAACTCTAATAAATCAAACTTCACTTGATTATATTCAAGAAGATATTTATTCTTTTTTAAAGGCTGAATATATGAGCAATCAAATAAAAAAACAGGAGTAATATCGACTTTACCTTTACCTTTAGGGAAATTCATTTCATTAAAATCGACATCTATGTAACCGCAAAAGAAAGAAGATTTGTCAATTTTCGGTGTGCCTCTAAACAATTCCCATTCTAGTTTGTTTTTTTTACTCCATACAAATTCTGTCTGATAATTTTCTATATTTTTTAATTTATAAACTATAAATTTTATACGATGACAAGTTGACCAAGTGTTAGGTAATTTATGTTCAATAATTTTAACAGAATTTCCACCAAATATTCTCGCTTTTTGCTTTGCTAAATTTTTTACTTTATCATAACTACAATCAAAAGTTAGTCCACCATCATTTATCTCAAACAACCCTATTTTAACATCATCATTGCCTATAACTATATTTTCATTTTCTTCAATGATTACTATACTTTCTGTTAGTGGAAGTGCTTGTAGTTTTCGTTCAACATTCTCTTTTATTTTCATGGAACTACATCCAAAAAAAAGAAATAGTAATATTATTTTTGGTATTGTTAATTTTTTTATCATTCGCTTTTTTATTAATGCATAAATACTGTATATAAACCACTAGTGGTGCTTATTTCCATTATATCTTGTTTGGAGTGGTTCAATACA
>Ga0209304_1001264_pt1 | contig 15615 bp, 14 predicted proteins | sample COGITO_mtgs_1004_4_FD_184789 | JGI IMG/M metagenome (GOLD analysis project Ga0209304, IMG submission 184789) | Pelagic marine microbial communities from North Sea - COGITO_mtgs_100423 (SPAdes) (version 2) | ecosystem: Environmental > Aquatic > Marine > Epipelagic ...
CATCTAAGTTATAGATGTGATAGGCTGGATATTTATTTACAAATAGTCTAACTACGTGAGAGCCTATAAAACCTGCCCCACCTGTGATTAAAATTTTCTTCATATTTATGTTACTAAAAACCAGTTATTTAATAATTCTTCTCTATTATACAACATGTTCTTCTTGGTGTCCCAATCTATCACTTTATAACCTGCATGCTCGCAAATAGCTTGCCCTGCTGCGGTATCCCATTCCATAGTAGGTGCAAAACGGGGGTAGCAATTGGCAGCGCCTTCTGCCACCATACATAGTTTTAAAGAGCTTCCTTTTGAGATTAAATTGACATCTCCATGGATGTCTCGCATTTCTTGCACGTACTCTTCTGTCTCTATAGACATATGAGACCTACTTGCCACGATGGTAAAGGTATTGTCTTCTCTTTGTAATGGTAATTTATTGGCCTTTGATAGTGAAGCCTCGAGATCATAATTTTCAAGATCTAAAGCTACTTTATAAGCGCCCTTTTCTTTACTTGAAAAATAGAGCTCTCCTGTTACAGGCACAAAAATAACACCGATTATGGGGCGTTGGTTTTCTATAAGAGCAATGTTTACGGTAAACTCTCCATTGCGTTTTATAAATTCTTTGGTGCCGTCTATAGGGTCTACAATCCAGAGCTGCTTCCAGTCTTTACGGTCCTTATAAGGGATGTCTCTCCCCTCTTCAGAGAGTACAGGGATATCTGTAGCCTCTAGGTAAGACATAATTACATTGTGAGATGCAATATCTGCAAGGGTTAAAGGAGAGTTATCTCCCTTTAACTCTATATCAAATTCTCCAGAGTGGTAAATTTCTAAGATGGCTTTACTAGCTTCCAGGGCGGCAATGATGGCTGTATGTAATAACTGATTTCTCATTATAAAATCATACCCGCTCCAATGGTTTCATTGGTTTGCTCATCTATAATAATGACGCTACCTGTTTGGCGGTTTTTCTTGTAGACGTCATAAAAAAGTGGCTTAGAGGTACGCAAAGAGATACGCCCAATATCATTCATGGCTATTATATCTATACCCTCTATACGGTGCAAGGTGTTGATGTCTACCTTGTATTTTAATTCTTTTACCATTGCCATACACTGGTTTGTAGTGTGTTTTATAACTACTTTGGTACGCGCCTGCAAGGGGCTAGTACTCATCCAGGTAACTAGTATTTCTAGGTCTTGGCCAATTTCTGGGACATTGTTTTCGCGTACAATCATGTCTCCGCGGCTGGTGTCTATCTCATCTTGGAGCGTCATGGTTACAGACATAGGCGCAAAGGCCTCTTTAATCTGTTCTCCATTAAGCTCTATGGTTTTAATGGAAGTTACAAAACCAGATGGCAAGGTTTTAACCCTATCTCCGGGTTTAAACACCCCTCCGTCTATACGTCCTGCAAAACCTCTATAATCTTGATTATCTAGGGTGTGAGGCCGTATTACAGATTGTACAGGAAAACGGCAATCTATGTGGTTATTATCACTGGAGATGTGAACGGTCTCTAAATGATACATCATGGTGCTGCCTTGGTACCAGGGCATATTTTGAGATTTATTAACCACATTATCCCCTTTAAGGGCCGAAATAGGAATAAACTGTATGTCATTAATTTCAAGCTTTGAGGCAAAAGCTTTAAAATCTGAGACAATTTTGTTGTACACATCTTCACTATAATCTACCAAATCCATTTTGTTAACACACACAATGGCGTGGGGTATACGCAGTAAAGAAGCAATAAATGAGTGGCGGTGTGTTTGCTCTAGCATCCCTTTACGCGCATCTATGAGTATGATAGCCAAATTGGCCGTGGAGGCACCCGTTACCATGTTACGGGTGTATTGAATGTGTCCTGGGGTATCTGCTACAATAAATTTACGCTTTGGTGTTGCAAAATAGCGGTAGGCTACATCTATGGTAATGCCCTGCTCCCGCTCAGATTTAAGCCCATCTGTAAGTAAGGATAGATCTACATAATCAAAGCCTTTATTTTTACTAGATTCTTCAACAGCATCTAACTGGTCTTGAAAAATAGATTTACTATCATACAACAGTCTCCCAATAAGGGTGCTTTTACCGTCATCTACACTACCTGCTGTAGTAAAGCGTAATAATTCTATATTTTGATCCTCCATATTTTTTTTTTAAATTTTTTATCTAAAAATAACCTTGTTTTTTACGATCTTCCATGGCAGTTTCTGCTCGTTTATCATCTGCGCGGCCGCCGCGCTCGGTGGTTCTTGTAGTAGCAATTTCTTCAATAATTTTTGTGAGATCATCTGCTTGGGATTCTACAGCGCCCGTTATAGGCATATCACCACAGGTGCGGTAGCGTATGGTCATGTTAACTACCTTCTCACCTGGTTTTAATTTAATATACTCAGAGTTTGCCAAAATAACACCATCTCTCACCACACAATCTCGCTTGTGAGAAAAGTAGAGAGAAGGTAGCACTATATTTTCTAGTTTAATATATTCCCAAACGTCCATCTCTGTCCAGTTGGAGATAGGAAAAACCCTGAAATGTTCACCGTAGTTTTTACGGCCGTTAAATAAATTCCATAATTCTGGACGTTGGTTTTTAGGATCCCACTGGCCAAACTCATCACGGTGTGAGAAAAAACGCTCCTTTGCTCTTGCCTTTTCTTCATCACGTCTTGCCCCGCCCATAGCAGCATCTACTTTGTACTTCTCTAGGGTGTCTAGCAACGAGACTATTTGTAATGCGTTTCTAGAGGCATCAGCGCCAGTTTCTTCCTTGACGCGGCCTGTATCTATAGCCTCTTGTACAGACCCTACAATGAGTTGTACCCCTAGTTTTTTAACTATCGTGTCTCTAAATGCGATGGTTTCTGGAAAATTGTGCCCTGTATCTACATGAATAAGCGGGAAGGGTATTTTGGCGGGATAAAAAGCTTTTTTTGCCAAATGGGTTAAAAGTATAGAGTCTTTCCCTCCAGAGAATAGTAGTACGGGGTTTTCGAACTGAGCTGCAATTTCGCGAATTACAAAAATAGCCTCAGATTCTAACTCTCGTAAATGATTGATTACATAATTACTCATGTACTTGGTTTTAAATTTTTATTTATGAATTCTAGGATGGTTTTTACACTTTGTTCAATAGGCTGGCCATCAGTAACAACCTCTAAATCTGGATGAATTGGCGCCTGGTATGGCGCAGAAATACCAGTCATGTTTTTAATTTCTCCAGTTCTTGCTTTTTTATAGAGCCCTTTTACATCCCGGCGTTCACAGGCTGCAAGAGAGGTGTTTACGTATATTTCTATAACATTGTCTTGTCCAACAATTTGTTTTACAGCCTCTCTATCTTTTATATAGGGAGACACAAAAGCGGCCAAGGTTATAACTCCTGCATCTAGCATTAGATTAGAAATCTCTGCAATGCGCCTAATATTCTCAGAGCGGTCCTGGGGAGCAAAGCTTAAATCTTTATTTATGCCTTGGCGGATGTTATCTCCATCAAGGATATAAGTAGAGAGTCCTTGCTGGTGCAGGGCCATTTCTACCAAATTGGCCAAGGTAGATTTGCCAGAGCCAGAGAGGCCTGTAAACCATAACAAATAGGATTTGTGCCCGTGTAAGTTCTCACGCTGGGTTTTGGTAGTTTTATAGTGGTGCTTTACAGTGTGTAAACTCATGATTACTTTATTGTTCTTTGTGATTTAAGATATTATAATCTTCTAGCTTTGATTCTTTTATCCAAACCAAAATTAATTTTATACCATAATTTTTCGTGCCCAAAATACATTAGCATTTTTGAAACTGTTTCAAAAAGCCCGATTTTAAGACCAATTAGTGGATTACCTGTTAGTATCCAACCTATAACAACAGTGTCTATAGTGCCAACAAAACGCCATGTAAAGGTTTTAATAATATGCCTTTTGTTAGAGTCTGCCATGCTTGATTTAAACCAAAGCTGTTCATGGATATAATACCAAACAAGTTTTGTGATGGTTGAAACGAGTGATACATTAAGCCCATCATTGAAACTACCTGTAATAAGCCAAGCAAATAGTAAGGTGTCAAGACTACCAATAAACCTCCAGGTGAGCGATTTGGCAACATGCCTTTTTGAAATTTTCAATTTCTTAAACAAATCCATAGTTAGCCCTTATAAAAACCTTTATACCACAACACAAACTCCTTAATTCCTTTATCTACGGTAATTTGTGGTTTGTAATTATAATCTCGCTCTAAGCTCGTGGTATCTGCAAAAGTTTGATGAACATCACCCGCTTGCATGGGTAACATTTTTTTTACAGCCGAAATATCTAGTACTTTTTCTAAAGATTCTATAAAATCTAATAGCTGCACTGGTTTGCCGTTACCAATATTATAAAGCTTGTATAAGCTATCATTTTTAGAATTTTTTATAAGAGTATTAACTACGCCATCCACAATATCATCTATATACGTAAAGTCTCTAGAGAGATTACCGGTATTAAACACCTTTATGGGTTTGTTGTTTATAATAGCATCAGTGAATAAAAACATAGCCATATCTGGCCTACCCCAGGGGCCATAGACGGTAAAAAAGCGTAGGCCTATGGTTTCAATTTTATATAAATGGCTGTAGGTATGTGCCATCAGCTCATTGCTTTTTTTTGTAGCAGCGTATAAACTTATAGGGGTATCTACATTTGCAGTTTCTTCAAATGGTATTAAATCACTATTACCATACACACTTGAGCTTGATGCATATACAAGGCGTTTAACTTTGTGGTGACGGCAACATTCTAAAATATTTAAAAAGCCATTAATATTACTATCAATGTAGGCTTCTGGATTTTCTATAGAGTACCTCACACCAGCCTGCGCAGCAAGGTTGCATACCATGTCAAAATTAAATGTCTTAAACAATTTTGGCAAGGCGTCTCTATCTTCTAGATTGAGCCGTATAAATTGCATTTTAGCGCCGTAGAGTGTACTTTGAGATATTTCTGCAAATACCGTTGCAGTTTCCTTTTGTATGCCTAGCTCACTCAGGCGGGCATACTTTAAATTAACATCATAATAATCATTAATGTTGTCTAAGCCAATAACATTATGGCCCTTTTTTATAAGCGTCTCACATAAGTGATAACCAATAAAACCAGCAGCTCCAGTAACAAGTATTTGTTTTGATTCCATTATTAATTCCCTATGGATTTATATACAAAACCAATAGCCTCTAATTTTTGTTTGTCTAGAATATTACGCCCGTCAAAGACAAAGGCTGGCTTTTGCATAGCATCATAGATAGCTTGCCAATTGTAGCTTTTAAACTCATCCCACTCTGTTAGGACGGCCACTGCGTGAGCGCCTTCTAGGGCTTTATATGGGTCGTCATTTGTTTGCAAAAATGATGCGTTCTCTTTCTGGGAGCGTGTATTTAAATAATCAAGGTCGTTCAGCATCTGAGATGCCGTTACCTTTGGATCATACACTTTAATGGTAGCCTGCTCTTCTATAAGCATGTCTGCCACATAAATAGCGGCAGACTCTCTAGTATCATTGGTGTCTTTTTTAAAAGCCCAACCCAAAAAAGCAATACTCTTACCAGAAACCGTGTTATACATGGTTTTAATCATTTTTTTTACAAAACGATCTCTCTGGTAATTGTTCATCAAAATTACTTGATTCCAATAGTCTGCGACTTCATCGAGTCCTAATGATTTTGAAATGTATACCAAGTTTAAAATGTCTTTCTGGAAACAAGAACCTCCAAAGCCTACAGAAGCCTGCAGGAATTTGGGGCCAATTCTAGAATCCATACCAATAGCCTTTGCAACCTCTGATACGTTTGCCCCCGTTGCCTCACAAAGGGCAGACAAGGAGTTGATAGATGATATACGCTGCGCTAAAAAAGCATTTGCAGTAAGCTTAGACAGCTCTGATGACCACAAATTGGTGGTTAATATGTTTTCTTTGGATACCCAAGAGCTATATACATCCACCAGGGCTGCAATAGCCTCTTTTCCTTCTTTGGTTTGGTCACCCCCAATAAGCACCCTATCTGGCATGGCCAAATCTCTCATGGCGGTACCTTCTGCCAAAAACTCAGGGTTGGAAAGTATTTGGAAGTTTACTCCATTACCAGTATTATCTAGTATGCTTTGTATGGCCTCCGCAGTTTTTACAGGTAGGGTAGATTTTTCAACCACAATTTTATCAGAGGTGGCAACCCTAGCTATTTGGCGAGCACAAAGCTCTACATATTTTAAATCTGCGGCCATGCCCTTTCCAGCTCCATAGGTCTTGGTAGGGGTGTTTACAGATATGAAAATCATCTCTGCGGCATCTATAGCGTCATCCACATTTGTTGAAAAAAACAAATTACGGCCACGGGCCTTTGCCACTACAGTATCTAGACCTGGCTCATAAATGGGTAGTTTTGTAAGATCTGGATCATTCCAGTCTGCAATACGCTGGGCATTTAAATCTACAACTGTTACGTTAATATCTGGGTTTTTTTGGGCAATGACTGCCATGGTTGGGCCTCCAACATAACCAGCGCCGATGCAGCAAATATTTTTAATTTTCATAAATAATTATTAAACTTTTTTAATTAAAATAGAGAAATAGCTAAAGCCTTCCATCTACATATGTATCATTGATAAAATTCTTAACATCATACACAACAGCATTGTTGTTTTTTAAAGACTGATAATCAAGTCCTTTAAATTTTTTGTGAGATACTGTTAACACAACGGCATCAAACTTTTGATTTGGGAGGACTTTTAAACATGTTAAGCCGAACTCATGCAATACTTCCTTTTGGTCTGCCCAAGGGTCATGAATGGTAATGTTGGCTCCGTATTCTTTTAATGAGCTAATAAGATCAACGGCTTTGGTGTTTCTAACATCTGGGCAGTTCTCTTTAAAAGTGATCCCTAATATAAGTATGTTAGCCCCATTAACGGGTATGTCTTTTCTAATCATGCACTTCACAATTTGTGAAGCTACATAATCTCCCATGCCATCATTTAATCTGCGACCAGCCAGAATTATTTCTGGGTGGTAGCCATTTTCTTGTGCTTTTTGAGCCAAATAATATGGATCAACACCAATACAATGCCCACCAACAAGTCCTGGTTTAAAGGGTAAAAAATTCCACTTGGTGCCAGCTGCCTTAAGAACATCATGGGTGTTAATATCTAGCAAATTAAAAATTTTGGCCAGCTCGTTTACAAAGGCAATATTAATATCGCGCTGAGAGTTTTCTATCACTTTAGAGGCCTCTGCTACTTTAATCGTTGGCGCTAGATGAGTACCTGCCTTAATAATAGCTTTATACAAGGCATCTACTTTTTTTCCAATCTCAGGGGTTGACCCTGAGGTTACTTTTAAAATTTTCTCTACGGTATGCTCTTTATCTCCTGGGTTTATACGCTCTGGAGAGTAGCCGGCATAAAAATCTTTATTAAATGTAAGTCCGGAAACACGCTCTAAAACAGGAACACAATCCTCTTCTGTAGCTCCAGGATACACCGTAGACTCATACACAACAATATCTCCAGGTTTAAGCACTGCTCCAACCGTTTCGCTTGCTTTTATAAGTGGCGTTAAAATAGGCCTGTTGTTTTTATCAACAGGTGTTGGTACGGTTATAATATAATAAGTACAGTCTTTGATTTGATCTAGCTCGCTAGTACAAAACAGCCCGTTTGCCTCTGTGTTTTCTTTTACAAGTACTGCTTGGAGGGTCTCATTATCTACCTCTAAGGTTGAGTCTATACCAGCGGTAAGTTCTTTAATTCTTTCTTGATTTATATCAAACCCTAACACCGAGTATTTGGTTGCAAAAAGTCTTGCCAGTGGCAAACCAACATATCCTAATCCTATAATAGCAATTTTATCTTTTTTCATAATTTTAATATAACTATAAATTTTCCCAGTACCATTGTACCGCTTCTTTTAAACCTTGCTGTAAAGAAAACTGAGGGTTGTATTTTAATAAGTCTTTTGCTTTTTGAACACTTGCATGAGAGTGTGGTATATCTCCTGCTCTGTTTGGGCCGTATATAACATCAACGTTTGAAATTTTAGAATCAAACTCAGATAAATACTCTTTTATGTATCCCATTAAATCGTTTAGTGTATTACGATCTCCATAGGCTACATTATACACTGTGTTAATTGCTTTTTCATTGGTTGTAACCAAACTTAATAAATTCGCTTGTATTACATTATCTATGTAGGTAAAATCTCTAGAGTAATCACCGTCTCCATTAATTACTGGAGAGTCTCCAGCCATTAATTGGCTTACAAATTTTGGAATTACTGCTGCATAGGCTCCATTAGGGTCTTGCTTTCTGCCAAATACATTAAAATATCTAAGGCCAATAGTTTCTAGACCATAGGTTTTTGAGAAAATATCTGCATACAACTCATTTACATATTTTGTAATAGCATAAGGAGATAAGGGCTTACCAATTATACCTTCTACCTTTGGCATAGACTCAGAATCTCCATAGGTAGATGAGCTCGCGGCATACACAACTCTTTTTACCTTATTATCTCTGGCGGCTACAAGCATATTTAGAAATCCTGATACATTCACATCATTTGATGTGATGGGATCTTTAATAGATCTTGGCACAGACCCAAGCGCCGCTTGATGTAAAATATAATCTACACCTTGGCTCGCTTTGAGGCAATCTTCAAAATTTCTGATGTCTCCCTCTATGAGGGTGAAGTTACCATTGTTTAATAAACCAGCAATATTCTCTCTTTTACCTGTAGCAAAATTATCGAGACACACTACTTTGTTTTGTTTTTCCAGTAACGCCTCACAAAGGTTAGACCCAATAAAGCCAGCCCCACCTGTAACTAACACTTTTTTATTTTTAATGTTTATTTCCATTTTTTATTCAAAATAATTTAGGGTAGAATAACTACCATCTTTTAAATGCTGATCTTTTTTCATTAAGTTAATATCTGAGGCCATCATGTCTTTAACTAGATATCCCAAATCATACTTCGGAACCCATCCTAGTTTATTTTTGGCCTTAGAAGCGTCTCCAATTAGAACATCTACCTCAGAGGGTCTAAAATATGTGGAGTCCACAGATACAACCTGCTTACCAATTTCTAATTGATACGCCGGGTTATTACATGCGGTAACAAAAGCTTTCTCATCAACACCTGTACCTTTAAACTCCAACTCAACACCAACCTCCATAAAACTTAGTATGACGAAATCTCTAACAGAGGTTGTGGTGCCCGTTGCTATTACCCAATCTTCTGGCTGGTCTGCCTGCAAGATCATCCACATCATGCGCACATAATCCTTAGCATGCCATCACTCCAGATATTTTGGCCAAGGCATACCATTGGTTGGTTGGCTCCAAAGAATCTGTAAGTAAGTATTCTTCTTTTAAGGGTTGTTTTGCAAACTTTGGATACACACAAGAACTCCCTAAAAATATAAATTTTTCAACCCCTTGCTGTAACGAAGCATCTATCAAATTGTTTTGAATTTGCATGTTCTCCATTAAAAACTGATAAGGATAATCATTGTTTGCCAATATCTCTCCCACCTTTGCGGCTGCATCAATAACTATCTCTGGCCTCTGAGTTTTAAAAAAGTCTTGGACTTTATTTTGGTTTTTTAAGTCAAGCTCATTACTGCTGCGCCCAATTAAATTATCATACCCGTGTTGATCCAAAAGTCTTCAAATAGCAGAACCTACCATCCCTCTATGGCCTGCAATGTAAATTTTTGTGTGTTTTGTAATCATTAATTACTAATGAAAATAAAAAATACTTTATGGCTATTATTCTCTGGCGTAGTCATCCTGTAATCTCACAATGTCATCCTCGTTTGATGGTGACTCAGCATCTGTATGCTGCCAAAACTCTGCAACAACACCCCAAGAATCAAGACCAATAAGGCGGTGACGCTCTCCTTTTTTAAGGGTAATAACATCCCCTTCATGGTGAGTTATCATAGGTTTTTGGGTGTCATCAAAACTTCTAATTACGCCAACCGGCCCCTTAACAACACTCCAGGTTTCTGCTCTTCTGTGATGATATTGCCAAGATAATCTTGCCTGGGGTTTTACCGCAAGTATTTTTGGACTTAATTTACCAGCTTTGCGAAGGGTATCTACATCAAAGCCATCAAAATATATGTTAGAAAAACGCTGCGCATCTTCTTCTTCTATTACAAAAAAACCTCCCCAAGGACGATTATGGTCATAGGAATCTATCTTTAAATTGTGGTGAGTCAGCTCTTTTTCTATGGTTGTAAATATTTGCATATTTATTTTTTTAATAGCCAGCTACTTGATTGTATTTTATCTCCCAAACCATCTAGAAGCGTAATACCCATTTGTTGGCATACTGGTTTTTCTGGGATGGTGTCATTGTTTTGATCTCCACCATTGGCAAAGGCCAAGTCATACTCTTGTCCATAGTCTTGAGCAATTTTGGCAATAGTCTGGCAAACTGTTCTGTCTTTATCTATAGATAAAATAGCCTTATCTACGAGTTTTAGTGAGGAGACTATTAGCATACGCTCGTCTTCAAGCTGAAATTCTTTACTTTGTTTTAAAGCTCTTTGATGGTCATTATTAACAATTACAAAAAGAAAATCTGCTAACTTTTTGGCGTTTTCAAAATACTCAAGATGCCCTTTATGTATGGGGTTAAAATATCCAGAAACAATGATTGCTTTTTTTCTCATGTGTGTACTAATTTAAATGGAAATCTTTAAAATTAGAGTATCATCTTTTGTTTTGTAAAAACTAAGAAGCTGTAATAGCTTAATTTACTAAACGGCTTCGCCGCCCTGACTTACATCAAAGAGGCTAAGTTATTAAAAAACAACTACTTACGTGATTAGTAATTGTTAAACAAAATTATTACAATTATGTGAGTAAAAAAAGTATTTTACGCCTAGTTTTGGGCAAATTTTAGCGCCTCTCAACCAAACAAATGAGTGAAAATATACGATGAAAATTAAAATGTTTAATGTAATGCAGGTCAAGCTTTTTTTCTAAAAGATATAGAGCCGTCTTCGTTTTTAATTAAAAACGAAGGGAGACAAATAACAAATACCGAGATGAGAAATAGCACAATAAAGGCAACATTTATATCAATCCCTGATATTAAAAATGAAACACCCGTTATAAAAATAGTATAAACAATAACCACCAGGGTTGCTTTACGGTGAGACAAACCCAGACGCAATAGGTGGTGGTGAATGTGATTTTTATCTGCAGAAAAAGGACTTTTTTTCCTTAAGACTCTAACCACGAAAACACGAAAGGTATCTACAAGTGGGTACGAAAATACAGACATTAATACAACAATTTTAGTATCGCCAAATAATTGATCTGAGGTGTTAGTTACAGAGATAAGATCAAGACACAAATACCCCAATATAATACCCATAACAAGAGAACCGTTATCACCAAGAAATATTTTCCTGTTAGAAAACATATTATAATACATAAATGGGATAAGACAACCCATACCCGCCATACTCACAAGCATGTTGTAGTAATTTACTTCAACAAATCCAGCGTATGCAAAAAATGAGAAAGCTACCACAGAAATCCCTGAAGCCAAACCATCAATACCGTCAATCAGGTTTAACATGTTAACAAAAACTACATACACAAACACAGAAAGCAATAAAGAAGGAATGTAAGGGATTTCAGAAAAACCAAATAAACCATGCATGTTTGTTATATATAATGGTGCATTATGGATTAAGATATAACAAACTACAATTTGTAAAATCAGCTTAGTCTTAGCTTTTAAACCAACAATATCGTCTAGGACACCTACAAATAGAAAAATCATAGAACCAAAGCCTAAAAGAAAAAAATCGTTAGCGTCAATTTTTGAAGGAAAAATAAAAGCTACAATAAACATAGAGAAAGCTGCCGCTAAGTATATTGCAACACCACCTAAAACTGGAACTTCAGTTGAATGAGGTTTTCTTGCAGATGGAGTGGCAGTAATTTTTTTGGCTAGCGCTAATTTGCGGACGGTGGGAACAAAATATACAGAAAGTACAGCTGCTAGCAGTTGAGCTAAAAACCCATATAATAAAATATCGTTTGATATGTACTTTATAACACCTTCTGCCATATTACAAATTAAAAAAATTATTGACACGAATTTACACTTTTACCTGACAAATCATACATTACACCGATAAATATGAGAAAAATGTGATTAAATCATTTTTATCATACAATTAAATAATTGTCAAAAAAACTATTCGTACAATTTTATTAAATTACTTAAATAAAACTATAAAAATTACTTGCTCTTTACTCTCAAATAATTTTTTAAATGTTGTAATTAAAAATTGACGTTTGTCTATTGATTTTAAAACAAATTAAGCAATTAAAAACATGTTTTTTGATACATATATGATACAAATACCAACTGACTAACCAAAATAAATTTACTGGTGTAAACATATCTGCTAAAGCCACAAAAAACTACTATTATTGAATTAATTATGAATAAACACCAAAATACACCTATTTTTAACTTGTAATTTTTATATTTGAATATGAAGAAAAAAATACATTTTACTCTTGCATTTTTATTTATGATTGTGTATTCAAGCTACTCATACAATCCAAAAATAATTGACACTTTAAAAATTCATCAACAGATTAAAAAGTTTGGACTTGATGAAAAGGTAATAAATTTTAAAGCAAATTTCTTCGAAAGCATTGTCTATAAAAATGATTCTGTTATTTACTACAACCCTAATGGTTCTCTGCATTTATTTGAAATACTATTAGGAGACTCACCCATAGTATCTAAAATTTCTGAAAGTGTACATTCTGGTCACAATTTTCAGAGAAACTTATTTTTACACAAAGAAACATTATATAGCTTAGGAGGAAATGGTTTATTTAATACATTCAGTGGTATAATTCATTTTGACCGATCTCTTGGCGGTTGGTTAGAAAATAGCATTAAAAATTATCCATATGACACAAAAAGGGTTGTCAATTCTTGGAAAAATGGTGATAAATTAATGGTACTGCTTAATTTTTATGATGATTCAAAAAAGAATGATAAAGTTAGGTACTCATTTGGGGAAATTAACCTTAACACCTTTGAATATTCTGAGCGTTTTAATTTTGAGGATTTTCCCCCTGAGCTTGTTTATCGTAATGGAATAGGAAGCTTTAGAGGAAATTACATCTATGAATCAGAGCTTTTTTCTTTGCACGGTTACTTTAAAGAAGATGGAAGATGTGAATATAGATTTTTTGACAAGACCAATGGTGTTTTAAAAAGAACATCAAAATCTGACGCTTTAACCCGGGTTGACGGCCTTTCTTACCTTTACATTGATGGTTCCACGGTATATTACAGAGATAGTCTTGGAGCTATAGAATCATTTGATGTTAATTCAGGCACGGTAATCCAAAGTATAAATTACCCTGAGCTATACAAATCCAAGGTTGATTACAAACAAAAATATATTGGTGTTGCTTTTTCTGTATTCGCAATTATTATTGTTGTTTTTGTAAAAACAAGAAAAAAGAATACAAAAACCATTCAAACAACACAAGAGCTAGTATACATTGAAAACAACTTTATAAACATCCAGCACACAACCATTACAAAAGAAAAAATAGATGATTTACTGGGTATCTCTCATTATTCATATGAAACTATAAAAACAAAAAGAAGTTCAATGATAAATAAGCTAAATCAAAATGGTAAAATCAAAATTGAGCGAATTAGAAAAGAGAGCGACAAAAGGTTTTATGATTATAAAATAAGCTAATTATTAACCAATAGAAGAGGTAGTAATTTTTATTCGAAAAGTTAAGTATAAGTCTATAAAAATCATAAAAAGAAATCCCACACTAGCCCAAAACGAATGGAAGACTCTCTATATGGGTATCCTGGAGCAGAGAAATATTGGTTTGTGTTAGAAAACAAAGCGTTAAAATTTTCCCAGGTTACAAAAATTCGTGTTTGACGTATTTTTGCATTAAAAAATAAATCTACTACGGGAAAACCACCTATTTCTTGCTCGTTTTGCACATAAAACTCTGCAAGAACAGGGTCATAGCCATTACTATTATATTTGGTGAAATACTTTAAGTTAACTCCTGTTTGGAAAAACAAAGCGTTTTTAAATATCTGGTCCTGATAATACAAAGATTGGCGAGTTATAAGCTCAGGTACATTAAAAACAGTACTACCACTTAATACATTTTGATACATTATGGTATTGTTTAAAGCAAATCCTCTCCAATTAAATTCTCTCTCTGCCTTTATTTTAAGATAATTAACCCTAGATGTAAACTGCTGGGGGGTTGGTCTTAAAAAAGTGTCTTCTTGAGATTGTGATGGGTTAATAGCGAAATAAGTATAATCATCAATACCTGTGTAACTTAAAGATAGATTTGCAACTTTTTTAGACCACAGGTCAAAACCAAGCTCTTGGGTTTTAATTGTATTAAACTCGGTTTTCCAGTTATAGTTTACATAGTCACTTTGGTATAATTGAAAATTAAAATTAGGTGCTGCGCTATGCATCTTAATTGATCCTTGGACTCTAGTATCTTCATTTAAGCTATAACCAGCTGTAGCATTAATATAATTACCAGTAGTTGCGCCGCTTATATTTATGGCAGCTTCTGCGGCTATATCAAAACCTTTATACTGTTTTTGATACGCGCCCCCTACTGATACCATATTATCTTTTATTCTGTTAGGGATCTGGCCGTTATCAAAATTTAGTACAGAATTATAACCGTAGTTGTAATCTGTAAGGGTTGTAAAGATTTTAAAATTTCCAAACAGTCTATTGTCTAGCCTTGCATAGGCCTGTATATTAAAATCTTCAAGCGTTGTTTTTTTATATAAATCTGTAGGCTCATAAGATGCCCCATACTGCTCATAAGCAGTATTTTGACGGTACTCAAACAGCTTTTCTTCATACCAAATGCTGTTCCCTAAAGTTAGAGCGGTGGTACTTGTACTATCTACTTTTTGAATTAAAGAATACTCCTGGCTCATATAAAACCGTACCCCTTTAAGATTATTTTCTGCATCTTCAAAGTTTACATCTAGCCTACCGCGATCGCTAAATTCTGGATCGTCATTAATAAAAAGAGCTAGGGAGTTTTGGGTAAGCCCGCCGTTTTCTCTATTTAAAATATCATGGGAAGCTACATGAAACCGGACATTGTAGCGATTGTTTTTGGAAAAATAGTTTGATGTTATCAATAAATTACCCGTACTAGTAAGACTTTGCTGGTAATTACCCAAAGAGCGTACCCCTTGGTAAGACAAAGAAAAATTAAACTGTTTGCTGGTATTTATGGTAAAAAAAGCATTTAATTGCTGCCCTTGCTCAAAGGCAGTTTTAAAATAAATTTCGGTTAAAGGTGTGGGCACATTAAAATAACTAACATCTTCAATCTCTTTGTAATTATAATGATGCGATTGTGCGGCAAATAAAGGGGTTAGCCTTTTGGAGGTAGTGTTAATAGCAAGGGCGTTATAAGTCTGCCCTACGTTAGAGAAAGGCAATAACTCAAAGGTGTCACTACGTAAATAGTTGAATTTATAACTTTTTTGGATTGTTAAGGT
>Ga0209304_1001278_pt1 | contig 15511 bp, 13 predicted proteins | sample COGITO_mtgs_1004_4_FD_184789 | JGI IMG/M metagenome (GOLD analysis project Ga0209304, IMG submission 184789) | Pelagic marine microbial communities from North Sea - COGITO_mtgs_100423 (SPAdes) (version 2) | ecosystem: Environmental > Aquatic > Marine > Epipelagic ...
TGACAAGCCGCTGCGCGAAAGACCAGGCCCTCTGCGTTGAAATAGAATGTTTCAGTCGCGCAGATATTGTTTGATTGCTGTAGCTCAAGACAATCATCTCATGGCCTCGGAAAACGTCTTGGACTTGAAATTTGAGGTCAGGCTGACGCTTTAGGGCTTCGGCCCAATAGCCGCGCAATGCGTCATGGCCCGTGAGTTCTCCCTTCCCAACCAAGGCTTGCGCTTTGGCCGATCTAAACACCACCTCTTCGTGATAATGTGCCATGATCCGGTCCAAATCGTGACTGTTCCAGCCGTCTTGCCAATCCTGGGCAAATTGCCACGGATCAAGTGTGTGAGTGATTGTCATGGACTGTTTCTCGCGCTGATTATTAACCAATTTATATTGGTGCATTCTAAAATATCTCTCGACCCTGAGAGAAGAGTTCTGGTTGCAAAAAGTCAATGTGAATGGAGTTCTTATGATGCAATAATATTTTAAAGACCTCTGTATAACGCCAGTTCAGCACGAAATGAGGGCAGCGCCGGCCTGGGCGGGCGCATATGGCGGGTGGTGAAATCACTGCAGAATTTGAGCCATAACCATATATACCAGTATACCCTGATGGTGAATGCGCCTGCCGGGGGGCAGGCAGGCGCAGCCCGGTGTTGCCACCGGGCAAGTGTCTGGCTTTGTGGTTGGGTTGTGCATAGGTCTTTCCTATTAAGTATAAATAAAATGATTGATAAAGGCCCAAGTCGCATCCTGCAGATCCGGCTTTTGGCGGTCATGCGATATGAATGCGCCTTGTGAGCAAGAGCGGGCCAATGATAGGGATGCTCTGTAGGTCATAATCTTATAGCAGAGAGGCGCCGCGCGTGATGACAAAACCGAGCCGTGTTTTTTGGGCGATTGGCCTGTTGGGCCTGATTTGGAACGCCCTTGGTTGTTTCAATTTTATTCTACAAATGGATCCCGACGCCCTGGCTGATTTCCCGCCCGCCTATAGGGCGGTGATTGCCCACCGTCCCGGCTGGGTGACAGCCGCCTTTTCGGTTGCGGTTTTTGGGGGGGCATTGGGCTGTGTTTTGATGCTGCTGCGCCGGGCCACAGCGCGGCCGGCTTTGTTTGTTTCGCTTCTTGGCGTGGTGCTGACAATGGGTCACGCGCTCTGGGTCGGGGCTGCGGCGCCCGGGGGGATGTCTCTTGTAATGTCGAGTGGCATGTCCTTGGTGGTGGCGGCCGCTTTGGTTTGGTACACGCACCGCAAGGCGGGGCTTGACCTGCTGCGTTAATATCTAGCGATCAGCCGTTTTGCGGCGCGCTGACGATGGACAGATAACGGAGGGGAAGATCTCTTGGAGCCTCCGGCCCATGGGGGCTATCGGCATCAAATTGCAAGCTGTCCCCGGCGGTAAGATTGTAGAGCTTGTCGCCATGTCGGTAGTCCATTTCTCCCTCCAGCATATAGATGGTCTGGGTGCCGCCCTGTTGGAGGCTTGGCAATACATCTGTCTTGGAGGTCAGCGTCACCAAATATGGCTTTACGATAACCCCGCTGGACGGGGCGTTGATATGTCCCAAAAGACGTGTTTCAGGACCCGTCAGACTGCCAGTCTCCTCGGTCGCGATCCCTTCACCACTTTTTGTGTGAATCACTTCTCGGCGCGCCTCAAACTGGCTGAAAAAAGCACTGATCGGCATGGACAGCGCCGTTGCAAGGGCCCTCAATGTCTTGAGAGAGGGAGAGGTATTGCCATTTTCAATCTTGGACAGCATTCCAATGGAAAGTCCCGTGCGGCTGGCAAGTTCGGCGACCGTGACCTCCTGGCGCCGCCGAAAGCCCCGCAACGCGCGTCCAATGGCCAGTTCGAGGGTTTTTTCAGGCCCATCACGCGCCCTGGGTGGGTCTTGCGTCAGTTCGGCGGCCTTTGCCGGGGTGGCTTTCTCAACAGTCATATATCAACCTCAATCGTGGCGTTTGACCTCTTGATCTCTGGGCCAGTTTTCCTTTTAGTATCATATTTATGAATGATGTGAAAACCCAGTCCGTTGGTTTCTTGATTTTTGAAGGCTTTCCGATGGCCTGCCTCACCTCAATGATCGAACCTCTGCGCGCGGCAAATGAGATATCGGGGCAGGAGGCGTTTTCTTGGTCACTGGTTGCAGAGACGATGGCAAAGCGGCGCTCCAGCGCAGGGATCAGCTTTGAGCCTGATTTGGCTTTATCCGATCTGACGCGACCCGATTATCTGTTCCTGCTCAGCCCGCCCCGCGCGCAGTTTGCCAATGCCAAAGCCGGTTTTGGGGCGCTGCGTGCATTGGCCCGTCACGGCGCGGTGCTGGGCGGTGTCAGCGGTGGGGTGTTTCCGTTGGTCCGCTCCGGGGTCATGGCCGGTCATGTGGTTTCGGTACATTGGTGCTATGATGCCGCCTTCCGTTCAGAATTTCCGGAGGTTCAGGCCTCGGATCGGGTCATTGAAGTCGCAAGCCGCCGCTATACGGCCTCAGGGGCGGCCGCGGCCTTTGATCTGTCACTGCGTTTGATCGAAACCCGCCTGGGGGCAGATGTGGCGACGGAAGTGGCCTGCTGGTTTCAGCATCCGTTGATGCGGGGCGAGGGGGTGCAGCAGAGTATTCCAACCTATCGGAGCGCCACCACCGACGCGACCTTACCGCCCGTGGTGGCCAAAGCGGTGACCATTTTTGCAGCCCATCTCGAGTCTCCAATTTCTGTGGCAGAGGTGGCGGATGGCGTGGGCGTCTCTCCCCGGCAGATTGAGCGCAGTTTCAAAAAGGCAACGGGGCAGAGCCCGTCTCATTACTACCGTGCATTGCGGATGAAAGCCGCCAAGCAATTGGTGATGTATTCCAAAGACAGTATGGCACAAATTGCTCTGCAGGTGGGCTATGGCTCGACCACGCCCATGGTGCGTCACTATCGTGAGGCCTTTGGACTCTCTCCCCAAGAGGATCGCCGGCGCATCAATCTCTATCGCGTCTTGGACAACAGTCCCGTGCCCTCGGTCTAGGGTCGCGGGCGTCAGATCACATGATGGCCGCTTTAAAAGGCGGCCCGAATTGCGGTCAGCAGGCTGTGGTGCAAAGATGCAGCCGAAGACCGAGGCCCGAGGATCGAGATGTGGTCCTCCGCGCGGCAGAGCACAAAGCAACCGAGGTGATCAATGCTGGTTCGTGTGGCGTTGCCTGCGATGAATTTGGCCATATTGATCGGGCAAAACCGCTCCATAATGGCCGCAAGATTTGGACCGCGCAGATCAAAGCGACACCAAGCCCCGGTTTGTTCGGTGACGGAGGCCTTGCCTTTGGTTTCCTGGATCGCCCGCTCAAATAAAAATTCTTCACTGTCATAGGGTGCTTCAAGCATCCATTGATCGGGGCCCGTCCAAAACGCGATGATCCGTGCGCCGGCCCAATGCCCCGCCTTGGGCGCTGTCGGCCCGATCATGCGGCGAATGGCCAAGGTCGTTGTGCGCTCTCCCCCGCGGCGTGCTGCGACAGAGGCAAGTGCGATGCCTGGCTCTTCGGTCAAGGTGACGGGACCATGGTGGTCGACAGCTGGGGCGCTTGTGCCCAAAGCTGTGGTGGCGATCAGATCATGCACGCAGACGCTCCCCCTCAGGATCAATGAAATGGGCACTGACCACTTCAACCTCGTGATCAAAGCCGGTCAATGGGCTGACAAGCCTTAGGATTTCGCCCATGCGGCTATCGCCAGACTTGACATAGGCCAGCGCTATGGAATGGCCCAGATTTGGCGAGAAACAGGCGGAGGTGACATAGCCTTGGTCATGGGCGGCATCCACTGGATCGCCTTTGCACATCAAATGGCTGCCGGCGGGTACTGGATCGGACAGGTTCACGGGCCGCAATCCAACCAGTTTCAGCGCCTCCGCATGGTTCAGCCCGCTGCGTTCCGATAGGGTGGAGCCGATGCTGTCCTTTGCCTTGGACACCATGCGCCCCATACCAAGATTTAGGGCCGTGGTGGTGCCATTGAGTTCATTACCAGCCGCATGACCTTTTTCAATGCGCATAACACCTAAGGCTTCTGTGCCATAGGGCATCGCGTCAAATTCCTCTCCGGCCTGCATAAGACGCCGGATCATCGCATCGCCGTAGCGCGTCGGCACTGCGATTTCATAGGCCAGCTCTCCGGAGAAAGAGATCCGAAACAGCCGGGCGCGCAGCCCACCGCAAACGGTGATATTGGCGCAGGCCATAAAGGGGAAAGCCTCATTGGACAGGTCAAATTCTGGATCAACAATCTTTTGTAGCAACCGCCGCGCATTTGGCCCCGCCACCGCATATTGTGCCCAGGCCTCGGTGGTTGAAATCAGCTGCACATCGAGATCTGGCCAGAGGCATTGGCGGGCAAATTCCATGTGGCGAAAGACTGAGACAGCATTTGCCGTGGTGGTTGTGACCACAAAGTGATCTTCCGCCAGCCGGGCGGCGGTGCCATCATCCATGGCGATCCCGTCTTCGCGCAGCATCAATCCATAACGGGTCTTGCCGACGGCCAATTTGGCGAAACCGTTGCAATAAACCTTGTTTAGAAAGGTCGCGGCATCTGTGCCTTGCACGTCGATTTTTCCGAGGGTTGTGACATCGCAAATACCGACAGATTTGCGCGTGGCCAGCACTTCCCGGTCGACAGATTGCCGCCAATGGGTTTCGCCGTCTTTTGGGAACCATTGGGCCCTCAGCCACATGCCCACTTCCACAAAGACCGCGCCTTGTTCTTCGGCCCAAGCATGGCTTGGGGTCTTGCGGGTGGGGCGGAAGTGTGTCCCGCGATCACGCCCTGCAAAGGCCCCAATGGCCGTTGCAGTATAGGGCGGCCGGAAAATGGTTGTGCCGACCTCTGGAATGGCTTTGCCAGTCAGCTCCGCCATAATTGCGAGCCCGCCCATATTGGACGTCTTGCCCTGATCTGTGGCCATGCCCAGCGTGGTGTAGCGTTTGAGATGTTCAACGCTGACGAAATTTTCCTGATGGGCCAATTTGACGTCTTTAACCGTCACGTCATTTTGTTGATCGAGCCAAGCGCGGTTGCAGCCTTTGACAGCCCAAAAGGGCGTGATGGAGATGGGCGCGCCTTCGGCCTCTGGCAGCTCAAGCCTCGACGCTCTAAATCCGTTCTCGCGAAGCCAGCTGGCGGCTTCATCTGCGCCGCCGCGCAGGGCGCCAGCGGTGGATAGATCCCCCTTGGCCGCGCCGGCCACGCGCAGCGCTTTTGGTCCCTCGGCAGCTGGGCCAAAGGCAGCGATCTGTGGCAGCCACTCAGGCCGGCCGCGGTGGTGGCTGGTCAGATGCACATTGGGGTTCCAACCGCCCGCCACACCAAGAGCCCCGCAAGACAACTGGCGCTTTCCGCCGCCGGGCAGGGCGACCTCAATGGATTTGAGCCCCAAACGTCCGCGGCTGTTGATCACCTGACCGCCTGCGATGACCTCATAGTCGCCACTGAGCGGCGCATCGGGCCGCACATCGATCACGGCGGCAATGGCAACGCCCTTTGCGTGAAGATCGGCTGCGGTTCGGTGCCCGTCGTCATTGTTGGTAAAGACCGCCACCCTCTGCGCTGGGGTCACGGCCCATCGGTTGGCATAGCTGCGCATCGCCCCGGCCAGCATGATCCCGGGCCGATCATTGTTTTCGAAGGCGATGGGGCGCTCGGTTGCGCCCGCGCACAGAAGGCTGCCCTTGGTATAGATCCGCCAGAGCACTTGCCTGGGTTTGCCTGGGGCTGGCTGGGGCAGGTGGTCCGAGACCCGCTCCAAAGCGCCAAAAATGCCATGATCAAAGGCGCCGAGCACTGTGGTGCGCGCCATGATGCGGACATTGGGTAGACTGGCCAGCTCTGCTACGGTTTGTGCCGCCCAATCTGCGCCGTTCTGATCGCCAAGGGTGAGGCGTTCAGAATTGAGCCTGCCGCCGAGGGTGAAGTCCTCATCGGCCAAGATCACCTGCGCGCCGGCACGCCCCGCGGTCAGCGCGGCGGCAAGCCCGGCAGGGCCCGCACCGATGATCAGCAGATCACAGTGCAAAAAGCCGCGATCATAGGCGTCGGGATCCTCTTGCAAGCTTATACTTCCCAGCCCGGCGGCTTTGCGAATAATCGGCTCGTAGAGTTTTTCCCAAAAGGCGGCGGGCCACATGAAAGTTTTGTAATAAAATCCTGCGGTTAGAAAATTTGCGAAGCGGTCATTTATGGCCATAAGATCAAAGCGCAGCGAGCCGATCTTATTTTGTGAGTTTGCGCTCAGGCCGCCAAACAGCTCGGCCGTGGTGGCGCGGGTGTTGGGCTCCTTGCGCGCGCCCTCTCGGAGCTCGACCAGGGCGTTGGGCTCTTCAGATCCGGCGGTTAAAACGCCGCGCGGGCGGTGATATTTGAACGAGCGCCCCATGAGGCGCACGCCATTGGCCAAAAGCGCGCTGGCCAGCGTGTCGCCCGCATGACCTTGGTAGGCCTTGCCATCGAAGGTGAAGTCCAAACTCTGGCTGCGGTCAATTTGCCCGCCCGGAAGGCGATTGATTTGGCTCATCGGCTCCGCCCCCGGCTGCGGGCCACATCGCGGGCCAGTTCCACGGCGGAAATTTCATGGGTGGTTGTGTCGCGGGTGACGACAAGGAAGGAGCGATCGCCCTGCTCGTGATACCAAAGCTCACGATGCGCCCCGGCAGGATTGTCGCGCATATAGCCATAGTCAATAAATTTCGCCAAAGCCTCCGGGTCTTGCCAATCGGGGCGTTCTATCAGCTTGGCATCTCCCATATAGGTAAACTCTGCACTGTCGCGTGGACCAAGAAGCGGGTGGTTGATAATCATATCTCATGCGCTCCTAATGCAGCTGTGGGTTGTTACCCACGCCTTTTTCATCAATCATCTGCCCCTTTTCGAACCGGTCAAAGCGGTAGGCCTTGGCAAATTCATGCGGGGTATCCGTGGCCAAGAGATGGGCATAGCACCAGCCAGAGGCCGGCGTGGCCTTGAAGCCGCCATAGCACCAACCGCCGTTGAAATAGAGCCCGTCAATATGGGTGCGGTCTATGATGGGCGAGCCATCCATCGACATATCCATAATACCGCCCCACATGCGCAGAAGACGCACACGGCCGAGCATGGGGAATATGGCCATGGCCCCTTCGCAGACATCTTCAACAACGGGCAGGTTTCCGCGCTGGGCGTAGGAATTATAGCCGTCTATATCGCCGCCAAAGACCAATCCGCCCTTGTCCGATTGGCTGCAATAAAAATGTCCCGCCCCAAAGGTGATGACCCCGGGAAGCACTGGTTTCAGCCCCTCGGAGACAAAGGCTTGCAGCACATGGCTTTCGATGGGCAGGCGCATACCGGCCTTTGACATCAAACGGCCCGAGGATCCGGCGACACAGGCGGCAATTTTGCCGCCCGCGATATAGCCGCGGCTGGTGTCCACGCCAAGGCAGGCACCGCCTTCAATGCGAAAGCCGGTGACTTCGCAGTTTTGGATGATATCCACCCCCAATTGATCGGCCGCGCGGGCATAGCCCCAGGCCACTGCATCATGGCGCACGGTGCCTCCGCGATGCTGGGCCAGACCGCCTTTGATGGGGAAGCGGGCGTTGTCCACATTGAGGAAAGGGTAGCGTTTTTGGATGGTTTTTGTGGAGAGTAAATCCGCATCTGCCCCGTTGAGAATCATCGCATTGCCGCGCCGCGTGAAGGCGTCGCGCTGTGCGTCAGAGTGGATGAGATTGAGAATGCCGCGCTGGCTGACCATCGCGTTGTAATTCAGATCCTGCTCCAGCCCCTCCCAGAGCTTGAGCGAATGCTCGTAAAACGGCTCATTGCCGTCCAGGAGATAGTTGGAACGGATGATCGTGGTGTTTCGCCCGACATTCCCGCCGCCAATCCATCCTTTCTCCAAGACCGCCACCCTCTTGGCCCCATGGTTGCGCGCCAGGTAATAGGCGGTCGCCAAACCATGCCCGCCGCCACCGATGACGATGTAATCATAATGCGCTTGCGGCGCCACGTCCCGCCAAGCGGGCGTCCAGCCTTTGTGGCCAGTGAGAGCTTCTTTAATCACTCGTAGGGCTGAATAGCGCATAGATCTGACTCCTTGCTGCAACTGTGGCCAATCCACCGCGTGAATTCAGGTTGAAATCGGACAAACTACAGGTGTTTTCCGACCAAGAGTGTCTTTGTAATTTCTGGACCTGTGTTTGAGCGATGGCGCGTTATAGAAGGGCTTTTTCTTTGCGCGGTTTCGCGCTAGGAATTGATCTGTCTTGAAAGGATATCCCATGGGCGACGCGCAAAAATATTATTTCCCAACTGGCGGCCTGCCGGGCCAGAAGGAGGTTATGACTCAACGCGCGGTCTTTACCGAGGCCTATGCGGTCATCCCCAAGGGCACGATGCGCGATATCGTCACCAGCTTTCTGCCCCATTGGGACAAAACACGCGCCTGGGTACTCGCACGTCCCTTGAGCGGTTTTGCTGAGACGTTTTCGCAATATATCATGGAAGTCTCCCCCGGTGGTGGCAGCCGTAAGCCGGATGCAGACGCCCGGGCGCAATCGGTGCTTTTTGTCACCCAAGGTGCGGGCGTGCTGCATCTGGACGGGCAGGCGCATGCTTTGCGGGCGGGCAGCTACGCCTATATTCCCAGCGGATTGCAATGGCAGCTGGAGGCACCTGAGGAGTGCCTGCGGTTTCATTGGATCCGTAAACTCTATGTGCCGGTTGAGGGGATCGCGAGACCTGAGGCCTTTGTCACCCATGAGGCCGATCATGAGCTGCATTTGATGCCAGATACCGATGGGGCATGGGGCACCACGCGCTTTGTGGAACCCAACGATCTGCGCCATGACATGCATGTCAATATCGTGACGTTTCAACCGGGCGGTGTGATCCCCTTTGAAGAGACCCATGTTATGGAGCATGGGCTTTATGTGCTCGAGGGCAAGGCTGTGTATAAGCTCAACCAAGATTGGGTCGAAGTGGAGGCCGGCGATTTCATGTGGCTACGCGCCTTTTGCCCGCAAGCCTGCTATGCGGGCGGTCCGGGACCGTTCCGCTATTTGCTTTATAAAGACGTCAACCGGCATATGTCGCTGGGCCTGTAGCCCTCTGACCTGCGCAAGGCAGGTCAGAATTTGAAAGACCTCTGAATAAGGCCATTTCAGCCCGGTGTTGCCACTGGGCAAAGTGCTTTTTTACCTTGCGGCTGGGTTATGCAGGGATCTTCTTGAGGCTTCAACGCGGTAGAAGATCGCGAAGGCGGAATTCTGCGATGCGTTCCACTTGGCGGCAGGCTTCGGCAAATTCGGTCTCACGATCATGGGTGATGCGTCTTTCAAAGGCGGCAAGGATGCTGGCTTTGCTGTGATCTCGCACTGCGATGATAAAGGGAAATCCGTGTTTTTGCACATAGGCGTCGTTGAGCGCTGTAAAGCGCGTGCGTTCGTCGTCGGTCAGCGCGTCAAGCCCGGCGCTGGCCTGCTCTGCGGTGCTTTCCGCCGTTAGGCGCTTTGCGGCCGCCAGTTTTCCAGCCAAATCTGGATGCGCGGTGAGCACGCCCAAGCGCAGCTCTGGGCTGGCCGAGCGGAAGGCACGGCATAGGGCGTTGTGTAATCCGGTCGCAGTGTCGTGCATGGGGCCAAGTTCCAGCCGGTGCGCGCGCTCTGCGACCCAGGCGGAATGCTCAAATATTCCGCCATAGGCGGCTGTGAACGCCTCTCGGGACAGGCCACTGGGGCGATTTTGGCGCTGATGGGGGTGGGTTTGGGTCCAATGATCAGCGATTGCCTCGCGGGTGGCGAACCAGACGCCCTCATGGCCCTGTGCATATTCAATGAAACGCTGCAGCGCGGCGGCGCGGCCTGGCCGGCCGATAAGGCGGCAGTGCAGGCCGATGGACATCATGCGCCCGCCTTCCGCGTAGAGCGTGTCGAAACTATCCTTGAGGTAGCTGAAAAATTGATCGCCCGCGTTGAACCCCTGCGGGGTTGCAAAGCGCATGTCATTGGCGTCGAGCGTATAGGGCACAATCAACTGATCGCGCGCCTCAAATTCCATCCAATAGGGCAGATCATCAGCATAGCTGTCGGCGACATAGGCAAATTGCCCGGTTTCTGCGGCCAAGCGGACTGTGTTTTCCGAGCAACGCCCCGTGTACCAGCCGCGCGGCGGTGTGCCCACGACCTCTGTGTGCAGACGGATGGCCTCCGCCATATCTGCGGCCTCATCTTCGGGGCTGGCATCTTTATATTCGATCCATTTGAGCCCATGGCTGGCAATCTCCCATCCGGCAGATTTCATCGCAGCCAGTTGCTCTGGCGCGCGGGCCAAGGCGGTGGCCACGCCATAAACGGTGATGGGCAGGTCTTTGAGCATGCGATGCAGCCGCCAAAATCCTGCGCGCGCGCCGTATTCATAGATGCTTTCCATGTTCCAATGGCGCTGGCCGGGCCAGGCGGCGGCGCCGACGATCTCGGACAGAAAGGCTTCAGAGGCCGCATCCCCATGCAATATGTTGTTTTCGCCGCCTTCTTCATAGTTCAGCACCAGTTGAACCGCAATTTTGGCGCCTCCGGGCCACTGCGCTGCGGGAGGGGTTGGGCCATATCCGGACATATCGCGTGGGTAACGTTTCATAATTTTCTCCATCTTGGGCTTTCCCTTTGCTTATTTTTTGCGCAGAGATTAGGGAAGCAAAAAAGGAATAGATCATGAATGGGTTTTTGACCACACATGTTTTAGACACGGCCAAAGGTTGCCCGGCTGCTGGGATCCACATCGAGCTGTTTCGCTACGACAACGGCCAGGCGATCAAGCTGGGGGAAGCGGTGACCAATGCCGACGGGCGCACCGACAGCCCAATCCTGTCGAAAGAGGATTTTGCCCTCGGGCAGTATGAGCTGGTGTTCCACGCGGGCGACTATCTGCGCAGCACAGGACAGGCGGCACAGGCGCCATTGTTCTTAGATGTGGTGCCCATTCGGTTTGGCATGTCGCAAGATGATCATTACCATGTGCCCTTGCTGTTGTCCGCCCATGGGTTTTCCACCTACAGAGGTAGCTAAGGGATCAGATCATGTATGATGCTGCAATATTTTGGGACTGGATCAGCTTTGCCGTGCGTTGGCTCCATGTCATCACCGCCATGGCTTGGATTGGCTCATCGTTTTATTTTATCGCGCTGGATTTGGGGTTGAACCGCAACATTGACGGGCCCGCCGATGGTGAGGAGTGGCAGGTGCATGGGGGGGGATTTTATCACATCCAGAAATACCTCATTGCTCCGGAGGCCATGCCAGAGCATCTGACCTGGTTCAAATGGGAGAGCTACACCACCTGGCTGTCCGGCGTTGCCATGTTGATGGTGGTCTATTGGGCCGGCTCGGAGCTCTATTTGATTGATCCGGCGAAGATGGATCTTACCACATGGCAAGCGATTGCCATTTCAGCGGGATCTCTGGCGATTGGCTGGGTGATCTATGACGTGCTGTGCAAATCGCCTTTGGGAGAGCGCCCAACGCTCCTGATGCTCTTGCTCTTTGCGGTCTTGGTGGCGATGTCTTGGGGCTATAATCAAATTTTCACCGGCCGCGCGGCGCTTTTGCATCTGGGAGCTTTTACGGCCACGATCATGACGGCCAATGTGGCGATGATCATCATGCCCAATCAGAGAATCGTGGTGGCGGATTTGAAAGCGGGGCGGGAGCCGGCGGCCAAATATGGCAAAATTGCCAAATTGCGCTCGACCCATAATAATTATCTCACCTTGCCCGTGATCTTTTTGATGCTGTCGAACCATTATCCTTTGTCCTTTGGCACGCCCAATGCTTGGATCATAGCCTGTTTGGTTTTTCTGATCGGCGTGACGATTCGTCATTATTTCAATTCCATGCATGCGCGTAAGGGCCGGCCGAATTGGACGTGGGCGGTCACTGTGATCTTGTTTATTGCCATTGCCTGGCTGTCCTCGGCACCCGGTTTTGACGGAGATGTGGAGCAGGCCGAAGCCGTGCCTTTGACCCGTTACGAGATGCGATTTGCTCAGGCAGAGGGTTTTGAGCAGGCGCATGAAATTGTGCAGGGCCGCTGCGCCATGTGCCATGCGCGCGCGCCGGCTTGGGATGGGCTGCGCTGGGCACCGAAAGGTGTCTTGCTCGAAACCCGCGCGGATGTGGCGCGCAATGCCCGCGCGATCTATTTGCAAGCGGGGGTGAGCCACGCCATGCCGCCCGCCAATATCACGGATATTCCACAAGAGGATCGCGCGCTTTTGACGGCCTGGTATCGCGCGGGGCAATAGGGGCGACTTCCACTCTTGCAACCGGTTGCAAAAATAGTATCCTAACCCCCGAACGGCTTGCCAAGATGGGGCAGGGTCTTTGCATTTAAATCGGAGTATTTTCTGTGGACACAGCAGATAAAACCATTCGCCTGACCACCGCACAGGCCATCATTCGCTATTTGGCGGCGCAGTATATTGACATTGACGGAGAGAAAACCCGCGTATGTGGCGGGGGTTTTGGCATTTTTGGCCATGGCAATGTGCCTTGTTTGGGCGAGGCCCTATACGACCACCGCGATGTGCTGCCGCTGTATCGCGGACAAAATGAGCAAGGCATGGGGTTCGCGGCGGCGGCCTACGCCAAATATCACCTACGCCAAAAATTCATGTTTTGTACGGCCTCAGCAGGGCCCGGCACGGCCAATCTATTGACCGCAGCGGCCTTGTGCCATGCCAACCGCCTGCCGATGCTGATGCTTTGCGGAGATACGTTTTTGACCCGACTGCCCGATCCAGTGCTGCAACAGCTGGAGCATTTTGGCAATCCGGCGCTTGGGCTCAATGACAGTTTTCAAGCGGTTTGTCGCTATTGGGACCGGATCACCCATCCGGCGCAGGTGATCCAAACCCTGCCGGCGGCTTTGGCGACTTTGCTTGATCCGGCCGATTGCGGCCCGGCGTTTATCGCTCTGCCACAGGATGTGCAGGGTTGGACCTATGATTACCCTCTGTCTTTCTTTGAACCCAAAGTGCACCGCATTCGTCAGCAAATGCCAGATGCGCGCGAGCTTGAGGATGCGATAGCTGCCTTGAAAGCTGCCAAACGCCCAGCGATCATTGCCGGTGGCGGGGTGCAATATGCCAAGGCCGTGGCCGAGCTGACCCAATTTGCAGAAGCTTGCGGCATCCCTGTGATTGAGACCATTGCGGGCCGCGCCAATCTCTTGGCCGATCATCCCCTGAACATTGGGCCGGTTGGGGTGACGGGATCTGACAGCGGCAATTGGCTGGCAGAACGGGCGGATGTGATCCTATCGGTCGGCAGTCGCTTGCAAGATTTCACCACAGGATCATGGACGGCCTTTGCGCAAGATGCGCAATTTATCTCGCTCAACACCGCGCGCCATGATGCGGGCAAGCATCGCGCCCTGCCGTTGGTGGGTGACGCCAAGCTGGGACTTCGGGCGCTCACCGAGCAAATGGGGGGCTATCGCGCCCCCGGCGCTTGGTTGGACGAAGCGCAAGCCGAGCGCCGCAAATGGGACGCCTATGTGGCGCAGAATGTGAAGCCGGGCAATCGGCCCAACTCCTACGCCCAGGCGATTGGTGTGGTCAACGCGCTCTGCGATCCGCGTGACCGGGTTGTTGCCGCGGCAGGCGGTTTGCCCGCGGAGGTGACGGCGAATTGGCGGACCTTGGATATTGGCACTGTGGATGTGGAATTTGGCTTCAGCTGTATGGGCTATGAAATCGCAGGTGGCTGGGGGGCACGCATCGCGCAAAGTGAGCTTGAACCTGCGCAAGACACCATCGTCTTTACCGGTGATGGCAGCTATATGTTGATGAATTCAGACATTTACTCATCCGTGCTGACGGGCAAGAAATTGATTGTTTTGGTGCTCGACAATGGCGGGTTTGCGGTGATCAACAAGCTGCAAAATAACACCGGAAATGAGAGCTTTAACAATCTCATCGCCGATTGCCCAACGATCGACGCCCCCTTTGCCGTTGATTTCACCGCCCATGCGGCGGCCATGGGCGCGATTGCGGAGCGGGTGGCCAACCCTGCTGAATTGGCAGAGGCGTTTAAGCGGGCCAAGGCGGCAGATAAAACCAGCGTGATCGTCATGGATGTGGATGCCTATGAAGGCTGGACGACCGAAGGGCACAGCTGGTGGGAAGTCGGCACGCCCCAGGTCAGCGCCCATTCTTCCGTCCGCGACGCCCATGAAGATTGGGAAAGCGGCCGCAAGAAACAGCGGCGCGGGGTGTAGCTATGCAAAACCTCTTGGCGGGTATCGCTCAGAATAATTTTGTTGTCATTGGTCGCGCGGGAATGGATTTCTTTCCAGATCCCCCCGGAACGAAGACGGAGGAGGCGGAGGTCTTCACCGCCGGTTTGGGAGGGTCCTCGGCCAATATTGCGGCGGGGCTTGTAAAACTTGGCGGCAAGTCGGCTTTGGTGACCTCTGTCAGCGATGACAGCGTTGGGCGCTACTGTGTCAATCAGCTGAAAAATTATGGCGTGGATTGCAGCCATGTCAAAGCGGTTGGTGGCGAGTTTCGCAACTCCCTGGCCGTCTATGAAACGCGCGTCAAAGAGCATCAAAGCGTGATCTATCGCAATGGCGCGGCTGATTTTCAGTTTACTGCAGCCGACGCCGAGGCCGTCAATTATGGTGATTTCGGCGCTCTTGTGACAGCGGGAACGGTGTTTGCGGCCGAGCCAAGCCGTTCTGCGGCCTTCCACGCCTTCGATCTGGCCCGCGCGGCCGGGCTGCCGATCATCTTTGATGTGGATTATCGCCCCTACAGCTGGCCATCGCCGCAGGTGGCCGAAGAGGTCTTGTCTCGTGCCGGTGCGCTGTCGGACGTGATTGTGGGCAATGACGAAGAATTTGGCTTCATGGCCGGTGGACTTGACAAAGGTCTGGCCAAGGCGCGCGCTCTGGCGCAGAGCACTGCGAAGATTGTGATCTACAAAATGGGTGAGAAAGGCGCGATTACCTTTGCGGGGGATCAAGAATTGCGCACGGGTATTTACCCGGTCACTGCATTGAAACCGACAGGGGCAGGGGATAGTTTTATGGCGGGTTTTCTGGCCTCTCTGGCGCAGGGCTTGCCGCTTAAAGATGCGGTTCTGCGCGGCTCTGCCTGTGCGGCTATCGTTGTGGGCAAGCCTGGCTGCGCGCCGGCCATGCCCTTTCCGGCCGATTTAGAAACATTTTTGGCCGCGCACGCCGGTCCCACAGAGGTGAAAGATTAAACCATGCATATAGCCCCTTATGACAATAAAAATTCCCCCATTGTGGATGTGGATGATACCACGGTTCCGCTGAATTATTTCAACATCGTGAAACTGACCAAGGGTCAGGCCTTTGCCTATCAGGTGCCGGGCTATGAGACCTGCATTGTTCCGGCCACGGGCACCATTGATGTCGATGTCGAAGGGTTCAAAACCGCCGGATTGGGCGGGCGTGTTGAAGATGTATGG